>Ga0123353_10008198_pt1 | contig 14234 bp, 6 predicted proteins | sample TergutLab28metaG_3_FD_92763 | JGI IMG/M metagenome (GOLD analysis project Ga0123353, IMG submission 92763) | Labiotermes labralis P3 segment gut microbial communities from Petit-Saut dam, French Guiana - Lab288 P3 | ecosystem: Host-associated > Arthropoda: Insects > Digestive system > Gut ... | reverse complement strand
TCTTATTGTATTCATTTTTCTTCAATTTTTTCTTTAAGAAAGTGTGTCGTGTTTTACAAGCGACTTTCTCCTTCATATCTGACAGTGTTCTGAGACAATTCTAATCTTCATCGAGTACTATTCTGTGTTATCTTTGAAATCATAATTATGTATGTCTCTAATGTACAAGACTTCCCTTTCCTGCATTATTTTGAAGAAGTGTTTATCTGAGTGACAGTTACAAGTGTGTAAAATTCCACGATTCGGTAGCTTTGGCTCAGGAGAGGGACCAGTGTCGCACTCGTGAACATGACAATGAACTTAAAATTTCCACGAAAAGCGTAATAGTTTCTGACCAGCTATGAGTCTAGTGGGTCGTAAAAGACAAGAAATGTTTTGTTCCTTAGTGTTGGTCACTTAGAAAACGGAACACTTTTTACATGATTTTGCACAAGAAACGGACGATATAAACCAACTAGCAGTCACAGTAAACTCTATTTGAATTCGCATTGCTTGTTAAGTTCCGGAAGCTCATGCCCATTACGCAGGGCACATAAAATAAATGTCGGTAATATCTGGGTGAGATGTGCAACATATTCGAAATTGTCAAGTAGCAGTAGCATCATCGGTGCGACGGAACAGTGATACGGTCCGACGAGTGTGCGGTGATAGTGTTCAGTGATGTGCAGGTGATGTGATGTGTTTCCGCCGCAATGGATGGACGTTTGTGGATCATGTTACAAGATTTTAGCGCGTTTCGATCCTTTCCCAGGTGACGTGGTCCTCAAGATCACTAAACTCTTGAGTCGTTAGAATTCCATGTACCTGGAAATGACAACAATGGCCCGATGGACGACAAAAACGGCCACAAATCTGATCTTGACATTAGCCATTCATGTCCTCTTGGCCACGGAGTCTGCTGGTCAAGGTAAGGGCTTTCAGCGGAATTAATTGCTACTTAGTTTTACGCTGCGTTTCTTAGCAATTACAAAGAGACGTAGTGAAGAATTTTTATAACAAATATTTTAACCTCACAGTGCTTAAGAGATTCCCACACATTAAGCTACTCTAGCGAAACTGCATGTAAACCCAATATACAAAGATGGTGTTCTATCCTTTTTTGTAATTATTGACTTGGAAAGATACAGTAGCTGCTGGTGTATTTGGTGTTTTTATACCAGCAGACAAACGAACTTTCACTGATTTCCCTACAAGACATTACTATCGCCCTGATGTTGTTTCACTTACAAGGCTCAGAGTGGTAGTTACGAATTTTGAAAGAGAAGTTAACATCTAGTTTAACGAAAGTTGCTTTTTCGTCGTACCATCAACGAAATAGAAACAGCTTGGTGTCCGGATATAACTGTCCGACATAAAGAACTTCTTTACTACGTGCGACATAATTTATTTGATATTAATTTAATATAGGCAAACATTTCTAAGAGTGACTATATAACAATTGATGAAATAATGAATGTTAATTTTGCAGATGGATTGCGAAAATTCACTACCATTTTTATAATTTGTAAAATTCTATTATCTTCCAGTTCAATCCGCGTCAGTTTAGAGGGATCTATATTTCTTATTCCAAGATGCCATAGAGATGCGGCACTTATGTTTACGACTAGATGTGCCACTAGGTTTAGAGCCCAAAAACACATCCTGTCTGCAGAGTACTGAGTGTGTTAATTTGTTTCCAGGTCAATGATCATTTTCCTAAATATCATTAACCGACTGACATGCGGAACGAGATGTAGTTTGATCGATTATTCACAACGTGGTAGAAAATTAAAGTATTCGGAGAAATGACACCGGTCCTGTTATTTGTCAGTTAGTTACCTCGTTTGGTGTGGCTTCCTGTCTTCATCTTCAAAGTAGCTCATGAAATGTGCTAACCTGATGATGGAGGCATCAAAATTGCACAAAACAACGGCATAAGATTGTGATTCTTCACGACATCATGGGCTACAAATTTTAAAATTCTAAATGTGATATGCTTGCTTGCAGATAAGTTTCGACTTATAAAATGACATTTAATCAGTTTCGCCTTGTAAAATTTAATAAATTAGGTGTTGTAACCATGTACGCCGACCAATTAGCGGAAAGGTTCGGATAATGAATACTGGTACCAATTATGGTGCAACTGCCTGAGCAAGGGCAGTAGCCGACGTCCTCATCTCCTACTCTATTGTGGTGGCCGACATAGACTCCTTAGCGTTTGGAAGTGAAGAGCGATGGAAGTGATTTAATGGGGGTTTTTATACAAGCAGACAACCGACTTTACAGTTATTTCCTTCCAAAATGTTATTCTCGCCCTGGAGCTAATTTACTAAAAAGCTCAGAGTGGCATTTGCGAATTTTGAAATGAATTTATCTCCGTAATTAACCAAAAAGATGCACAAAATTTTTTTTTACAATAAGTTTATTTTATGCCTCTACATGTTTCGAGCACATGTGCTCGAAACACGTAGAGGCATGAAATAAACTTATTGTAAAACAAAACTTTTGTGCATCAAATTGGTTAATTACTGAGATAAATATACTGAGATGTACGGTCAGAAAAATGTCAAAATTTGAAATGAATGTCAACATTCAGTTTAACGCAAGTTGTTTACGCGTCGTGCTATCAGCGAAGTACAAAATCTAATAAAACATTGGGTACAAAGAGAGTGCAACAGTTCGTTTTAATGGTCCTGATTAATTTCTACAAGACTGGATTCTTTACAAGAAATTTACTGGAAGAATTCTCGCGACAAATATGGCAGTCGTGTGCATGTCTATGGTACTTTCTCCGGTACTCATATGATAAGTTTTATTGATGTATTTTTTAACTGCAACTGGGTTTAAACTCGGTGGCAATTGTAAGTACACATTTACATACAAACGATAAAAAAACACAATGAAACAGAATACAACATATACATAACAATAAAAGTACATAAATGTTTATTAAGAATACATAAACATAACAATAAATATATATAAATTACAGAATTAAACAGGAATACAACCCCTTCACTTCTCCAAAGAACCTCTCGCCGTTTCACTTCGTTTCACTTTTTTATTTCACTTATCCTATCAAACCTTCACTTCACTTTACTTTGCTATTCATATCTGCAATTCACGTCCCTTAATTTCACTTCCCTTCACTATTTATGCTACTCAAATCAGGAGTTATACCACTGAATATAAATATTTTTCTTTGTATTTGGTTATATTCTGATAGTATTTCCTTATCAAAACAAGTTCCATAAAGGCATGTATAATTACCATCAACGGATATTTATTGGTCTTCTGTTAACTCAGATTACATGGCTGCGTGTTTGGACCAGAAATGTGGTTACCTTCAGGCCACTACTTTACACGAAAATGAAATTACAACTGCAGTTACATTTTCACAGTTAGACTGAGATCACAGTCCTTCTTATAAGACAGGTGTAAATTTTCTGGAAGATGTAAAATAGTTGGAATAAACAAAGTAATAATAATAAAAACTCTAAAATATTGTCGCTTTTGGTACCGTTGTCTATTGATTTATATATTCTTTTCCCTGAAGAATTCTGTGTGTTTCGAGTTCCTTGTCTCGTCCGATAATTACTGTTTACTTTGTGATGTGTTTCAAAGTATATAGCTGAATTCAGTAAGAATAATATTGATATGTAAAGACATTATGTTATTATTTATTCTTCCTATGTTTTGTGTTTTGATAAATATTCAAATATATCATATATGCTGAAGTGGCACTTTTGATTATATTATTATTGTTGCTTATGTCCTGTTGTTATTTTCATGTTGGAATTTTTCCTTTGAATCGTATCTTTGATGCAGGTGCTATTTTTCATCCCATAACCACTATCGAAGATATGTTTGAGAATATTTTAATATTTGGTTATTACATTACATAGTGTAACTATTTTAAAAGCTACAGACGATTTACACGTATCTTTAAGAAACCCCAAATTCACTGAGAGAATTGTTTTGCTACGTTGGTTAATATTCTGACAGAGCTCGACCTGCTCAGCTAGAATGAAACAGAAATTCACTGACAAGCTTTTTAAGATATGCAGTCACGTGACCGCTACCTGCTGGACGGTTGGGGGATCGAATCCCGGTGGGGCGCAATTTCCCGCACCCGTCCATACCAGTCCTGTTACCCACCTGGCCTCCTGTGCAATGGATACAGACTCTTTCGCAGGAGTAAGGGGCAGGGGGCATGACGTTGATCACCCGCCCACATCTAGTGAAGAAGTTAAAGGAAGCGTAGAGTTATACATCTACCCATCTGGGCCTTCGTCGCCTGTTCTAGTGTGAAATTAACCTCCACTTTACCTTTTATGAAGTTATGTGAGTCTCAAACGCATAGCTCCAGTAAGGTAACCCCTTTATTTGTCGTTGATGTTGCGGCTAGTTTTACACATTGTCACATGCTGATAAGTCAGTGATATAACTTTTTTGAGAACTTTATTATTAAAACGCCCCAGAATAATTTCGAATAAATTTCGATCTAATTCTCCGTTTTACTCTCTTGCTTTCTCCGGTGAATCACTTCTAGCGTCTTGTTACTGTCAGTCCCATCACATTAAATATCAGCCCGCCGTCTCTCGCGGGGTTATTAACGTGACGTTTGGCATGTAATTTTATTAGCTTCCATTCGCTTAACGTGTTCGTCGATAATGTTTGAATTTTCAACGAAAATTAATATGAGGTAAGAATTATATTCCTAAATTTTTCGAAATAGAAATTTTTGAGATATGTTGTAAAAAAAATTAGCTGTTACTTTGCAGAAGAATTAGCTATTTTACATTCTTTTAAAGGGCAGGATATATAAGGATAAATGATGGCGATTTGCGTTGCAAATCACGTGGATGGATACGGTAGTAGTCTAATATCTTCACCGTGTTCACCTACAGCGAGGACACGTAGAAGAGAAAACCTAAAAAGAACCACACAAAAAATTCCAAGGGCGAGACTCAAACCAAATAAGGTAGACAGTAACAGTGCTAACCACGACAATACTACACCTTGTCCCACGAATCAGGCAGTTAGTCCCCGGCTCCCTATTAAGGAATACCGGGTCCAAACTCACGACAATTTATGTGAGATTCGTAGCAGACAAAGTGCCACCGAAAGCGTTGTGTCTTTGAGTACTACAGGTTCGCCCTGTCAGTATCATGCCGTCATTACTCCACGCTCTTCCTTTACGTATCACCGACGCTACATAATCTTAGCAGCTTACAACCTCATTAAATAACACAATAGGAAAAGCACAGTGCGATGTTTGTTATCCGAAAACCTGATATAGATTACATTTAATTAAAATTATGTCAGGGGATCTGTTATCTTTATACAGTAAAGTTGCCGTCGTTGAACTGTAGCAATGGATGGACGACCTCGATATTTCAAATACTGCTGATAGCCCAGGCGTGTTCAGGGTTGAGGGAGCAGCAACTACTGACAAGTAATCTTGTTGAGTTTTTTGGATTTGGTACTTGAGAAAACTGGCAACAAAGTTTTCGAACTTTCTATTCTTATTTTGCCCGTACGTCTCTTCATTTATTTATTATCAGAGAAATTAAGTAGTCTTTTTCTATACACGAGGTAAAAATGTGTTCTCTACTGTTTAATTTACTGTACCAGTTTTCTTAGTTTCTGGTTTCAATTGAACTTTAGAATATCTAAAACAAAAGATGGCGGAGTTGCTAGCGGTGAATCACCAGAGGGCTCCATGAATGGGCCGGTGGGCCATTCATGGAACGGTGCATTCTGTTCCAGATTGCCAGTACTCTACAATGTTTTCCATCAGTTATTTAAACGCTAATGTTTCTATGTATGTGTCTACATCTTATTCTGCAGCTACGTTCAACTAGCACGGAGCCTCAAGCGACAGCCTTGTCTTGAAAACCCACTAAAAAATAAATTTTCAGCTGCAATTGTAAGATGCCAGAAATAGTTAAATAAGGAAAGTGCAAAACTTAAAATATGTAGATAGTTCTTGAGGCCCTTAGAAACTGTGATGTTGGTTTAAATGCAGCATCACTTGCCTATCCTCTTCGAAAATATACCTGAACGCACAAGTCGATACAAAAAAATTATTTTGCTATGGAAAACATTCAAGGGAATTGGTTAATCTTTATTTCAAAAGCAGAGACACTTTTTTGTATAACCCTCACTTATTTACGAATTAAAACCCTTTTTTCACACACAGGATAAAGACAGATATCGCTGGAATGAAATGGTACTATGGGCTAACGAAAAGACACTTGTAACTAAGTATGAGGCAGCCACATACTAAAGGAAGTGTAGGGCAGCGGGTTGCATTAGGGCGGTGTAAATCAACTCTTCTGTTTGTTTGAAAGAACTGTCGAGCATATAGTTAATGCTATTACAATTTATGTGTTTACCGTAGATGACGCTGCCTTACAAACATTTCAGAAAACAATGGCAAGTGAAAATGGAGAAATGTTACATCGCAGATTTGATCAATCCGAATTGCGAAGAGAGGAACCATTACAAATGCTGCCTGCTGTGTCAGCGCTGATGGTTGCTATGCACCTTCAACGGTGAATGCAATAGGGCAAGAGCATGTGACGACATGTCAGGTTTTTTTATTCAAATCAGCAAGGGGTTATGTCAACAAAGAATCTAGATTTACAAACGTAATAGAGTACTGCAAGTTTACACTTTCATTTTCCTACATTATGAGTAGGCCCATTGAAAAAAACAGTACGATCTATTCACAGCACTAGGGTAGCAAGCATGAATAGACCAGTTGCTAAATTAAATATTTTTTTTCGAATAGCTTTCTGGAATTAGATTCGCGAAATTTTGTTGTCTAATAGAGATCACAGCAAGGGAATTAAAGCAATACTTGTTTTGTTTTGTTTGTGTGTGCACCGCATTACTTTGTTTTTGTCAATAATATTAAACTGGTCCATGAAGGCAAACTTATCTTACTTTTTATGTTTTCGCGCCGTGGATTGTAATGTAATGTAATGTAATCGTATAATATAAACCAACAAAATAAACCTTATATTTATATTTTAATTTTTACGATGTATTCTGCAGGTTTCGAACCCGAGAGTTCATTTCAGGAAGGCGGTTGTATATACAGGCATGGTTGGATTTGTTTACGTGCTGAAATTACAATAAAATGCTTTTTATTCAAGTAACTTTGTATTTGAGTGTACAACTCAAAATTACACTCTGCATGTGACATGGGCTTATTATGTGCATTAAGAATAACCGACACACATATTCAATAATGTATTGAGTTCTTTTTACTTTTTATTAGCTCTATTATTACTCCCTTTCCGTGCTATTTTCATATGTCTGTTAGAAAATCCTGCGTTTATTTTAAGGAGATCAAGGCTTGAATTATTCAAATAGGTGTTTTTTAATTCTGTGTTTTATATTAGTCTTCAATCTATTTCCACGACATGGGACGAAATCAACAAGACATTTCGGATTTAGTTTAAACAAAATAATGTTCGAGGCGTTCATAATAAGTACCACAGGAGGGTTCATGCGAAGGACGCTCGTGAATATCTGAGCTTCCTGAAATTCGGGGAATAATTTCACTCACCTTCCTAGCGACCCTTAGCATGTTCAGAAAGAATCTAGTACATAGAGTTGGTTAATTCCGTTTGCAGAAGATTTCATTGTATTCGTTTTCAAACTGATGCAATTTATATGTTTTACTTTGGCGCAGAATGGATGTCTTGTAATTAAACGGTGAAAGGAAGGTTCGAAATTTAGCTCAGGACCATTAATAAAGTTAAAATTCATACAGAAAAATCTGTCTTTCTTTACTTCCAAGCACTCTTAACTTTAACGCTTTTCAAAGTCAGTATTTACCGTTTCTAAAAACAAACTTCTTATTTCCACAACCCAGGGAATGTTGCGACAGTTCACAACACATTCCATCACAGAAAACTAAAGGCTTAAGAATTTGGGACGAGAAAGAAGTGCTCTTAAGCTTCCCAGAAGTGGCAATAAGAATAAAAGTAATATTCGATTATATATGGTGTTAATTTTTTCCCGTCAAAAAGCTGTGCTTTCAATAAAACATAATTATAGTAAGAAACAAGCAAATAGAAACTATGGAGCCATTGCAAAGAGAACTCCCACAGATTGTGTTGTTAATGTCGAATAATCCTATAAAGCATATAAGATTGTACACTAATTACCTTCACAGTCGGGTCTGTAAAATTACGCATTTAAATGCATTTTCTTTTGTTCAAAGCCCAGTTGTTACTGCTGTATTTGTAACAAGGTTTTTAAAACATAAAACATTACGTCCTTCAGACAATGTTTATTTTTGTGCTTCGCATCCAAGACATAACAGCAATGATTACCCCAAGCAGCATTAGAAGATTTGTCTTCGTAGTGGAAATTAATTACCTTCAGTGTGCTGAAGAAATTGAAATTTTGTCTTACTCGTTTTATTTCCTACGAAACAAAATTATACCGTGGAAATAAACTTGCTGTCTACATGTCTCCACTGTCTAAGATTTTACCAGTTGAAATAATGTTACGACAACAGAGGACACACAGATCCCAACAATTTGTAACTGCCTGTAACATGTTACAAGCAGATATCGGGCATGCGAACTCATGAGTTGGGATTGACACTAGCGCCCAATACAGGACGCACCGTGCAAGACGCAACTCAAAATTAAGACATGAAGAAGGAATGAAATAAATATATGAGAAGCTACCGCACCACCCCGTCTCTCCCCTGCCTCATTGGACATTTCCATCATTTGATTTTTCGTCTGGGGCAAGTTCGCCGTTTTGTGTCAGGTTTGTTGACTAGAGATGGTACAAAAATTCTGTAATCGAGGTGTTTTCTTTCTTTAAAGAATGGATTTATGTTCTGGAAAATTTGTTTTTAAAGGACAAAGCACGTTTCCACTTGAATGGATATATTAGTAATCAAAACCACATAATACGGAGTGCTGAAAACCCACACGCACTGCATGAAAATTCTCTGAATTTGACAAAGATTTGTTTTCGGAGTACATTGTCTCGTATAAACGTTGTCGCACATTTTTCTTTTAAGAGACAAATACTGAGGAAAATTATCAAAATTTGTGACTCAATTTAATGCTCTGCTGAACGAAAAACAAAGAGGAATGCTGATTCCAGTAAGAAGAGGCTGTCATACATATTGCGAAAAAAAAAATAGCTTTCTTGCAGTACGATGGGCTTGGACTTAGGCCACCAGGAATAGCAAACCTAGCGCCCTGATATTATTCTGTGTGGATTTATTAAACAAAGAGTTTACTGCGATACGCCAGGTAGTCTGGAAGCCCTGAAGCATAACACCAAACAGGCTGCTGCAGGCATTGCCTAGGTTACTCTTCGAAATAAAAATAAATAAACACACATTGAAAGGGCGAATTATATCTTCAAAAATGCGGGGGACTTTTTTTTTTAAATTTTAATACCACTATACTTTCGAACGTAAACCTGATGATGGCCACTTAGGCCGAAACATGTGGTTTACTTTTATCATTATTAAACACCTTTAAATATTGTTGTGTTATAGACTGACCCCACACCTATTGTTTATGCGGGGGACGTTTCAAGCATCTTCTGTACATTCGAATTGTTTATCAGATTCCTGGTGTCTTTGGAAAATGAGTAATAAAATAAATAGTTTACAGCACTAAGTTGGGTTTTACATGGTGCATCCTTAATTTAGGGTCTAGATCTTGAGAAAATAGGCCAACTTTCAAAAGAATTTCTTATAATAAAACCAACTAGATGCACTAATTTCTCAAATTTATTTTTGGAACATTACTGTACATGTTTCGGACAGTTCTTCTGTCCATCATCTGGAGTTTCTCACTCTACACACAGTAATGGTATATGTCATACAGGTTTGCTGACATATACCACTGTTGTGTGTACAGAGAAAAACTCTTGATGATGGAGAGAGGAACTGTCCGAAACATGTGGAGATTTGTTCCAAAAATACATTTGAGAAATTAGTGTATCTAGTTGGTTTGATTCTAAGAATTTATCACAATGCACAGTCACCTGAACGTCAAATTTCAAAATTATATTTCAATATAAAATAAAAAGCTGGTAATAGTAAAATAATATTTTTACTTTCTCGTTTGAAAAGTTTACACAATAAAATGTTAATTTAAATTTGTGAAATTTGGTACATGGACAGGTTATTGAGATTCTTACGTATTGCGTTTTAGATATTATGTGTCAATTTGAAATTATAAACATGGCAGCGTTAAGGATCTGCGGAATTCTCCGACGAACTGGACGTATGAGGAATCTTTGCTTATTTAAAAATTTTTCCATACTCGCGCACAAAAATCGGCAATAATAAATCCACACTTTTTTAGAACCTTGCAAAAGCGACATAGACTTTATGAGTTCTGTTTGGAACAGCTTCCTGAATAACTGTTGAATTTCATGCTTCAAGCGTTAAAAGTTAACGAGAAGGTATAATTAGTTTCAAGTGTGCACTACCACCACACTGTCCTGTTATGCTTTTTATATGTAGTTAATATATGGAAAAGAGGAGAATGCTCCTTCCCGATTTTTTTTTCCATCTCACTGATTTGGATAAAATCTATTGCTACAATACCATTTACATTATAAGTGCAGAATATTTATTGAATGAAGAAGCGTAGTTCAGGGCTGATTGCTCTGCTAGTACAGTTTTACTGGCTTGTATAGACATGTTTGTAGCAACATAATCAGAAGACTCTGTATTAAACCTATAAATACAGAAAATATTTTGTCTTTTATTTCTTAAAAAATATTACAAATTTTTTAGATACACTTGGAAAACCTAAAATTGGGCTTGTAGACTATTTATCTTCGTACGTAAATATCTTACATGGTTAGCCATTTCTTAAGCAATCTGTACATTTGGGCTTCAGTCTTACGTAAGGTACAAATATTTTTTATTAATCCAGAAGTTAAATCGTACTGAACAAATTTCAATACAGGTTCTGAAAACGTATCAGTCATGTGGTCACTTCCCTCCACCTCGGTTTTGAAGATTATTACCAGCCAGATGCACGGACCCGGCCGTATGCTCTTCAGCAAATAATGTAGGCTATAACAGTTTTGCCATTTACAGTAAGAGGAAATCTGTCGTGAAAACGTACCTAATATATTGAATGTTGCATCTCAACATAACATTGGGAAATTTTATAAAACAATAAACAATTTACTAATAAAAATAAGATATATAAATATAACGTAACCTTGAGGTCCTTTCTGGAATTTCTCAGATAGTCATACAGTTTAATTCACGGTGTGCAAATCTTTTTTTTCACAATTGCACACACGAACATTTTACCGAAAATTATTTTTTATAATTATGGTCTGCCATTATATTTCTTCGAAGAATTTATAAATGAAGTCAAATTTTATGTTATCTACTTTAAATTTCCAGTAGTATATAACCTCATCTGCTCACCTCATAAAATTATTGGGTGTAAGATTTGCAAGAATATTCACAACTTCTCCACGTATCAAATTCCGTGCTCCAGAATATAATACATAAATAACAAAATTACTTGTTTTCCCCTTCCTTAATTATTCTTCACGTAAATCGCAAGAATTTAGAGTCCATAATTGCTTAGAAAAGTAAAACAGCGCGAACACTACATCATTGAATTTTTCATGACACCTTAACGAATCTATGTACTGATAAATACGAATTTAATCCCTCTCGCTATGTAGCATTTCTTGCAATATTCTCGTAAACAACACTTCCTTCACAAAGGTTTATTTGACAAAAATACACGTGTTTTTATCTTTCATATGAGTATATAGTTTATCTTATACTTTCTTAAATTCAAGAAGAATTTAGTTAGGTATTATTACAATTTATCTGTATCTTTATACACAAGCACCAATCTTTTTTATCTTGTAACAAAACGCTAATTTCCTGGAAATGTTAGTAAAAATTCTTAATATAAAATTTTATATAAATCTGCCCAGCGTGAATCGATTTCAGGATCAACACACCCAAGAACGCAATGTCACATCCCAGCAGGTTTGTGTCCTCGAGACAGAGTGTATTCACAACGCGGTATGCACTTAATCTTTAATCCAATTTAGGTTAATTTCAGTCTCTGTAGGGTTTACAAGACTGCGATTGGATACGTTCTTACTTCAGTTTTGTGACAAGTTATGGACAGTAATTTTACTTTCGTTTAAAATATAAAACACAATTTTATCACGTTCAATTATAACGTTCAAGGATGTACTTAATTGTATTCCTCGATATCAAATAAATTTAATTATGTCTAGACTATTGTACTCAGCACTGAACTCACTCCCCCATCCATAGGACTCTTTCTACTGCTGTGCATGCACACATTGATGATTCACCATATACTATATATGTGGACGTACATTATACCATAATGCCTGATTATTACAACTTCAAGGCTCGAAATATACAGAAGCTAATTTGTGAAATTAAATTGTAGCATGTGTGCATGTGGTTGGCTTTACATGGTAAATATTGTGTCAAAATGCAAGTTACAAACAGCTTAAAATAATTGTAGGTTAAATTGAGCCTTTGACAGGTGAGAAAGTTAAACATTTGTATTTTACGGAACTGTATATTTGGAAACTGAAACAATTGTGAAAGAGTTAACTCACGTCTTATTCACTTTTAAGAGAAATTTGTCTTGAATATTTATTTTTGGGTATAAATATACACCAAGTATAAGTAAATAACCGACCACCTAATTAATTTTTTATTTAAGGTGGAAAAGAATAACAACAACAAAATTTCAGGGATGGTTGGCGGAACCAAAGTAAGGAATTTTAGATCATGTACTTGTGACCTGAACAGCCATGGTTTGGCGCAGTGCAGCCGTACATTCGAGGCATCCAGTCGTCGTTTTTCGTACTTGGTCTTAGATTGGTTATTCGTATTGAGCCCAACACAGACTTCTGTACAAAAACAGCAGAGTCTTTAAACCCCTTGTTGTGCTTTTGGCTTCGTGTGGAGTAGCTATGTAGCTATCGGTTCAGTTTGACTGATTTTACTGATATTCGCCTTGCTTGCAATTCTGGGAGAGAAACAGCAGGGAAGTTTGCCGTATTTACCAAGGATGGCACACAAGAAGACATTTGCCACATCACACTTCAACTGTTTCCACGTGGCCTCACAGAAATAAATCTAACGCCCAAGTCCCTAGAAAGGGGTCAGCACAAAGCAGGGCCTATCTAACGAAATAAGCGGAAGCCCCATTGTTACTATACCATTTATCTCTGAACACCGACAGTAGAACACTTTAAAACAATTTGGGTAAAACGTTGTATGAACATTAGCGAGGAATATACATATTTAAACGCGGAGGCCAAAACACACGACCCAGTGAGATGTTTTCCAGAACAACAGCCCAAATGTTCACAACTAACTGTACTTGTTTACGTCTGAACTGAGTACCGTGTAGATATTCCTGTGCCGTAATATGATTATTACTGCTATTAAAAATTCCTTGTCACGTAAATATGTCGTGTCTGACCGCAGCACTGCAGATGGCAAGTGTGGTCATTCGGTGCAGCGTTGAAAGTACCACCGCGAGTATTCCAGCCGGTGAGGCAAATCGTCAATGCTCATCACCTGCACCTTCTGACGGTAACACGGCCGGTAACAGGCTGTCAGGGGCTACGTGAGATACCAACAGGACAGAACGTCCTCTACACATTGCATACTAATGAGATATTCACACATAAGCTAGAGGAAAAGTAGAAGTTAATAAAAGGACACATTTAAATATAGAGGCAGTTATGTGACATAAGCTCAAATATCCACCTTTACCGTTTCGGGGTAGTACGTACACAAATCCATCCGTTTTCACCTCGTACCACGTGGCCGACGCCTTCACACTAATTTTTATATACATAAGCTTTATTTTAATAATTTTTTCTTCCGACTTAATATTTCACGTTACCTATATACATCGTATAAAGACCTATAATATTAAAACTGCCAGCTAGTTCACAAACATTTTTTACAATTTAATGTCATTTTATATTCTAAAAACCATTGTAATATTGCGGGGTTCCATAGAGTTAATACGCTGGTATTACATTTTGCTTTCCTTTGAAGTACTGTTGAATAAAGAGAGACCAACTTGATGTCACTTGCTTTATTATTTCATTATTTACTGCTCAACATGTTTCGAATGTTAGTACATCCATCCTCAGGAGCTTGCGACTTATTTGTTGAGTTATTTCATGGGTTGTATTGC
>Ga0123353_10008195_pt1 | contig 14237 bp, 7 predicted proteins | sample TergutLab28metaG_3_FD_92763 | JGI IMG/M metagenome (GOLD analysis project Ga0123353, IMG submission 92763) | Labiotermes labralis P3 segment gut microbial communities from Petit-Saut dam, French Guiana - Lab288 P3 | ecosystem: Host-associated > Arthropoda: Insects > Digestive system > Gut ... | reverse complement strand
GACAATCGTCGTCGGTTACCACTATGTTATAGGTACCTGCAACCAAATTGTCAAAGAAGCCGGTTGAATTGCTGTCGCCATTTAATGTATAGGTGTAAGTTGTACCGCTTCCGCCGGTAGCTGTTAACTGAACTTCACCGCCTGTCAGATCGGCGCAAGTCGGATTAGTCTTAGCTACATCTACTGCCAACGGGGTGCCTTCATCGGTCGTTAACGTCAATTGTCGTGTAATGGATACTTTATTAGGATTGCCTAAATCAGTTATGGCAATCTCGTAAAATCCTGCCGCCAAACCTGTAAAGGATGCAGCCGGCATAATAGCATTATCCATACAGAATGCCGTTTGTCCATTACTCAATGAAATGAAATAAGGACCAACACCTCCGATAATTTGATTTATCAAAATAGTACCGTCCTGTCCATGTGCGCAGGTCGGTGGTGTAGAAGATATGAGACCTACACTAAATCCGCAATCAGCTTCTTCCAACGTTACAGTCAGATTAACCGGAGCTACTGCCGGACAAACGTTGTCCCAAACAGTTACATTATAGACACCTGCTTTCAAAGAAGCAGTCGGTGTAGTTACAGGTTTAGCGCCGTCTCCACCTACCGAATAAACAAGATTTGCTGTTCCGGTGCCGCCCGTAGCGATTATCCGAATCTCACCATTGTCGCCAACAGCACAAGTCGGATTCTGCTTACCTGCACTCACCGTTATCGGATCGCCTTCATCGGTCGTCAACAAAAATTGTCGAGTGACCATTGGGGCGCTCGGATTGCCCACATCGGTGATCTCAATCTCGTAAAGACCTGCGTTTAATCCGGAGAAAGTTGCAGTGGAAGTAGTGATATTATCAATCACTGCTATAGTTCCCGCACCACTAGTGCCTCCACTCCTTATAAGTCTATACGGACCTACACCTCCATTGGCGCTTCCTATAAAAATACTACCCGAATTTGGAGAGGCGCAAGTTGGATGTGTCACAACTCCACGACCTACAATAAATGGATCTACTTCCGGTTCAACAATAATCCGATAAAAAACTTTCGCACCTGCGCCGCAAATCGAACCACTGATAAAACTTGCGTCTAACTCAAATGCCATTGTATAAGGATCAATTCCGGTATTTACAGCCGTAAACATCGGAATCAGGTTGGTACCTGCGACGCCCAGCCCCATAGCAGCTATGTCGGCTGCAGAAGCTGTGCCATAATTCACTTCCCAACTTACCCTGGTATCTGCCGACAAACCGGAAAATACGATTTCCGGCACGAGTTGTCCGTTTTTCACGGTAAGCGTCTTGCCCGCATGGTTAAGATCTGAATTGCTTAATCCACGCGCCGTGATGGTAACTATTTCGGCTACACCTGTATTTGTACCTTTATAAGGAACGATGCGGTAAACGCCCGTACCTGTTTTATCGGGAGTAACATTCGCCCAGCCACCAGCTTCAGTAAGCGCTGTAGGCAATCCACCGGTAAACACCTGATCGCCGCTTACTTTTTCCACAAGGTATCGTACAGATGCATCATGGTCACCGCCGCCTCCCGTAAGGGTAAACGTGCCAATATTGGTATCAACGCAGCCCTCCAAACTTTTGGGCATCGCTTCGACAGTCAAATCCAAGGAGCCCAAAGGCGCCTCATTCACGGTAATAGTGAAATTACCGCCAGCAGAACAAGCAGTAGCTCCGGTACCTTCCGCATAACGGATCGTCCAGTTTATTGTTGTTACAATAGGGGCTGCATAATTTACCGCCGTAAAGAAAGGAAGATTTCCAACACCTGCCGCCGGAATCATCGCGTTGAAAGCCGCATTACTCGACGTCCATTCAACAATTGCACCTGCCGGAAGACCGCTTGTAAGGTCGATAGCAGGCACAAAATCGCCATGATCGTAAGTTACGCCAGGCTGCGAAATCATCGTAGTCGTAAGAGCCGAACGAACATCAACAGTAAATATTATTGGATCTCCGTAGCTACCGCCGCCGCCAACGTTAAGTGGTGTCGCCTTGTAAACCCCACTGCCAAAACGAAGAATTTGGGCAGAGGACCACGGAACAAGAGGAGACCAAGCCCCGTTAATACCGCCTATCGTGATCGTAGCAGGTGTCGACTCTCCAATAACGTGGTCTCCACTCACATATTCTATACGAACACGTTGTACAACATTCCCTCCACCACTATTGGAGTACGCGCGAAACTGAAGAGGATTGGCAGCATAACTTGCCTGCACAGCTGCTAAATTGTTTCCGCAAAACACCACATGAACATTAGGCTGAACTTCTACTTGATAAGTATTATCATAGCCCTGTGCTTTCAACGCTCCTGTGGCTCCCAGTAGTAGGATAAATAAAAGAATTAAATGTTTTATTTTTTGCATAAATTTTATTATTTAAATTTAACAAATTAATATTTTTTCTCGTTTGTTTTTTTGTTTTACTTTGTTTTTTGTTTTTCCTGTTTTGTTTTCCATAAGCAAATTCTTTTTTTTGTTTTTACTAAATTTTTTTTATTCACATTATTAATATATTTAAAATCGCTACAAATATTATGCCAAATTGAGACTTCTAATAATACTGCCTGTCATTCCCGCGAAAGCGGGAATCTCCACCATACAGGGGATTGCGGGTCATAGCCCGCAATGACACAGGCGAAATTTTTAGAAACTCCCTTATATTCTATTTAAAGTCCTCTAATGAAGACATACCACAATTCATCATTCAATCTCTTCCACGCATCTGCCGTTTCGGCGGCAAAACCGGTTACATAATTTGTCAGAAACTCCCTGCCGGCTTGTTCGCCTTTTTCTTTAAAGAGGGCTGCCGCTTCGCTGTCGATGCGAACCTGCTCGGCAAACATTTTTGTTTCGAAACAGTCTCTCTGCGTTTCTATTTTTCCACGCAATTCTTCCCAGCGTATGGATGCCAACTTGTTTGCCTGACGATAGATCCACGCTCCGGCATCGGTGGTGTAACGTTTGTGTCCCGAAAGTTGGAACAACTCCGATGTTTGCAAAATACCGGCATACACCGGAATGCGCGGGCTTTGTGCCGGATTATCGACCGCAATATAAGCAACGCAGGCAATCTCGTCGGGGAGATAGCCGCGAATTTGAATCACGTGAGCATAAGCGCATTGCGGTACGGCAATGCAACGGACATTTTTTACGGTACCCTCGCCAATCGTATTGTAAGTGGCAATCAGATTTGCCAAGAGCCAGGGTTGTGCATACGGGCTTTTTACCATTTCCGTTTCATCGCTGCCCGACTTCTTCCGTTTCATCAGCAAATTTTGAGTCATATCGTATTCGGTGCCTTCGTAAGTTTCCCGAAAGAATTTAAGTACATCCTGAACCGATACTAATTTTTCGGGTTTTACCGAAAAAGGAAGTTCTTCGTCGTTCATCGACAAACGAAGCGACGGCGCTACCGAACTGAGGACAAACCATTCGCGAATAGAAAATGGTTTTTCTTCTTTGCTGTAGGCTTTCCAGAAGTTGAAAGTTGATTCTCCGTCCCAGTATCCTCTTTTTTTGGCAACCTCAAAAACATTTTCCGATGCCATGAAATTATCTTTATCGTTCACGTCTATTTCGCCTATTCGCGGAATATTGGCAGAAATCCCTACATGGTCGTCGGGGATCCGTTGCGCCGCCCATACGCCTCCGATATTGTCCGGTCCTTCTCCAAAGATTTCGAAATGCCACACTTCGTTTTTATCGGCTATGGTAAGACATTCGCCAATGTCGGCATATCCGTACTGTTTAACAAGGCTGCCCATAAGTTTGATGGCTTCGCGGGCGGTAGTGCAGCGTTGCAAAACGATGCGTTGAAGTTCTTCGATGTAGAACATCCCGTTTTCGTTTGCAAGTTCATCCCGCCCTTCGATGGTTGTTTCGCCGATGGCAAGATTTTTCTCGTTCATACAGGGATAAGCGGTGTTAAAAAATGCGTAGGTTTGTTCCGCTTCCGGAATTTCGCCCTTCACTTCCAGGGCGACTTCAAAACTGGGGTGGAAAATAATGTTTTCGGGACGTTTATAATTTTTGCCTTCGCGTTCGATTTGTTTGGCTTCGTCGGGACTCTCGGTAAATAATGTTCCTTTCAATATTTTTGTAACGGCGCCTTTTTCATGTTTTTGTGCGGGCGTAACAGTCATCCACGTGCGGAAACGCCCATCGCAGGTATGGCTCGTTATTACCGATCCATCGACGCTGGCTTTTTTCCCAACCATGATGCTTGTACAACTTTCGCGAAACTCCCTGTCGCTGTTTCGACTGTACAATGTGGTTGCAACCGCAATGAAAAATACCGATAAAATTAGTTTTCTCATGTTTCTAATTACAAAGTAACATCCATTAGAACCCACAAAGTAAACACATTTTTTTTACAATACCAAACATTTTTTTAACTTTTTTTGTTTTATGTATTTTTATAGTCGAAACTATCCCTTTCGGGGGTGTTCTCATCCCCATAGTACCTCTCCCCCAAGAGGCTGTCTCAAAAGCCCGTCATCCCGCGCTTGACGCGGGATCTCTTCATCAACAAGCATTGATTATCAGGAGATTGCGGGTCAAGCCCGCAATGACGGTAAATCAGGTTATTATTTCGTACTGTAAACTCCCTATTCCGATTTCTTCGGCATACTTTAAACCGGTCAGCCAGTCGGTATTCGGATGAATGAGTTTGAATTTATCGACATCCTGTAATTCGCCTGATTTGTGCGTATGGAGCGCTGTGTGGCAGTTGCTGCCCGATTTTGTAACCATATCGGCACAGGCTTTGTCTAAGGCTACGGGATCGAAAGAAGCCGCAATACCTATATTCGGAACGATGGCTGCATCGTTGTGTCCCCAGCAATCACAGTCCGGCGAAACGTCCATAATAAAATTGATGTGGAAATGGGGCTTGCCGTTCAATACGGCGGCGGTATATTCCGCAATTTTGAAATTCATTACATCCGCCGAATTATTCCATACCGGTTGAGCGGCATCGAATTGGCAAACCGCTACGCATTGACCGCAACCCACGCATTTTTCGGATTTGATTTCCGCTTTTTTGTCGACATTCAAATGAATGGCGTCCGAAGCGCAATATTTCACGCATTGACCGCAAGAGGTACAATCGGACAGGCTAACGACAGGTTGCGAAGAGGAATGTAATTCCAATTTTCCCATTCGCGAAGCGGAACCCATGCCGATGTTTTTCAATGCTCCGCCAAATCCGGCTTGCTCATGCCCTTTGAAATGATTCATCGAAATAATAATGTCGGCATCCGCAATGGCAGCGCCTATTTTAGCGGTTTTGCAATACTTCAAATGGACAGGAATTTCCTTATAATCAATCGCTTTTAATCCATCGGCAATAATTACCGGACAGGGAACCGCTATCGGATTGAACCCGTTTTCGTAAGCGCTTTCGATGTGGTCGATGGCATTCGAACGCCGCCCCATATACAGGGTGCCGGAGTCCGTCAGAAAAGGTTTGGCTTGTTTCGTTAATAAATATTTTACCAATCGTCCGGCATAATTGGCGCGGATATAAGCCAGATTCCCCGGTTCGCCGAAATGGATTTTAATGGCTGTAAATTTGTTTTTGAAGTCGATTTGTTCGATACCGGCTTTTTTAATCAGGCTTTCCAATTTATCCAAGAGACTGCGCCCCGGCTTGGCGCGCATATCCGTAAAATAGACTTTCGACATACGATAAAATTTATTTAATTCGTTTATTGATAATGATATATACAACAAATCCGATAACTGTCAACAGCCAGCCCGTGAGTAAAGAAACGTTGGTCTGAAGATGAGTAAAAAAGGGTACGATGAGGAAAAACGCTCCGATCAGTACCAGCAAAATGCCTGAATTTTTTAGAAAGAATTTCATGATCATTCAAAACTAACTGCAAATTAAACTAATCTTTACGGAATTTGAAAATATTTATGGGTTTTATTTATATTGGGGCAGAGAAAAATCTCTCGTAGAGAGTTATGTATGATATTCTCTCCTAATCTGTTTTGGGATGCCGACCCTGCATATTTGGATATCGACAAACACGACGTTTGTATTAAGGAGTGAAAATGGCCTGTTTGCAAGATATTGCTGCAATGAAATTAGATGAAATCAAATCAAGCGTGCGAAAGGCTATTGAAAATTATTAGCGTTTTTTCCGCGCTGGGTTATCACAGGCTTGCAGCCTTTTTAGTAACCCCCCCCAATCGCTACGCTTCATTGGGAAGGGTTGGCTCGTGCTGCAAACATTCGATTCCTGCGGAATCGAGGTTCATCCGCAAAACCTGTGTTTGAAAAATCCGGAACGGATTTAATCATGGTAGCCCGATGTGAAACATCGGGTAAAAAAATGGACAAACCGTACCCCAGCGGCGAAACCCCGAAACAAGGATATGGTGTGATCCGTAAAGGCGTATATTGGGAACCAAGGTTTGCCCCGTAAACGGGGCGATGGCGGTCGTATGTCGCTCTAATACAGCACGCTAAGCGTACTGCTTAGTTAGGTTGACTCTCTACGAGAGTTGCGTATGACAGTTCCACTTTTGTTTGAGGAAATAATTTTCCAACACATCAAATTAAGATTTCGCCTTTTTTGTAAAAAAACACTAACTTTGCAAAAAAACAACGGTACTAATCTATGAAACGGGCGATTGTTTTCCTCTATCAAATCATTGTTTGGTTGCCTCTGTTTTCAGCGGCAACTATTCTGACTGCCTTAGTAACTATTACCGGCTGCGCTTTGGGCGGCGAACGGATTTTCAGTTATTATCCGGGTAAACTCTGGTCGAAATTCACTTGTTGGATCAGTCTTTGTCCGGTAACGGTAACAGGAAGGGAAAAATTACTTCCGGGGCAATCATACATATTTTTAGCCAATCATCAAGGGGCTTACGACATTTTCCTGCTTTACGGTTATCTCAATGTCCCCATCAAATGGATTATGAAACAGAGTTTGCGAAATATTCCGTTGGTAGGCAAAGCCTGCGAAATGGCGGGATTTATTTTTGTGGACAGTTCTTCGCCTGTAGCAGCCGCTAAAACGATCCGCGAAGCGGAACGACGCTTGAAAGACGGCGTTTCTGTCGCCATTTTTCCCGAAGGGGCGCGTACACGAACGGGCGAATTGGGCAAATTCAAAAAAGGCGCTTTTCAAATGGCGATAGATATGAAACTGCCGGTAGCGCCGGTTACAATCAATGGCTCTTACAAAGTGATGCCGCGCAACACGTTTCTTCTCTCTCCGCATCGCATGGAATTGATTATTCACGATCCTGTCTCTACCGACCATTTGATTATGGAAAATCTGAGAGAGGCGGCAACTCATATTCGGACTCTGTCGGAACAATCGCGAAACATTATTGCTTCAAAATTAGTGTTATGTTAATTGTAATTTGTCGCTACATCATTGCGAGGGCTTGCCCGAAGCAATCCAGTATTATTTTTCGACCCTTTCAGGGTCGTGATAGAGGAGGACGCCACTCCTCTACCTCCAATCGCTTCGCTTCATTGGAGGTTATTAACTTTCAATCCTGCGGATTGGGGCGTAGTGTTTTTAGGGGCGTTTATGCGGATAAACATATAAAATTAACTTGATATTAGTGTTAAGTTAACTCTATTATGCCGTCATTGCGAACTACGCAGTAGTGAAGCAATCCATTCTTGTTTCTGGTTTGCTTCGGGCAAGCCCTCGCAATGACGTAACAACAAATTACAATAAACATAATATTAGTAAATCTTAAACTTTTATTATCTTTGCACCAATATTTTGAAACGGACTACCCCCCTGCCCCCTGAAGGGGGAGTCGTTACCCCTAAATCCCATAGAGGGGACTTTAGTGTGCATAATGAGCTTGTTAGCAACGCTAACTCCCCCTTTAGGGGGTTGGGGGGGTAGAATAATTTGTTTAATATTAAATCAAAAAAATATGTCTCAAGTTTCCGAACGTTTAGCAGCGTTATCTCCTTCCGAAACGCTGGCGATGTCCCAAAAAAGCGATGAATTAAAAGCGCAGGGAATTGATGTAATCAATTTAAGTGTCGGCGAACCCGATTTCTTTACGCCCGACTTTATCAAGGACGCTGCCAAGAAAGCGATCGACGAAAATTTTTCTTTTTATTCTCCGGTTCCGGGTTATCTTTCTCTACGAAAGGCGATTGCTGCCAAATTGAAACGCGAAAACAATTTGGATTACGATGTTAGCCAAATCGTCTGCTCCAATGGCGCCAAGCAATCGATTTGCAATGTGCTGCTTTCCATTATCGGGAAAGGCGATGAAGTGATTCTGCCGGCTCCTTATTGGGTTAGTTATGTAGAAATGGTAAAATTAGCCGAAGGCGTCAATGTGATTGTTACCGCCGGTATTGAACAGGATTTCAAAATCACGCCTGCGCAATTGGAAACGGCAATTACGCCCCGAACAAAAGCGGTAATTTTATGTTCGCCGTCCAATCCTACGGGAAGCGTTTATTCGCAAGCGGAACTGAAGGGCTTGGCGGATGTTTTGAATAGATATCCTGCAATTACAATTATTTCGGATGAGATTTACGAACACATCAACTACATCGGCAAGCACGAAAGCATTGCCCAATTTGATTCGGTTCGCGACCGCGTTGTGATTGTCAACGGCGTATCCAAATGTTATGCAATGACCGGTTGGCGTTTAGGCTGGATTGCTGCACCGAAATGGATTGCCGCCGCCTGTAACAAATTGCAGGGACAATACACTTCCGGACCGAGTTCGATTGCTCAAAAAGCATCCGAAGCGGCATACAATGACTCGCAAGAGTGTGTAGGCATCATGCGTCAGGCATTCGAGCGCCGCCTCAATTTGATGATTCAATTGGTAAGCGATATTCCCGGATTGAAGGTAAGCCGACCACAAGGCGCTTTCTATCTCTTCCCTGATTGTTCGTATTATCTCGGAAAATCATTTAACGGTAAAAAAATCAACGATTCGGCTGATTTAGCCATGTATTTGCTGGAAGAAGGGCATGTAGCGGCTGTAGGTGGTGTTGCTTTCGGAGCGCCCCACTGCATCCGGTTTTCGTATGCAGCGGCTGATGAAAAATTGGCAGAAGCAATGAAACGAGTAAAGGCGGCTTTGGCGAAATTGGCGTAGGGGATTTCACTAATCTTTTTCCGAAAAATTAGCCTGTAATACCTCGCGGTAGGCATTGAAGATTTTTGATTTGGAAATAAATCCCAAGTAACGTCCTTCGTTATCCACCACCGGAAGATTCCACGCCTTAGTATCTTCAAACAGGTGCATGATCTTTTCCATCGGCATAGAAATCCGGATCTTTGCCGGAGGGGAAACCATGAATTTTTCAACGTTAAACCGTTCGTACAGTTCGGGGCGGAACATGATGTTGCGAATATTATCCAACAAAACCACGCCGCGCAGGATATTCCCATCGTCGATAACAGGGAACACATTGCGGGGCGATTTGGCAATGACTTTTACCATTTCTCCCAATGTAGTATTCGGATGCACCGTAATAAATTCATCTTCGATAACCGTTCGAGCATCGAGCAAAGTCAATACCGCCTTATCTTTATCGTGCGTCAATAACTCCCCTTTCTTCGCCAGCCGAATCGAGTAAATACTGTGTTTTTCAAACAGCATAATCGTGAAATAAGCGCTGATGGTTACTATCATCAAAGGCAAAAACAAATTGAATCCGCCGGTAAGTTCGGCTATCAGGAAGACCGCCGTCAGTGGAGCGTGCATCACTCCTGCCATCATCCCTGCCATTCCCATTAAGGCAAAATTTTCTTCCGGCAGACGATTGCCCGGCAAAAAAGGGATCAACCGGTTCGACGAATGGGCAAACGAAAAACCGACGATAGCGCCTAAAAACAACGAAGGCGCGAAAATCCCTCCGGTGCCGCCGCCGCCATTGGTGGCTGCTGTGGCAAACACTTTAAAGAAAACAATCAATACCAGAAAAACAACAACCCCCCAATAACTGTCTTTTAAACCGGAAAGTAAACTGCCGTCCAACAAGTTTTCGTAATTATTGCCAATCAAATTCCCAATGGTATCGTATCCCTCGCCATAAAGCGGTGGAAAAAGGAAAATCAAAATACTCAATACAACGGCGCCCAAACAGAATTTTTTCCAAAAGGTTCCTAATTTTCGGAATTGGCTTTCCGTCCAGACAGTAGCGCGCGTAAAATACAGCGCAATCAATCCGCAGACAACGCCCAAAACCAACACGTATGGAATCCTTTCCAAATTAAATTCTTCACTTTGAGCGAAGTAAAACATGGCATCGGTTCCTGTAAAAATATAAGAAATGCTGGCTGCTGCAACGGCTGCAATAAGCAGAGGCAATACCGAAGCCGTTGTCAAGTCGAGCATCAGGACTTCGATGGTAAACAGCAATCCTGCAATGGGCGCCTTGAAAATACCGGCAATCGCACTGGCTGCTCCGCATCCAATCAACAACATCAGGGTTTTCTGTTCCATCTTAAACAATCGACCAAGATTGGATCCGATAGCCGAACCGGTTAATACCATCGGCGCTTCGGCTCCAACCGATCCTCCAAATCCGATGGTAATCGAACTCGCCGCCATCGAACTCCAGGTGTTGTGCGGTCGAATCCGGCTTTTTCGTTGCGAAATAGCATACAAGATTTTAGTTACTCCATGACTGATATCGTCTTTTACAACGTACTTCACAAACAAGCCGGCTAATAAAATACCAATCACAGGATAAACCAAATAAAGCCAGTTGGCGGTAAAGATATCGAGGCGTTCGGTCAACAAATATTTGATGGAATGGATAGCCGCTTTAAGCAGGATAGCAGCAAATGCCGTAATAATCCCTATTACCAGACTGAGAATGAGGATGAAATGTTTTTCCGGAATGTGTTTTTCCCTCCAACTGATTAAGCGGTCGAGTCGTAGATTATTTTTCATCAGATACCTTTTCCTGTAAGGATTGTTCTCACCGTATAAATCAATATTTTTGTGTCTAACGCCAGCGACATATTATTATAGTACAAAATGTCGTACTGCATCCGTTCGATCATTTCGGACACATTCGAAGCATAGCCGAACTTTACCATTCCCCATGAGGTAATCCCCGGACGAACATTGTGCAATAAATAAAAACGGGGATCTTTTTTTACAATCTGTTCAATATAATATTTTCTTTCGGGGCGCGGACCAACCAACGACATATCGCCTTTCAGTACATTCCAAAATTGCGGGAGTTCGTCTAAACGGTATTTCCGCATTCTCCGACCATAAACCGTTATGCGTTCGTCGTGGATAGTCGATAATGCAGGACCGTTTTTCTCGGCATCGTTATACATGGTACGGAATTTGCAAATCATAAACGGTTTACCGCCATAGCCGATTCGCTCCTGCCGAATAAAAACAGACCCTTTCGAATCCATCCTTACCCGCATCATCAAATAAAGATACATCGGCGACAAAAGAACTAAAACCAGCAACGAAACTACCTTATCAATGCTTAGTTTGATATTCTTTTCCATTTCCGAAAAATTATTGGCTGTAACATCGATCAAAGAGAATCCGGCAAGAGCCGGCAACTTCATTTCCCCCTTAAAAAGATTGGAGTAAGCGATCGGCAATTTTATGGGTAAGTTGTAACGATAAAGAGAATACAGGAGTTGCAGCAACTCATCGCTGTCGTCGATGCCCGGAGCGATAATCAGTTCTTCGATGCCTTCGTCTTTGATTCGTTTATCCAAACGGTCGATTTTCCCTTTGTCGACAAACCCGCAGACAGTATATCCCAACGAACCGGACGGTTTTTCCAATTGTTCTTTCAATTCTTCCGCCGCTTTTCCCCGTCCCAAAATCAAGGCATTGAGGGTCCATTTTCTTTCTTGAATTTTACGAGCCGTTTGAGAAGTAATAAGCAAGCGTCCCAAATACGTTAATACGAAAAACAACAGAAATAAATAGATAAATTGTTCGTAATAAACATGAAACGAACGCGGCAAATGTTTCAGCAATAAAATAAAAAATATACCGATCGTCCCGACAAGGGCTACCTGAAAAGTGACGAACAATTCGTTTACACGCGATCTTTCCAACGGACGGTTATAATATCCCGAATAATAGTGGAGTGTAAGCCAACCGAAAGGAATAATCAACTGTCCCAGCATCACATGTTCAAACGTCATGAAATCCCATAATTCCCAACTCTGGTATTGAGCGATCAAATGATAACGTATCCAATTGAAAACAAACCAAGCCGCAGATGCCATTATGAAATCCGATAACAGGTATTTAATCAATTGTGTTTCTTTCTTCATTCCCGAATTACTTTAACGATTCCCCCCTCTCCCAATTGGATAATGGACGATGCCTGACTTTTTTGTTTTTCGTGCTGCCGGTAATCGACTACATAATCGACTCCCCGAAGGATTTCTTCTTCGATTTCGGAGAAATTAGCCGGAGCCGGATGCCCGCTGATATTGGCGGAAGTAGAAACCAAAGGCTTTTTCATTCGTTGGCACAACTGCCGGGAAAATGCTTCACGGGTAACCCGAATCCCCAGACTGCCATCTTGCGCAATCAGATTAGGCGCCACGTTTTGCGCACCCGGATAAATGATTGTCAACGGTTTGACCGACAACTCGATTAAGTCGAAAGCGATCTCCGGAAGTTCACTCACATAATGCGGTAAATATTCCGGCGAATCAATCAACACAAGCATCGAACGGGTATCGGGGCGCTGTTTCAGGTCGTAAATCCGCTGAATGGCTTCCGCATTGGCAGCATCGCAACCGATTCCCCAAATTGTATCGGTAGGATAAAGGATGATTCCGCCCTGTCGGATAATTTCGTATGCTTTTTTCAGTTCTTCTTCCATGCACAAAGTTTTCTAACAATGTGCAAAGTTAAAATTTCTTGGCGAAAAATGAAAAAATATTACGCTTATCCGCAAAAATAGGCTCCTAACCAACGGTTTTTTATTACCCCCAACCCCCTAAAGGGGACTTTTCAATCTTCAATCTCGTCATTGCGAGAAGGAACGACGAAGCAATCCCGTCAGGGATTGTATGTTGGTAGAAAAACGGACAATTCCATAGATTGTACGACCCCTACGGGGTCGAATGTGAGAGACGGGACATTTATTTCTACCAATATGCGAACCCTAACGGGTTCTTTATTTCTCTTTGTGCAAAATAATCTCTTTCGGGGCTTCGCCACTTTGGTGTGTGGGTGTTTATTTTATTCCCCGATGTTTCACATCGGGCTACCAATAGTAAATCCGTTCCGGATTTTTCAAACACGAGTTTTGCTGATGAGCCGCGATTCCGCAGGAATCGTATGTTTGTAGCGCGAGCCAACCTTTCCCAATGTACGACTACGTGGTAGTCGAATATCGGTGTGATACAATGTTTTCTACAAACATACGACCTCTTCCGAGGTCGGGGCTGAAAGCCCGCAATGACGGGTGGAAATAAGGTTTTTTAAAACAGCAGAGACGCAGTTCAATGAATGAACCACGCCTCTACAATCGAATCAACGGTTTTTTATTACCCCTATATCCCCTAAAGGGGACTTTTCTCCCCCTTCAGGGGGCGGGGGGTATTTCAATCACCAAGTTATCCACCTCTCCTCGGAAGCGCTGCCGCCATCGTCATAAGGAATGCCTTCGACGGTAAATTCCGAATCGTTCACACACCGTATCGATTGGGCGTGGGCACGGCTGGTGCTGCTGGGGGTACCTGCGCCCACGTAGCCACTTAAGAAGTACAAGTACCACGCTGTCTGCGCATTGGCGAACGTACTACTCCAGTAGTAGCCTTGCATGCCTGCATTGGCGAGCGCGCCAGCCGAGTAGAAGCGTCCGCCCACAGCCGGCAGGAAAAGTTTTCCGCCGGTAAGGGTCAAAATAATACCGCCGACAGCAGTTGGAGATATATTATTTGGATGACTGTCGCGCCAAGTCCAAGTATTACCGGTAGTAGAATTGGTAAAAGTAAAGCCATTGAAAGCCGACCAGGAAGACTCGCTACCGGTAGTGTTTATGTGAATATCGCCAAACTCAAACCTCGAAGGTACGCGCCAACCGGCAGGGCAAACATTGTTAGCCCGAGCGCGAGGAGTCCAACCCGAAAGATTAACAGGAGCAGTGGAACGAGTTACAACAGGATCAGTACCGGTACTCCAACCCCAAAGGTCGTGGTTACCGGTACCGCCGGTACCAGCAATCCCGGTACTCCAATCGCCACCG
>Ga0123353_10008193_pt1 | contig 14238 bp, 8 predicted proteins | sample TergutLab28metaG_3_FD_92763 | JGI IMG/M metagenome (GOLD analysis project Ga0123353, IMG submission 92763) | Labiotermes labralis P3 segment gut microbial communities from Petit-Saut dam, French Guiana - Lab288 P3 | ecosystem: Host-associated > Arthropoda: Insects > Digestive system > Gut ... | reverse complement strand
GGTGGATGTGGGTTTGTTGTTGGTTTTATTTTTGTTTTTGTTGATGGGGGTTTTTCGTTTATTTTTTCGGCCGAGTAGGGTAGGATCCGTTTTAGTGTTCATTGTTTTCTATTTGGGGGGGGGGGTAGCGATGTTTATTCCTTTATTTTTTATATTAAGGCTGTTTTTGTCTATTTTTTTATTTGTTTGGGTTCGTGGTAATATACCTCGGTTTCGTTATGATAAGTTGATATATTTGGCTTGGAAGAGATTTTTGCCTCTTTCGTTGACTTATTTTTGACAACTAAACTTTGTACGACGATGGCACGTAATATTTGTGGGTTCTCAGAAGGCAGTTTGCTCTGCATCATCTTCCAGGCGTCTGGAATTTTCAGGTGGCTCCTACAATTTTGAAAAACTTCTGCACTCCTGCTTACACTCTGTAGATTGACTAAACAAAATGTGTCAGGCACCTGACGGCAGTTGTGTCCTGTCCATGTCGTGCAGTCGTGAAGATGGAATAGATGTGTAACTTCAAACACAATTACCGTCGACACTAGATGGACGTGAGCGGTCAATTTCACGAAGGGATCACTTTACCCCCGAAGAAACAACCAAATAACTCCCGATATCCACTGAACAGGAGAATGGGTGGCCCCAGACCTAGTCTGGGCATTTTGAGAAAGATAAACTTCATTTGTCTGCCATGATGTTTCACTCACTCACTCACTCTCTCTCTCTCTCACACACACACACACACACACACATACATACATACACACACATTCTACTTCTTCTACTACTACTACTACTACTAATACTAATACTACTAATACTAATACTAATACTACCATTTTTTAAATGTTTTTTATCATATTTGCTCTTATGATAAATAACAATTGCGACTGTTTACAATGAATAAATTTCATAATATTTTAAACTTTTTGATACTATTTACAACTAAAATAGCCAATTGGCACTTGTTGTACACGACACTTTCTGGAAGGGGTAGTAATGTTTATTGACTTTGGGAATCACCTATCTAGAGTTAGGTGCTTCATCAAAGCGGAGATTCGTTTTAATCACTAATACCAGAGTTTGTTGTCGTTTTTATTCTACGAGCACAAAAGAAATTTAAAAATTATAAACACAACCTCCTCTTAGTAGTGTAAAGCGTGCCTGTTAGAAGGAGCACTGTTACTGTTTGGGCTAAGAGATATAAATCTGATAATACTCGGCATAGTATTCCTAAACAAAATATGAATACGTTTTCATTGAATGTTGCCATCTGGGGATGCTATGTGATGCGAGCGGTATATATTTGCACACAAGATCGACACAGTAATCCCAAATAAAATACTATTCCACTGACAATAAACATTGCCGTCTGGTGTTGTCATCGGAGTTGATAAGAGATTTTTATTTAGTTTTCATGGAGGTGAAGGACGAACGGATGGGAAAAGGTCCCGATAAAAAAAAATGATCTGCTTAGACACTAGTTTTGTAATCATATTACCACCAGGTGTGACACAGTCTTTCCAGACCTCAGTAGACATTCCTAGCAGGTATAATTATCAGAAAATTTTACACTACGAAGTAAACAATTTTAGGGCGAAGGTCCGTTCCTAGACGTATCGCTGTTGGGAGAGTTAATTATAAGGCACTAAGACAATGGTGGGCCGGGTAGCGTAGTCGGTATAGAGACTGGCTACGGACTGACGGTCCGGGGATCGAATCACGGTGGAGGTGAGATTTTCCGCACCTGTCCAGACCGGCCCTGGGGCCCACCCAGGCTCCTGTACAATGGGTACCGGGTCTTTCCCTGGGATAAAGAGCGGCCGGAGAGTGGCGCTGACCCCTCACCGCTTCAAGTGCTGTGGTCAAGAAAGAGTAGAGCTATACCTCTACTCCCCCTATGGGCCGTACGACCTGTACAGAGCCTCAGTGCCTTACAAGGGCGCACTGTACCTTTTTTACTTTTTACCTAAGGCAATGACTCTTACTTTAAAGCGCTCTAGAATTAAGCAAAATGTCGACACACGTTTCAAGCCCTGTTCGCAGATCTTCGATTTTTGTCTAACCACGATATCGGTCTACGTTAAACCGACTGCTATAAGCAGTGCCTGGACAGTGACTTTAGGGAAGTATCCCATCAGGCACAGTCACATGAGTTAAATTTAAGAATAAATTTCCGTTAATCAATTGAATGAAATCATTTCGAGCTCTGGAATGCTGTTTATCCTGAGCTGTATCTGCCACGATCCACGAAGATTTTTCTTGTTTAGTGACGTTGCTCTTCGAAAGAAGTAATTCGTACATCGAATAATGACAAATATTTACTGGGTGTAAAAACTTATAAAATTACGACCAAACCACTAAAATATTTTTCCCAGGCAAAAGTACCAACCGATTATGCCGCCGCAATTTGCCGTCACCAGTGAGCCACTCTGCAGGCTTTTCCTTGTAACACCACAAGGAACATTCCACATCACTCAATTCGTAATGGTTTAGTAATGTTGGTCATTCCGGCCTCAATTTATTTGATGGGCACCAAGTTAGGACATGGACACCTCTAGGCATATAAACCCCCCTAAACGCGTTTATTAAACACATGTACCGCCCATTGTAACATGATGCAACTCCAAATTGTGCCCACACAGCACAGATCTTTGTACGTATTGTGCACAATTTTCAGACTAAATATCAGTTATTCCCCTAAGCAAAAATAACGTACTTTAATTACAACTGCAGTATGTTTTCTTTGCGGCAGACACTGAATTTTGTAAACGTTATTTAGACGAACCAGGGAGTTAAAATTTTTAAACTGATATGCCCTTTACAAATACAACATACAGAATTTTAAAACTGTATTTTGGAAAACTACAGAAATGAAATGAATGGAAAGAGTTAACCCATTATTGTTAGAGTCGTGGGTAATTCTCGTATGTATACGTTAAATGTGTCCCCACTTCCTACGAAACAGATAGCGCCGTTGCTAAATGCTCCCCAGTTATTGCGTTAGCAGTGTGGGTACTTGAAGCGTGAAGGTCTGATTACGTCATATATTGGAGAATTTTGAAACAGCGAATAGAAGTTTGCATGCACAAACCTTTATGTTGGCTTCCGTTTCAGACCTATTGATAACACACACTGATACGACCCAGCCTATTTTTTTCATACCTAAAAAAGGAACAACGAGTTCAAGGGAGAATTATAAAGCCCGCACATGCTGCATTGTACACAGTTCCAGTCCTGCGAGCGATATGTCGTTAATTCTGCAAAGAACGGTGGTAGTTAAAAGTAGGATTATTGGCTACTTCAACATAAAAAATAAAACATTTATTATTTTGAATTTTTCTAATAAAAATTCTTCAATTCAACGAACAATACTAATCAGCTAGTCATGTAATCGAGAAGCACTGCCTCTTCTATAGTGCGTTTCTTGTTTGTAATTCATTTAAAGACAATGAGGGCAATTACCACAACACAGATTCGAATTATTGGAAAGCAAGCAATAATGAGCAGAAAGAATGTTGCAAGATGCTGTGTAGTCATACTTTAAGCTACTACGAAGGCATACGCCCGGGCGTATTGAGGATTACAAGAAATCCCTTTCTTACGGCTGAGATTTGAAACAAGCACCTTCCTCATACAAGTTGTAAGCTTTACCACTTTTTCAGTTCCTATGTTGCAGCGAATGATATTTAAATACTCTATGGATAAACATAACCATATTAGGCAGAGGAGAGGGCGGAACTTATCTGAAGTGATACTGTTTCTGTCCTCCGGATCAGGCGTCTCCGTGTCCCTATGACTCTCACTTTCTCCTAAACTTCTACTGTTTCTTCTTGCCAGTTTTTTGTTGATACTGCGAAATCGCAATGCTTGCTACAAATAAGTGTGCATCTGAGAGGTTTTGCACCATGCAACTGGATGTTTTTCTGACCTTTTCCTCGGTTCCACCAAATGCTGAAATGGTACCCAAAATCCATGTTTCATGGCATGTGTCTAGCGTAGCCCTCCCAGAGTTAACGTCAATATTCATCGGTCCCTCGAATGTTAACATCAAATATCTCGCTCTAGTGCAATAGAGACTGCATTTTAATTCTTGCTTCATGTATAAAACTGGGAACTACCTGGAAATTTTCAGAGCAAAAAGTTTCTGTCGTTGCACTTAGTCAATACAGCGTGCTTTTATAAAATATATAAACAACCAAAAAATTCACTTCAATTTTATGATGTATTTTAAGTTATAATATTTTCACCAACATGTTTTAACCAGAAATCCGAGTTGTGCACCACGCAGACAGCACATCGCCTACACTATGCATTAGAATTCACCATATAACTTCTATATACATCACTCCACAAACACTCAATAATTTTAACTTCCACTATTTTATAATAATTCATTCTTATCCTATATTATTTTACATTATTATTTAAAATTTTAATCGAAATTGTATATTTTTAACGATATGGGGTGATCGTGGCACATTTAACTACGATTGTATTCTTGTACGAAAATGTCACTCTGAAGATGGCCTCATTACTGACCGAAACATGTTCGTGAAAATATGATAAGTAATAATGCAACACAAAATTAAATTGCTGTTGTTGGTTGTCTATACATTTTATAAACCTAATTAATGCTTGGAATGTTGAAAACAAAATGTGCACTTTATTAACCTACTCTCAGTACATTCTCTTTATCCCTTCCTTCTTTCGTGTGTCTGCCTTCAAAGTGTTAATGCATTCTTATAATAAAAGCCAACGAAATGCACTATTTCTCAACTTTATTTGGTAAAGAACTCTACATGTTTCGGACAGATTTATTGTCCATCATCAGGAGTCTTAATATTGTATTCACAGTAATAGATATTTGTCATACTAGTTGACTGTCTGCTAGTGAGGTCAGGATGACCTCGCTAGCAGACAGTCAACTAGTATGACAAGTACTAATTGGCATGTAAACAGTATTAAGGCTCCTAATGATGGACAGTAAATCTGTCCGAAACATGTAGAGTTCTTTATCAAATAAAGTTGAGAAATAACGCATCTTGTTGGCTTGTTTTATAAGAATATATCACGATGCACGGTCCTCTGAATGTCAAATTTTTTACCGCACTATTTAGCCACTCTAAATTCTTAATTTTATAGCAAATTGCAATTTATCCCACAGGTTAGCGCAGGGCTATATCATTCAGTACATGACAAACAACCAAAAAAATAACAAATAGCTAATCACAGAGACTTAGTCCAAGTACAATTATACTTCATTTATAGGTTAATGAAACTTAAGACTTTCATTGTGCTGAAAATAAAAACAGCGCAGTTACTCTTCATTTCAACTGAAAGGCAGCAACAACATCAACTGGACAGCTATGGCAGTAAATTGCTGGCGTAGGCGTGGAATTTCGCGACCCCGTTAAGCAACAAGTTGATTACATAATTTCATTAATTCCTTAAGGTTAACTGGTTATTGCACTGGACCGATTTTCACTTGTGTTGATTTAGCCGTATTTTATATTTATATCTATGGATTAACTATGGGGGAATCCAAGCACAGACACGCGAATGTATGATTGTAACAAAAGAAGCTCTGCGTTATTTCCGAATTCTTGCCTAAGACCTGGGTTCTGAGGCCTTTCGCCAATATCTGCTCCAGCGAAACTAAAGAAGATAATCATTCGGGAAATGTATTTTTACTCATCCAACAAACCTCCTTCTGCTTGCAACTAAATGAAAGAGAAGGACGAGTTCCTGTAGAAGAAGTGTAATTTGGGAGTGTGTTTCGTTCGGTCCAGTGAAACAGATGTTCTGCTTCTTACTACATTTGTCTTCCTTTATGAAGTAAAAGACAGCCACGCGTTTTTCTCTGATTATGAGTACTCCAATTTAGACAGTAAGCGAGAAAAGATGGTCTCTCGTTCCTCACCCAAATGTCGGTTTCCTTTCACAGTATGAAATCCTGCAGTCGTCACGCTATACAGGGGCCATAAAAGGAAGTTTCACACAACCATTACTTCTACATCTCCCTCTATCTTTGCGCTTCGTACTTACAAATACGACCGCGGTAGCACAGTGGTTAAGGTGCTGTGCTACAAATTGGAAGGTCGCTGGTTCGATTCCAGATGGTGTCATTGGAATTTTTTATTGACAAAATCCTTCCGATCGCACTCTAGCCCTGGGGTCGACTCAGTCTCTAACAAAAATGAGTACCAGGAGTATTTCCTGGGGGCAAAAAGCGTCCGATACGTAAGGCTAACAACCTTACCACCATCCTGGGCCATTGTCACGTAATAGGGGAAACCTCTGCGCACCTCGGGCCTATAATTGGACTGATTTAGCTTTCACTTACAAACATTTCTCTCCTGTCTTTTAATTATCCCTCTTATAGTAGTGTTGGTAGTAACAATCACGTGAGAAAACTTTGCTGGTTAAAAGAGATTTATTTAGGCAGGTTGACACAGGCCAAAGACGGCTGGAAATGTAAAAAAGTGTATAAGAGCAGTGAGCCTGCATGACTTCCTCCAGTCTGCAAGGCCTGCATTCTGTGCCTTCAGTACACATACATTAATTCTGTACACTGCCAGGTCTTACTAGATTCTAGGCTGCTCGTGATAATTTTTCTGTCAGTGAATTGTCTGCCCAATAATTCTACACTCTCCGCATATCTCAAAACCGTCTTTAAAACTTCAAACTTCACAGATACTGAAGGAAAATATTTGGTCCTTTGTATAGTTTACTAATAGTTCCCTCTTTCATTTTGTAAGAAAAAATTTATATAGGCAGTGATTACGGCACCTCTATCAATACACTTCTCTTCCTCTAAATTCTCCTTACGTTTTGCTGCCGAACTGTATTTCACGTGATGTACAAATGAGGCTCTGCCTACCGAATCAAGCTCTCAAACTGCCACATTTGCCGTGCAAGGCACGCAACAACCTGCAAAGATGCAGGAGACATCACTGTATATAAGCGTCTAAGTTTTTTAATAATGTGTAAGCGGCAATAGTTACCATCAGACTTGTTCGCAAGAGTCGCATCAGACCCATCTGAAATTTCCACTAACGCTGGAAACGCTAGACATTTTGCTTCTGCTCAGACAAGATAAGAGCAAGTGTGAGCAAACAGAACACGGAAACGAGAATAAAATGCAGCTGGAACAGTGAAACAAGCGTTAGACATTGTTCTACAGCGGAGAGCGTAGACTACGAACGATTATTGAATAACAAATTCAACGAAGTGCAAGGAAGTGGTCGCGGTCCTATTCCGCCATGTGCTAGTAGCTACAGCCTCAGTCAGGATGAATTTCCGAGTAAGGCGCAGATGATAACATAGTTTGCAGCGTCTCATCATTTCCGTTGTTACCCAAAAAAAATGTTTCTGATCAGTTTTCAATGCTACCGAATACATACATTGTTAAAGACTTCGCGCTGCAGTGACTGTATTGTCCGCTTCCTGCCTAAGAACATCATTATTAGAAGAAATACAGAAAACATGACGTTTTACTGCTTCTTTTATATTCTTTTGGTTGTATTTTGTATCACTGTATATATGGTTTTATGTTTTGTATGTTTATATTTAATATTTTATATTATGCGTGCTTATTGTTATGTTTATGTATTCTAATTGTTATGTATGTTCCGTTCTAGGTATTGTGCTTCATTTTGTTTTTCTGTGTATTGTTTACGTGTAAATGTGTACTGTACTATTGCCACCGGATGTGAACCCAACTGCAGTTAACAAATATATCATATTATATCAACAAATATTTCACAAAAAAGGATTTAGTTTTCGGCAGCGGTGTAAAATATCAGTGACATGCCATTACACACAAGAAATCACAATGTGGCACGAAACAAATTGAACAAATTATGTTCAAGAACACCCGTGCAGGATAAAAAGGACGGTAGAGTATTAAAATGTTCCATCGTCCGTACATTAACCAGTATACCACACCGCCTACACATCAGTTCCAATCAGTATACCACACCGCCTACACATCAGTTCCAATCAGTATAACACACCGCCTATACATCAGTTCCTATCAGTATACCACACCTTCTACACGTACATATCAGTTCCAATCAGTATACCACACCGCCTACACATCAGTTCCAATCACTATACCACACAGCCTACATATCAGTTCCAATCAGTATAACACACCGCCTACACATCAGTTCCAATCAGTATACCACACAGCCTACACATCAGTTTCAATCAGTATAACACACCGCCTACACATCAGTTCCAATCAGTATAACACACCGCCTACACATCAGTTCCAATCAGTATACCACACCTTCTACACGTACACACCAGTTCCAATAAGTATAACACACCGCCTACACATCATCTACACGCTGGATTAAAAGTCACCACATCAGTATATCAAGCATCACTCCGCACAGACTAAACAATTTTAACTCCCAAGATTTTTATCACTACCCATTTTTAACCCACATTTATATTACTTGCATAATTTTAAATGAAATTACAATAATTTTTAATTGTTATGGAGTGACGGCGACACAGCTAACCATATTTGTCCTTTTTTTATTCTTGTAATAATATCACCCTGAAGACGGGTGCAATTGCAGCCGAAACATGTTGGTGCGAATATAGTAAAATACATCATAAATATTGAAGTCTATTTTGTTGGTTGTTTATGTATTGAGGGACGATAGTGTATTTCAGCTTCAGGATGCACTGTGCTAATATCCACTTTGGACTACTTTCCTGCGAGATGAATTTACCCTAATACAGAGAAAGAGTCAAAGTTAATTTGAAAAATTAAAGAAACACGACTTACGGGATCAATATGCTATGTTTGCGTTTAATTAAATATTCTTGGGCAGAGATCAGCGTCAAGATGCGAAGGTATTCCGAAGTTTCGGGATGGAGGCAGTACCTGAAACGTCAGAAAACCTTCGCATCTTGACGCTGCTCTCTGCCTGAGAACATTTCATTGAATTCTGTGGCCACGAAAGCTTCAAGACTTTACCTGTTTACCTGTCAACAGTTAAACCGGCTGACAGATTTCCACGAAAAGCAATGTTTCAAACCGCCCCAAATTTCCAGTCTCCTGCAGTCAGTAAACCAAATACAATCACTTTGTCATTTATGGTTTTTATAATTCGCCCTATAACAAGCCACGAAGGTCCAGGCGGGGAGTAGATGTATAGCTCTACTCATTCTTTAACCTCAGCACTAGACGCGGATGGGTGGTCAAGGCCAAGCTCCGACCGCTTTATTCCCGGGGAGGACCCGGTACCTATTGTGTAGGAGGCTGGGTAGGACCCAAGGTCGGTTTGGATGGGTGAGGAATATCCCGCCCCCACCGGCATTCGAACCCGGAATGTCCATCCCGTAGCGAGTTGCTATACCGACTGAGCTATCCCGGAGCACTGAAATGAAACAGCGATATTACATGAAGTGGAAAGAAAAACTCGTAACAGAATCTTTTCACAGCTTGTGTAACGCTTTAAGTAGAGCATTAATTAGGTGTACCAGTTATTTGAAACGTGAAACTATGAGTTTTTCCTACAACATTTTTTATGATTAAGAACAAAGGTTTATTTTTTCTAAATAGCACTAAGTATTTGGTTTTAGTCACGGAAGATCAGTATGTTTGCAGTGAGGTAGAAACTAAATTATTAAAAATTATTTAGAAGAGATTCAGACTTCAAAGTCTTGATGATAATATCACTGAGCATTTATGGTCCATAAAATGATAGCTTGGATACGTGAGCAGGCCACGTTTGAACGTAACACAAGAAGACGGTCACAGAAAAGCCACTGGAGTATGAAAAACGAAAAGGCAATCAAGTCCGGACACGTGTTCCAGGCAACACACACTGTCGGATATACAAAAACACACGTGTCTGATCTGAAAAACTAACCCTGTTTCGTGTTGGTGAGTCTCTGGCTGAAACCCTTGTACCGGCTACATTTACTGAGGTTTCGCGTGTTTACTCTCACACCCCCAAGACAGTATCCCAAATTAGCCCACAATCGCTTCCTTCCACAGATTTTCAAACACACTATTCTTCGATCTTCCTAAAATTAGGCGGTACATAATTTATATTACTCACATTCTCATTAAATAAAAGACATATATTTATAAATAATAATAATAATAATACATAAATACATGAACGATCTGCAACAAGCAACTAAGCGTAAAACTATGAGTCAGAAAATGTAACAACGCTAGCAAAGAGAAAATTAATCGAATCCGTGGGCAGTCGAAATTTGTGTATGTAGCTGCTGCACCGCTTCCTCAAACGTCCATCAGTTTATTGGTTAAGAACAGAAACTTACAGTTAACAAATCTTCAGATGCTCAGAACGTCCCACTCTTTACAGAACACTAAGGTTCATTACTGTGTTTACAAGAGTCCTTCACTTGTGTCTATCCTGAAGTAAATAAGTCCAGTCCACAAAGCTTAAATACTTTCCGAGAGTCCATATTAATATTATCCTCCTATCCGTAACTATGCTTCCCAAGTTGTTTCCTTTATTTGGGATTTCCCACCGAAAGGATGAATAAGTTTGTTATCTCTCAGTGTGCTATATATCCAACCAATCTAATACTATTTAATTTGATCTTCTTAATTTTCTGTGAAGAATATGAATATAATTCTCCATATTAAGAAATTTTCTCCAGCTCCTGTCTTGTCTTTCTCTTGGATCCAAACTTTATCTTCTCAAACACCCTCAATTTGCTTTAGCTCAGGATAATAAATCAAGTTCCAAATTGATGCAGAATAACAAGCAGGCCCACGACTGTACTTCTCGTCTTCACGGTATTAGAAAGCAGACGAAAGGACAAAGAACTACAAATGAATGGTAGCAAGCATTTCCAGCAGTATATCTGCTGTTAACTTCTTTGAATATCTAGGACATTACGAATTTTCGTGGCGGAAAATTGCTCGGATCGAAATGTTTTGGTGCCCAAAGGAACATCATTTACACGAACAGAAGTTTTGCTACTGATACTGCCACCACTGACAGTGGGCGGTACTTCGAAACACTTTCATAAATGGCATGTTCTTAAGTGGCTTGTTCCATGTTACGATGTTGTTGTCAGCTGCAGATAGCAACGTCTGATGTACGGTGAACTGCATGTGGGCAGATGTTTTGCTACTGATACTGCCACCACTGACAATGGGGGGTACTTCGAAACATTTTCTTAAATGGCATGTTCTTAAGTGGCTTGTTCCATGTTACGATGTTGTTGTCAGCTGCAGATAGCAACGTCTGATGTGTGGTGAACTGCATGTGGGCAGATGTTTTGCTACTGAAACTGCCACCACTGACAATGGGCGGTACTTCGAAACATTTTCTTAAATGGAATGTTCTTAAGTGGCTTCTTCCACGTTACTATGTTGTTGTCAGCTGCAGATAGCAGAGTCTGATGTACGGTGAACTGCATGTAGGCAGATGTTTTGCTACTAATACTGCCACCACTGACAGTGGGAGGTACTTCGAGCCACTTCTTAAATAGCGTGTTCTTAAGTGGCTTTTTCCATGTTACTATGTTGCTGTCAGCCGCAGATAGCAGCGTCTGATATACGGTAAACTGCATGTGGGCAGTTCTGATTGTAGCCTGCTTCCAGGTACATGCCCACAGTTTCACGAAAGAGGGACATACACTAGATTATGACAGATTTCTGACACACCCGAAAAAGTAACGAACGTTATTTGAGTTGATACGTTTGGTATGAGATAATTTAAACTAATTTTTCTTGGGCACAACAAAAAGAAGCAACTGGTACCAGTCTGCGCCCCTCTCCCATCCTTAATCTTCTGAAAAGAAATTTTGATCATCTTTATAAGTTCCATATATGTGTGTTATAAAAAATATATTTGTACTTAAGAAACAAACGAATATCGATAAAATATGTTTTATTTATCTTATTATTTATCAACTTGTTTCTGTCACTTCTGCGATAATTAACAGGGTGTCATACAAGAAAAAACTATACACAAAAAATTGCAAAAATGTCTAATTGCAACCATCCGATGTTATAGTTAATATTATAAGCGCTCCCTAAGGTCATAAAAGTCATTATAATTACATACCCAATTGGTATGTAATTATAATGACAAACATTTTACCACGTATACAATTGTTTGTGTATGATACTGACAAAGTGATGCCCATAGCTATGCTGTTTGTACTACAGGGTGTGTATCAACTATATACTACTAAGAAGCAAAATAAACACACGCAATTTTACCTGTTTTTAACGATAACATAATTTTACATTTTATGATCATATGGAGCGCTTAGAATATTAAATATAATAACGGGTGGTTTTAATTAGAAATTTTGTGCACTTTTTGTATATTGTTTGTATTCTTGTATGAAACACTGCTGACTGTCGCAGAAGTGACCGAAATAAGTCGGTGAATAGAAATATATGATAAAATATATGTTATCGGTGTGCGTGTGTTGGATTGTTACAAAGGTACAATAAATTTGATACATTCCATTCAGAAAGTTGCAGAATCATCAGTATTGACAAATTTAAGATAAGAATATACAACATTTATTTGGACACACGTTACATTTTATTCGCTATGTTAAGGTAACCTAAATTTGTTCTGATCCTTATGTTTTTCAAAGAGATGCAAACTACTGAGCATGGGAAGGTCGCGACTGTAGGGAGGATATTCGCAGAGTACAACCAACAAGATGCAACGTTTCACAATTTCTTTATTTCTGTAAGACGCACTACATGTTACATCCCAGCCAGGCTAGCAGCAGGTAGCAGTATTGGTCTGACAAATACCTGACCCTGTATGTGCAGTTTTGAGCTTCTGATGATGGACAGAAAACCGTCTTAAACATGTAGAGCGTCTTACAGAAATAAAGAAATTGTGAAACGTTGTATTTTGTTGGTTGTATTCTGCGAATATATTGGCGATGCACGGAACTATAAATGTTAAATGTAGAGAGGATAGTTCTCAACGTCCCAGCCGTAAGCACTGCAACAGACACAAACCCGGCTAAAGTCTTCTTTTTAAAGCTACATTCTGATCCAGTTCTTAACTATTAGCAACTCTGTAACGTAAAATTTAAGCGACCAGTCCGACAAACCGACATCACTACTTTCCTAGAATAGCTACCTAACATCAGTTATGAATGCGGGCTGTGACAGACACACAACCTCACACGGTGAGGAGGCGAGTCCCCCAGACTATCATCCTTTCAAACGTTTAGGTATCTAGAACTATTTTCCAAATGGAAGCTTTTCTCGTTCGCCGTAACCTAACGCACAATTGCGGAAACCTATCATTTTGTTATTCATTGGCATGCCACAAGACGACTGACTGGTGCTAAATGTGCAGTCACAGTAAAAGACATGAAATTAGCTTCTACTGGGTACAGTGCACTAGCAAGCAAAATTTGCTATAACATAGCAAAAAGATATGATACATGTATATCATCATACATATTCCAACAGCTGCACTATAATTATATACAGTAATAAACAGATATGTTGTAATTCTCCCACATGTCTCGGCCTTTGTCGGATATTCCGAATGAGGTACTCAACAAAGAAAAATTGTATCTAATTACAGAGCAGTTGCTGGAATACATTCACTGCCTTGCCTTACTGCACGAAACGTGTGTAATTGCAAGTAAATATGTACCATTCATCTAAAAGCGATTTGAAACTCATAAGGAGAAAAACTTATCCTGGTGCCAACAAGCTGCTGCCAGAAAGTCCAATTCATCATTCTTCCTTTGAAACAGGAGACGTTTGAAAAGCTTTCTACCATTTTACCATCAAAATGAATTCTGTTATGACACTTTAATAACATTTCACCTATTTATGGAGCTTAAATCCATTGCACTGTTATGTTTAGTTCAAAGAAGAATGTTCCAGTACAGCGTTCCACTGTAATAATCAAGACAGTGCAATATAGCATACGTAGAGCGAAATATATAAAATAAATACCGACAAATTCACTCATATTACTAAGGCACCATTTTATTAAGGCTTACGTCACTGTAACATTACTCAATTATTATACCAACCACTGCACATATGTAAAATTTATAAAATTTACACCTTAAAGCATTAAAAACGTTCCGACATATTTCGGTCCTAGGACCATCATCAGTGAGCCGTATGGTCCTTGCTAAAGTCACACTATAAAAAGTCACATTAATTTCGCTGTACCAGTTGGGTATTGTGGCAGCATGCCGTGTAGTGTAATGTTATGTTGCGAAGAG
>Ga0123353_10008192_pt1 | contig 14239 bp, 9 predicted proteins | sample TergutLab28metaG_3_FD_92763 | JGI IMG/M metagenome (GOLD analysis project Ga0123353, IMG submission 92763) | Labiotermes labralis P3 segment gut microbial communities from Petit-Saut dam, French Guiana - Lab288 P3 | ecosystem: Host-associated > Arthropoda: Insects > Digestive system > Gut ... | reverse complement strand
GTAAAGCGCACCAACTCACGCGCATCCTGTGTCGGGGTCGAGGAACCATTATTTGCGAAAGCTTGGTAGGTCCCGTTCGGCTGCAACTGAAACAGAACATAGTTGCCGTCGGTCACATCTTTGACCCTTGCCAGAAAGATCGTTTCTTCGTCAACGTCCCAGTCACCGGGGAACCCTTCGAGCTCTTTTACAATGACGATATTTCCTATGCCGTGCTCAAAGGTGTTGGTTATTGTCACATTCAAGTTACCGCCTTCAGGCAGTGTTGAGCTGTTGCCGGAATACGACGCCGTATAATGCAGGCCTCCGGTTTCCTCCACCTTGTAGGTATGACTAGACCACAATCCATGCGTTATGGCGGTGCTCCCCGCGGAAAACCGCACCAGCTCACGCTTGTCATTTGACGGAGTGCCGGAATCGCTGTTTCCGACAGCCAGGTATGTCCCATCTGCCTGCAGTTCAAAGAACACATAGTTGTTATCGGTCATATCTCTTAGCCTTGCGGTGAAAACGGTGCTTTCGTCCACGCCCCAGTCGCCGGGGTTGCCCGCCAGCCTCTTGCTGATGACAAGGTTCCCTTCACCATGCTTAAAGGTGTTTATCACAGTTACATTCATGTTTCCGCCTTCGGGGAGCCTGACGCCGTTTCCGGAGTAAGACACTGTATAGCTTACGCCGCTGGCTTCCTCAACCTCGTAAACACGATTGTCCCACAACAGAGATAGCACGACCGGTTTACCCGCGGAAAACTGTATGGTGGGATTGCCTGTACCTATCGCGACAGCTTCATAGTTGCCGTTCGGCAGGTGTTTGAAATCGAGATAATACACATTGCCCGCGTTTGTAATATCTTTGATTTTTGCATTGAAAACAGTGTTCTCATCCACGCCCCAATCGTCGTAGCTTCCAGCCAGCCTTTTGGTTATGGTGAGGTTTCCAACACCGTGATCTTCGTACGTGTTGGTTACTGTTACCTCCGCGCCCCCGTTTGCTCCATCGGAGATAGTGAAGTTGTTTCCGCTGTAACTAGCTGTATAGTGCGCGCCATCGGGAATGATTTCCACAACTGTCCCTACTACTCCTGCGGGAATACCCGAAATGACTGCCGGCTGTCTGGCGCTGAAACGTATTTCACTACCCGCCGCGCTTATGCCTGACATGGTATAGTTCGGCGCTGTACCATTGAATGTCAGATAACGGCCGCGCGAGTCAAGGATTTTTGCATGGAAAACAGTATTCTCATCAGCGCCCCAGCTCGCATAGTCGCCGGACAACCGCTTCCGTATCGTCAGCCTGGTGTTTGAGCCCGTCCCGGTATTTGTAAAGACAACGGAAGCTTCCGCGCCCTCATTGATCGTCACGTTTGCTGTCGATCCGGAAGTACTCGGCCCGCCGTCAACCACATATCTTATTACGTACCCCGCGACAAGTTCGGTAATGGAATATGCTCCGGCCGGCAGCCCTGATATCTGTATTTCCGTATCAAATTTCAACGTGAACTTGCCATTTTTCAGGTCCGTTCCGGCGTATGACCCTTTCCCGCTGACTTTTCGGATTGTGATATCTGATGCTGATAAGTCAACCGGAACTCCGTTTTTGCTGAGTTGGAACTCGAACACTTCATCCGGGTTAGGCGGGGTTTCGTTGAAGTCATTCTTTTTCACTCTCAGTCTGCCCGCAGTGCCGTCTGCTCCCGAGTATTCGTTGATAAATGTGTTGAACTCATTGGGAGGAATCGGGCTTCCGCCGCCTTTCAAATCGTAAGATTGGCCATTGCAAAACCATTCCATTCCCTGCCCTGGCACCAGAAGAGATCCGTTAAAATCAAAGACAATGATCCTTATAACGAACTCCCGATCGTCATAGCTCCAACCGCTTTCCGGATCTGTTATTTCGGATATTTTGTAGTAATAACTCGCTTGGTCTTCTTTAGGCGCGGTTAGATTCTGTATGCTAAAGGTAGCGGATACAGTGCTCATATTTGGTCCTGCCGAGACCGTTATGATACCATTATTGCTGATTACCGTCTCATCAGCTCCCGTCCACGGATTCCCATTTTTGTCTGATACCCTGACAACTCGAAATCTGAATGCTTTTGATGTAAAGTTTCCGCCCCCTGTCGTGGTCTTGTAGAATATGATAGAAGCGCTCACCGGCTCGAGCTCAGAATCCGTGCTGTTAACAACTGAACCATTTTCTGTTCCATCATCGGCGAGTTTCGTGACCACAGTCTCATTTTCTTTTTCGGCATAAGCTGTCATCGCTAAAGTACAAAATACCGCCAAAATTAGCGCGAATGCTATACACCCGCGCCATTTGTTATGCCATCTTGACGGGATTCCCCGGCGCTTTCCTATCATGTCTGTTCCCCCTTAACAATAATAATTTTCGCCTTTTTCCTATGCCAGATTCATGCGGATTATAACACTTATTTGTAGAATAATCAACATTTTTCAACATATTTTTAAACTTTTTATCAAAATGTTGCTTAAATACAGCGTGATTTCCCCATATTTTGTGATTTCGGTATTATTAGGAAAATTTTTACGTAAATGTAACATCTTAGTCGTAATTATGTGCTATAAATATACTCTGCGACGAAATCAGAGATATTTCTATTTTGAAAGCGAGCGAGCAAATGACAATAGGAAGCGTTTACGGAGCATATAGCTCAAGGTATATACCACCACTAAACCGCGCGGGTGAACTTTCCGCACGAAGCCCGACATCCCCCGCTCCGCAACCAAAAGTCGGGCCAGTCGCCACACAGGATGTTTCCGCCGCGACAGGAAGCCCACCTGCAAGGGCAGCCGGGCTCTTGGCTGGTGATTTGGCGGACATCTTCTATAACAGCGATGGGGACAGCGCGGAGGTATCACGCAACGCCATGGGTCTTTTAGGCGACTTATTGAAAGGCGGCGGAGTATTAGGCGCGCCGGACGGCAGTGTGCCTTCAGTCACTAATAAAACGGCGGGTCTTGACGGTCTTAAACCGCCTGGCGAGTGCAAGGCCTGCAAGAGCCGCAGGTATGTAGACCAGTCCGACGACCCGTCAGTCAGTTTCCAGACCCCGTCAAAAATCAACTCAAGTATGTCAGCGGCGGCTGTTTCGTCCCATGAGCAGGAGCATGTGAGGAACGAGCGAGGCAACGCAATGCGCGAAGGCAGGGAGATAACCCACCAATCCGTGACATTGACCTATGACACATGCCCCGAATGCGGTAAAAGCTATGTTTCAGGCGGAACCACGCGCATAACTTCGATTGGCAAGCCCGACGGCGCCCAGGCTAACGACGGCCAGTCTGACGATAGTGCCGCCGCATAGCCAGCAATCAGCGGATAAAATCCTATATATAACTCGCACCGTCTGCTCTAGCTCTGCTCTAGCGGGCGGTGCTTTGCGTTATCTCGCCCTTGACAAGCTGTTGCGGCGTAGACTACAATGTACCCATTGAAACTAACGCGTGTCTCATCCCGCACCCTAATAACGTGTTTTCTATAGCATTCTACCCGCGTTAGTTAGTAAAATGAGGGGAATGACATTTTAATGAAAAAATTGATGAATGCTCCGGAGGATTATGTTACCGACATGCTCAAAGGCATATACAGCGCGTATCCGGACAAGCTGAAACCTGTCGGTAGTGATTTACGTGAGCTGGTGACCGCCAACAAAAAACAGGGAAAAGTCGGTCTGGTGACCGGCGGAGGAAGTGGCCATTTGCCACTGTTTCTCGGCTATGTTGGCGACGGAATGCTGGACGGTTGCGCCGTTGGGGAAGTCTTCCAATCCCCCACAGCCGATCAGATGGCCAACGTAACGAGAGAAGTTGACTCAGGCGCCGGCGTCCTGTATATATTTGGAAACTACAATGGCGATATATTTAACTTCAAAATGGCTGAGGAAACAGTCAGCTTTGAGGACGACATAAAAATAGAAAAAGTAATCGGTACCGACGATATCGCGACAGACGACCATTCGAAGCGCAGGGGAGTCGCGGGGATCTTCTTTGTCTACAAATGCGCGGGCGCGGCTGCTGACAAAGGTCTGGATCTTGCGGGCGTTAAGCGGATTGCATGCTTAGCGAATGATAGTGTACGGACAATGGGAATCGCCCTATCCGCGTGTATACTCCCGCGTGTCGGAAAACCGGGGTTCAGCATTGACGACAACATGATGGAAATCGGAATGGGCATACACGGCGAGCCGGGAGTCAGTACGCAAGAGCTAAAGTCAGCCGATGAGATCGTCAATCAGATAATGGGCCATCTTCTTAGCGATCTAGAGTGTAAGCAAGGGGATGAGGTAGCTGTACTAGTCAACGGGTTAGGGTCTACACCTCTTGATGAACTCTACATACTGATGAACAGAGTAAGTGAAGTTTTGGGAGAAAAAGGCATATCCTTATATAGGAGTTATATCGGCGAATACGTCACTTCTATGGATATGGCCGGCGCGTCCATTTCGTTGCTACTGCTCAACGATGAGCTTAAACCGTTGCTCGACGCCCCGGCGAACACGCCTTTTTTCAAGCAGTTTTAGCGCTTGACGCCCCTTGGATTACGAGCCGCTTCGCGGTGAAAACATCAAGATTATTCATCCAATCGATGAGGAATTGTCTTGGTATTACCTGCATGAAAGGATCACGGAAACTATGACTTTTGATGCTGATGATATTAAAGGAATGTTCCGCTGTATGGCGAAGGCGACAGGCGAGAACCACGACAGGCTGATCGCGCTCGACAGTCTTGCGGGTGATGGGGACCTCGGGCTGTCCCTCGACGATGGCTATAACGCATTGCTGCGCGTTATGGATCAAACGCAGGAAAAGGACTTAGGGAAACTGCTGTTCTTATTTGGAAAAACCTTTAATACGGCGGCGCCATCCAGCGCCGGCACGTTGTTTTCCGCGGGTATGATCCATGCGGCAAAGCAGCTAAGGGGGCAACTCCAGATCGAAGAGCTCGGAATAGAGCTTATACTGCGTTCGATAATGGCAGGCGTTATGGAGATGGGCGGCGCGAAGCCCGGTGAAAAAACGATTGTCGACGGTTTTATGCCTGCGGTGGAAGTGTTGAATGATCCTTGTGAAGGCGATTGTTTTCAATCAAAAATGCGAAAAGCCGCCGATGCCGCCATTGCCGGAGGCGAGTCTACGGCGGATATGCTCGCGATACATGGCAGGGCCGCTATCCGGGGGAAGGATTCGATCGGTATGGTCGATGGCGGAGCTGTTGCGGCCGCTCTCATGGTAAAAGGGATCGCCGATTATGTTAGCCGCGCAAAATGACGCGTCCCTTAAAGGATCCATATAAAATGGAGTTGTACGGAGTTTGAAAACAAGTCAGCGTTGTACGGAGTCTGAAACGAAGCCACGCTCGCTTTTATTCCGTTTTGTGCGCAGAAAGAGCGTGGCTATATGAGAGAAAGTCGATTAACCGGAGCGATCCTCACTCTGGTGCTGATGATCGGAATGCTGTCTGCGGTGGTTCTGTCAGTAAGAGCATCTCCGGGGAATCCTGATGGTATGCCTGGTTCCAGGGACAACCCTATACTGATATCGAGCGAGGCGGAGCTCCGCGCATATGCGGACGAAGTCAACAACAATCCGGTCGATTTCAGTAGTCCGCCAGACTACCAATATATTAAACTGACGCGGGATATCAAGCTGACAGACCAATGGACGCCAATTGGCAAAGTCGAGGGGCGCCGCGGCTTGTTTAGGGAATACGCCTTCTTCGGTTGTTTTGATGGCGACGGATATACGATCTCCGGAGTCAAGATAGGCAAGAAGGATAATCCTTCGACGTTGGAAAGAATTGGGTTCTTTGGCAGCACGCACGGTGACATAGTGAATCTCTCCATAGAAGTGGAGATCTACTCACGCTGCCCGGAGGATCAATGGCAGAGCGTAGGAGGCCTTGCATCCGGCTGCGGTGGTACGATATACAATTGCGCAGTAACCGGCAGCATTTACGCGGCGGAGAGCGCGCCGTACTCTAGTCCTATTATTGGCGGTATTACCGGTGAGTGCGGCGGAAGTATCATCAACTCAAACAGTTCGGTTGAATTAACGGCGGTGGACGCCACAGTAGGCGGTATTGCCGGAAGCCTGAGAAACAATAAGCTGGAAGAAGTCGATGATAAGCTTTATATCGTACCGGGCCAGGCTGCCATAGACAGTTGCGCATTCGACGGGAGCATTACATCTCACGGTGAGATGGGTGAGCGTAGCGTCATCGGTGGTATCGCCGGTAAAATAAGCTCCGGAGCGCAAGTCAGCGGTTGCCTCTCTATCGGCGATATAGTCGGTGTGGGTACGTCCGGCGGGCTTATCGGTAATTGCGCCGAGTGTTTGATCCGTGACTCATTCGCGACCGGCAGTGTCAGCGGTAAAACGGCAGGTGGACTCATTGGATCGATACTGAACGGATACTTAGGTGAGTACGAACTGACGATGTTGGATAGCTATACGGAAAGCTCTGTCGAAAACTGTTACTCTGCCGGCGATATTTCCGGCGATATGGCGGGTGGGCTGATAGCCGATATCGACTGGGCGGAATATGAACCGCTTATCATCCGGGATTGTCACGCCTCGGGTAGTGTCAGCGGTAAAGGCGAATCTCACACAGTCTCCGGTGGGCTTATAGGGTCGGCAAACATATTAAACGGCGCTATCGAAAACTGCTACGCCACGGGAGATGTAAGCGGCTATAACTCCGGCGGATTCACGGCTTCTCTCACTTCATACAGGCAGTATTACGAAGATGGAGTGATCGGAGACGGCGAACCGGTTCATGGCACGCTCAACGTTTCACGTTGCTTCGCGTCCGGCTATGTCGAGTCTGCTCAAGATGCGGGAGGCTTCGCTGCGCATTGTGGTGTTAATGCTACCGACTGCGCCGCGCTGGGCGACGTGTCAGCGGCGCACATTTCTTATGGTTTCACTAACGCTTCTGAAGATAGCCGTGTTGAGAGATGTCTTGCGGCAGGCGATGTCGTGATGACTGATAACGCGCGCGCAGCCTACGCTTTCGGAGACGGGCTGGGATTCGTCAACTGCTATGCTTCAGGAGACGCGAGCGGTCCGGGCGCGGCGTTTGCTTTCCGGAGTGGCAGAAATTGCTATTTCTCCGGTTCTCTTGCCGGAGCACAGGGTAATGCCGTCTATAATTACACAGACACCGTAAACAGCTATGGAGACATGACGGTATTCCCAAAAGGATATACTGATACCCCTCATGGTAAGACCACCACCGAGATGCATTCCCACGCTTTTGTCGAGTTGCTCAACGATGGACAATCCGACAGCCCGTGGATATACAAGCAGGGCAGCTACCCCGAACTCGCGTCGCTTCAATTCCACAGTGTTACGGTTGTGGACCCCGCCAATGGTAATCTCACCACCTCGACGGATGTAGCTATCGAAGGGAATGTCATCGTTGCGTCTATCGAGCCTGACGACGGATACGAACTGAAGATGTTATATTGTGACGGAACACCGATCGACGGCGCTAGTTTCACCATGCCGGGCGGCGATGTGACTATAAGCGCCGGTTTTGAACCGATACCCGGTTTTAAAGAAGAAACACGGCCAATCGAGGACGCCGGCATCGAGCAGTCGACAAGCAGCGCGGCAGATGAAGCGCATATCACTGTCGGGGACATTGGTGAAGCGCCCTGGGAACATTTATTGACGTCTTTATTCATTATCTGCGGAACTGCATTCTTATTCCTGGCTATAGTTCCTGCCACATTTTTAATCAGCCGCAAGAGGAAGATGGCAAAGCCGCGAGCATCAGTAAACAAATCACCGCGATCAAAATAACTAAAAAAGGGGGTACGTTTATGAAGACAAGAGGTGCTTTCAGAAAATTCCAGCTAAAAGCTATGGGGTTTACCGCGATTTTTATCGCCCCGGTGGTCGCTCTGGTCACGAAATTGATATATGGCTATCCTTTTCCAAAATCCGTATCTGAAACAGGTACGATCGCAAATCAAACCGGTCAAATACTCCCGTTTGGACTCGGCGCTTTGGTGTTGTTCTCTCTTACATATTTGATTACATATGCTTATGATAACCTGGACAAAGCATTTCTGTCAGGTATGTTGGCGGGTTTTACGATGGTCGCTATGCAAATGTGCCAATCTGGATACATTACTGTAGATCGTGTCGGGATACTCGGTGTATCCCCGGCGATATCCCATCTTATACACTGTATTGGAGCTGTGATCGGATTCGGCTCAATGATTTCATGGATAATGTTTTGTTTCAGAAAATCAGACAAGAGGAGGGAAGAACAGACTGTCGAGAAACGGCTCCGCAACACGGTTTATTTCTGGTTAGGGGTAGCTATGATAGCATCGTTATTGTTGTTCGTAGTGGATTCGACAGGGTTGTTTGGAAGTGATTTCCCGATTGTATACGTATGTGAGGCTGTAATGCTCTTTTTAGGCGGAATAGCGTGTTTGATAAAGGGCGAGATGTTTTTTGCGGATAAGGCTGTAAAATGAGACGGGATCAACGGTTGTCATAGAGGCATACGCGAACCGGTTATTGGATTGGTGAGTGAGAATACGACAGGAGAAAGCCTGAGATGGAGCATTTGACGCCGCAAATAATCGCCGGGGAAACCGGCGGAAAGTACATTGGCGAGGAGGAATCGCGCGACATCCACGTCACCGGCGCGGTCCGGGACAATCGCGATGTACAACCCGGTAGTCTTTTTGTTTGCATTCAGGGTGCGAAAGTTGATGGCCATACATTTGCGAACAGCGCTTTCGAGGCTGGCGCGGCTTGCTGTTTGGCTGAAAAACCGATTCCGGGCGCAACAGGACCATATATTCTTGTAGACTCGACGCACGATGCGATAATGGCGCTTGCTGCATACTACAGGGGATTATTTAGCATCCCGGTAGTAGGTGTGACGGGAAGTGTTGGAAAAACCACATCAAAAGAGCTTATCGCGGCGGCTCTCGGAGCAAAATACCGGGTACTCAAAACGATTAGTAACCAGAATAATGAACTCGGCGTCTCACTGTTGCTGTTGTCACTCGATGAACGATATGACGTGGCAGTGGTCGAAATGGGCATCAGCGAACATGGTGAGATGAGCAATCTTGCCAGGATGGTACGGCCTGATATATTCAACATGACGAGTATAGGTTACTCGCACATCGAAGCGCTGGGTGACCTTAATGGTGTCCTGCGGGCGAAAAGCGAGGCTTTTGCCCATATGAAACCTGAGAGCGTAGCAATACTCAACGGCGACGACGACATTCTATGCGGGTACGACCCCGGAATACGGAAGATTCTGTGCGGTCTCGGCGAACGAAACGATTTTCGCGCGGAGAACATCAGCTCGGAGGGTACTCAAGCCGTTACATGTGATGTTGTGAACGGTATGGAGAGGCTTCACGTGAGAATCCCCGCATACGGAAGCCATCTGGCATCTCTGGCGCCGGCCGCGGTGGCGATCGGCCGTTTGCTCGGTCTGACAAGCGAGGAAATACACAAGGGGATCTTGTCATATGCTCCGGTGGATGGCAGGGCAAACGTAATAGACACGGGTTACATAACCCTAATTGACGATTGCTATAACGCAAACCCGCATTCGGTCGAAGCCGCGATCACATCTCTTTGCGTGTTACCGGGCAGGCGCGTCGCTATTGTCGGCGATATGCTGGAACTCAGCGGGCTCTCAGACTCACTACACAGGGAAGCCGGCATATTTGCCGCGCGCAGCGGCATCGACAGAATCATTTGCTGCGGAGATAAGGCTAAGTTAGCATACGAAAGCTACCGCTCCTCATGCACAGGCGCGGCAAGTTACTACCGGGACATTGCGCAGCTCATGACAGCGTTGCCCAAGCTGGTTAAAAAAGGCGACTACGTGCTCGTAAAAGCGTCTCACGCCATGCGCTTTGATAAACTCATTCCGTTACTTCGTGTTTTGCGGAGCGAAATATAGACGGATCAGGAACTCCTCCCCCGCCGCTTTCCCGGGTATGGTAATGTAAGCCAACCGTTGTTCCGATACCCCTCGGGATGCGAACGCGCTGACGATAATTGAAATGGTCTTCTCAAAATCCTTATCCGATAACTTTGGCATTTCAACCACAATCATGTTGTTATCCGTATTGCGCGGTGACTTAAGAAACTCATCCAACATAGATAAGGTTTCGGAATCCAGCCTGTCTTGTTGACTGGGAGAAAAAAAGAACGTACATGAACCCTCGTAGGGATTGCCTCCGGTTGAACCCGTATCTGGGGGCTTCACGGTGGGATGCGTCGTCGAGTCTTCTTCAGCGCCAGGCGGCGAAGTATCCAGCGGATCATCCGACGGTGAAGCTTCCGGTGGATCGTCTGGTGGATCGTCTGGCGATGACTCAACCGGTGAAACTACAGACGGTGAAACGTCCGGAGAGTCAAGTTCACCTGTTGAACGCTCATCATCCGTGGGATTAAAACCGCCGCCTGATGGCGGCGGGCTTTCTGCACTAACAGGGGTATGGTTCGCATCATTCGAGTGAGGCGGACTTTCCACGGTTTCCGAAACTTGGTTATCGGGGGGTGACTGTAGTGTTTGATTGCCCATGGCTGCATATACAAGAATCGCTGACGGTACAATAAACAGAAGCAAAACGAGGATGATGGTCATCATGACTTTACCGCGATCCGTCAGCTCATAATTACTCAATGACAAGCTCACCCCCATTTCGTCAGATTCTTGCCGAAACTTTATTAGCCGGATATAAAAGTAAGGATTTCTTTCAGCCGCTGAGCTTCGGCCTCGATGGCAAAAAACTGTTTTTTATGCAATTCCCTGCGATTTTCAATCATTCGGCGGATTTTCATTATCTCCTGCTCATACTCATCCACTTCCGCGTTGCGCTCCGATATGTAATCGTCAGTATATTTCGCGAACTTCCCGGCGTAATCCTTGAGCATTTTCACACGCAAAATACCGTCACCCATTAACAGGTTGAAATCAAAGCCGGAGGCAGCGACGATCTTACGTACGATTTCGCGCCGCGAGTCGTCCGGGAGCGAGTCGGGAATCGATTTCAAGTACTCTTCAATGAGATATATAGTATCCGTCCGCTTGGCTACCAGCTCCAACGCTTCATAAAGCTCGTCAATATCGAGGTATTTTTCGGTACAGTCTTCTACCGGAGGCGGTTCCGGAGGCCTGTCAAATACGGCCGAAATTGACGGGGACGGTTGCGGAGATCTGTCAAAAACGACTAGAGGCGGTTCCGGAGGTTTATCAAGTACTGTTGGAGCCGTGTTCACTGCGGCGGACGCGGTCTGTGCAGGCGAGACCAGCGGCCTGTCCTGAACGGACGATGTAGCGGAAACTGCCGGCGCAGGTGCTGATGCCTGTGCGGTGAATGGCTTATCTCTTTCACTGGTGTAATCATCATCATATTCGCTACCGCTGAAAAACGGAGTCGGTTTTCTGACCCCAACAGGTCTTGGGAGGTCGAAACCTTTACGATCCGTAGGTCGGGGTAACATGGATTCAGGGCGAACAATGTGATTAGGAGAATCGGGCTGTATACTTGTTATTGGTCTGGGTAGATCTGCATCGGCTCTAAAAGCCGAAGCAGGCTGCTCTGCCGGGATCACAGGATTGAACATTCCTGGAACTGGCTGTCGCGCGGCGGGTGTCACTTTGTCGGTATCACCTGAGGGTTGATTGAGCAGAGAACGCAAACCTGCTTCGGTGTGCGTATCCGCGCCATTGGAACCCATTTCACTCGATTCGTCCTCAAAACCGGCTTTTCGAACAATACCCCTGCGTTCCAGCATTGCCATAAATTTACTTTCATTTTGTTTATCCGGCATGCCGTAAACCTCCCAGACTGACGTCAAAATTAGTCGCAATAGCTTGGTTGTTTATCCGCAAATCCAACTATGTCAATTTTATGCAAATCTACCACATCTGTCAAGGATTTTTTATATATTGCGTCTTTTTAATATACATCCTATGGATTTTCGTATATATTGTGCCCTAAAGTAGAAGAATTTTAGGGTTTTCTACTTTTTTCGCACATATGCGGTTGAAGATGATAAAAAGATATGGTATCGTGAAGTAAGAAAGGCATTACCGGACACCTGCGGAGTTTTCCCGTCTGGCATGATGGGATATGGCTTGATTCTTATAACCGGTAAGCCGGGTAATCGGGATAATTCTTACTCGCTTGATCGCGAAAGAGGTGATCTTTACTTTGAAAAGGTTTATCGCGGCGGGACTGGTTCTGGTAGTACTGCTTTTTATGGTCACCGCGTCCGCCTCGACAGTAGGATCGTCCACGAATCCACTGGTTTCGCGCAGCTATCTTGAAGGCACGTTTGCCGCGTCGCTTCGGGCTGAAATCGCGAAGACCCTCAATGACGCTGCTGAGAGCGCCATGATCAGGCTCGACGAGATTTACACTAGTAAAAAAGGATATAACTTTGCTCCGGGGTTCACACGGGTTACGTTCATGGATGGGAGCGCACTGATGCTTTCTTCCGGAGGAAGTTTCATTCTGCTTGCGGGATCGGCAACGGTTAACGTAACGCGGGGAGTGGTCATCAATATTTCAACGGGGATGGCGGTAGCTTCTGGCGCGTCAATGGCAATTAACCAGCGTTATTTCTGTACCGAGGACACAACGGCGCGCATAACTACCGGATCAGCGGCGACAGGACAGGTCGACGGATACTTTTTTGTGGGTGGGAACAGCCTGTCCGCAACGCATCTCCCGTTCCTGGATATACCGGGGAACGCATGGTTCTTTGAAGCCATTGATTATGTCTATCAGGGGAGATACTTTTCAGGAACATCGGCGACTACTTTCTCACCGGGCACGCCCATGACCCGAGCTATGTTCGTCACCGTGCTCCACCGGCTCGCCGGGATTCCAGCGGTAGGGTCAGGCAGTGAGTTTTCGGATATAAAGGACCCGTCTCAGTACTATTATAATGCCGTCAGATGGGCAAATAATAACGGCATCGTATCCGGGTATGACGATGGGACATTCCGTCCTGACAGTTATGTGACAAGAGAGCAGATGGCGGCGATTATATACCGCTACGCCGCGTATAAAGGCGGCGATACTTCGGTGTCCGGCTCTGCGTATGACACGTTCCCGGACAAAGAAGAGGTCTCTGATTATGCGGTTCGGGCTTTGCGATGGGCCGTATCCCGGGAGATCATAAGAGGTTCGGGCGGCATGCTCCTGCCGCATAACTCGGCAACCAGGGCGGAAGTCGCGCAAATCATCTACAACTATTGTATCAAGGGTTAATGATAAAAGACTTACACATCTTGCCTTGTCATTTCGCCGCAATGTGGCAGGGTCTTTATTGGGTCGGGCTTCCTTGCCCGACTGCGGTTTTTCATACGCAACCGTGTAATGGATGATAACAGCCAGAGAAGGTATGGGGGTGGACGATTGAAAGGCACATTATACATCGTAGCTACGCCGGTAGGTAATGTCGAGGACATCACTGGCAGGGCAAAAAGGATACTGAGCGAAGTTGATATAGTAGCCGCGGAAGACACCCGGACTACGAAAAAGCTCTTTAGCCTTTTAGGTATTCACAATAAGACTGTTTCTAATCACAAGTTCAACGAAAAGCGGCAGGTTGGCTTTCTGGTGTCACAACTGGAAGATGGGAAAAATGTCGCACTTGTGTCTGAAGCCGGAACGCCTTGTATATCAGACCCCGGAAGCGTTATTGTCAAAGCCGCCGCGCAAAGCGGCATCCCCGTCGTCGGCGTTTGCGGCGCCTCGTCCGTGATCACCGCTCTGTCGGTGAGCGGGTTATGTTATGGGTCATTTACTTTTTATGGTTTTCTGCCAAAGGAACCGGGCGAGATGAAACGGGTGATCCAGGTCGCCGAAAGAAGCAGTGCCACTGTGTCGGTGTTTTTTGAATCACCGAAGCGCATAATAAAATCTCTTGGAGTTTTCGCCGACGCGTCGCCTGAGGCTGAGCTATGCCTGTGCAACGATCTGACCAAGATGTATGAACGGATTTACAGGGGGACACCGGCAAAAATCCTCGATGAACTATATAACAACCCATCCGTTGAGAAAGGCGAGTATCCGCTCGTAGTCGATTTCGGAGCGGTACCTGAGATTGTGTCGGAAACAGCATTAACATGTGAGGCGATGCTGGTTGACCATGTCACAAAAAACGGCGGCACGATAAAACAGGCAATCAACTCCCTGGCGCAATCGTAT
>Ga0123353_10008191_pt1 | contig 14240 bp, 12 predicted proteins | sample TergutLab28metaG_3_FD_92763 | JGI IMG/M metagenome (GOLD analysis project Ga0123353, IMG submission 92763) | Labiotermes labralis P3 segment gut microbial communities from Petit-Saut dam, French Guiana - Lab288 P3 | ecosystem: Host-associated > Arthropoda: Insects > Digestive system > Gut ... | reverse complement strand
GCCCAGGATAGGGACAGGTGGCGGACGCTTGTGAGTGCGGTAATGAACCTTCGGGTTCCATGAAATGTGGGGAATTTCTTGACTAGCTGCAAACCAGTTAGCTTCTCAAGAAGGACTCTGCACTATGGAGTAAGTAAGTAAGTAAGTAAGTAAGTAATGACTGAAGTTCAGAATGCATTTAACAAACATGCACTTCCATGTGTGATTATTGAAACACTTAATGGAAGTGACTGGTCATTTCACTTTCTGGCTGCTTTGCTCCCACTTGCCATTGAACAGGAGTTTGGCCATTTTGTAGAAGGGAAGATTCGCTTACCCTTGCCAGGAATCGAACCGCAGATCTTCTGGCCTGTAGCTGGCTACTATAGTGACTAAGCTATCCTGACTCCCAAACTGTAAAAAGCCACAAATATTCATTTCTCCATACCTCATAGTTGTCATGACTGTTACTAATCTTACTTAACCCTTGTCAGTGCACTAATGTCCATTTTATGCCACTTAGAATACTGAAGTGAAATAATCCACAGGGAAAATGGATGATGCCACAGAAAAAGCCATGCATATGCCTCGCTGTGGGATGAAGGACATGTTGTCTTCCGATGACCTGCACACTCGTAGACAGAGATATACATTCTTAGGTGAGTGTGTCACACCAACTTCTTCCAAACTTTCCTGACAAACTTGACTTCTTGTAGTACTTGATTTATTACACAGTGTTTTGTTGTTAAGTATAAGATTATGGAAGTGATGGTTGGTTGAAAGGTGAATTTTAATGCACTTCACATTTGAGGTTCTCACAGCAATGAATGTTAAGATTAGGCAACACATACAAATAGTTGTGCTGCAGATACCTGTGTGTTGAACAGACCTGCTGCAGATACCTGTGTATTGAACAGACCTGCTGCAGATACCTGTGTGTTGAACAGACCTGCTGCAGATACCTGTGTGTTGAACAGACCTGCTGCAGATACCTGTGTATTGAACAGACCTGCTGCAGATACCTGTGTGTTGAACAGGCCTGCTGCAGATACCTGTGTGTTGAACATGCCTGCTCCAGATACCTGTGTGTTGAACAGACCAGCTGCAGATACCTGTGTGTTGAACAGACCAGCTGCAGATACCTGTGTGTTGAACAGACCTGCTGCAGATACCTGTGTGTTGAACAGACCTGCTGCTGGGTTTTAAAGCTGAGTTTTCTTTGATAGGTGGACCATGGCTAAAACGTGATCTGACGTTCAGCGTACACCACTATTCGCAGAACTCATCTCTCGTACCAGCAGCTGTTGATGAAGAAATAGCACTGGCATTTGCAGCTTGGGCAAATGTTACAGATCTAGTGTTCAGACAGGTCTCAGGGAAAGCAGATATTAATATTTCATTCTTCACATGGGAGCATGGAGATGGATATCCTTTCGATGGCCCAGGAATGATTCTAGGTCATGCCAGTTTACTACATGGGATGGTGCATTTTGATGATGACGAACCCTGGACTATTAGACGTGACTATGGTATGAAAATCACTGTTAAATAATGTGTAATATTTGAGCTTTAGTCATTCTTGAAGATTCATGCTGTGATATTCTTGGTTACAACGTTTGAGGTTCTCACAACAGTCTGCTGAGGGTTCTGATTTTGTGGGATGTGATACTGTGTTGCTGGGTGAGTGGTTTCCTGTGTTTCAAAGCAATATAGTGACTTCATCTTCCGGGATCAAGTAGACCAAGAAGATGCAGTCCACTCTTCTTTGGCCACTTGACCCTAGGAGATGTATGAACATCTAGAAGCACTCACTTAACAACACAGCACACAATGCAGAACACCAGAACTGTGTTCCTGTGAAACATCGAGAAGCATTCACCTAACAACACAACACACAACCCAGAACCCCTGAACCTGTATCTTCTGGATTATGATGCTGTGTGCTCTGATTTGTTTCGGAGGAACATACTGCTGCCATCTCCATGGTAAACATTGGTGTCCGCCTGACAGATTATGTACTGTCATAACCCAGATCAGCACCATGTGAACAGTTATCACCTTTGTAATGTCAGTGCATGGTAGCATTTTATTATGATTTTGTGAGATTCAGTTCCTCTGTTTCACAGTCTGTTTTAGTGAAATGTTCCACCTAATTATGAGGTGCATTTGGAAAGTAATGACTCTGAAGGTATCTTGCGCAAGCAGTGTGACTCTGAAGGAGAATTTGTCCCAACTTATTCATTGTTTCTTCAGCTTCAGTTTACCATAGGATGTGACTTGGTAAACATAGTGAGTTGTATTTTATTTGGTTCAGAATGGATGACTTGTTTTCAGCTGTATCGAACATCAAACAACTAGCAGTTACTGAATTATTTATGCATGAAAATGAAGCTGCCTTTGGAATTCATGGGCATTTACTGGCTGTTTATGGTGAAGATATTGTGAACATAAGTACTGTGCATTGTTGGGTGATGAAATTAAGATGTTTTGGTGTAAATTTAGGCCTGAAAGGCCTGCCACTGTGTGGCATTCCTGTCATCACAACTCACAATGTGAACAGGCAAAAGTCAACGAATTTATTCAAGTAAATCGATGAATTTCTTAGAGAGTTGTAGCAGAAGAGTTAATCATTAGTTTAGCTGGTGTCAGGGAGATCCTTGCAGCACTGAGTTACTCCAGACCTCACAGTAGTGCTGCCACTACAGCAACAATACAGAAGTTTGTTCCACACCCTACCTGTAGTCTGGATGTGGCCCCTTCTGTGTTTTGGTTGTTTGCAGCTCTCAAGAAACGTCGCAGACGAATTCATTTCACACATGATGAAGACATTCAAACTTCTCCAAGAAAATGGTTTTAAGAACAGCCTAAGATTTCTGCAGTGACAGGTTCAAAAACTTGTTCAATGCTGGCAATGTGTTGAATGGAAGGGAGCCTACATGGAGAAATGAGATATAGAAACAAAGTACCAGTTCTGGGCTATGGTATGTTTTTTGTTTCATTTCAGCTGGGAAGAAAGATACAAACATGGAGGCATTACTTTCCAGATACCCTGTATGGTTTAGGTATATATTGTACATTCAGTCAATGCAACTTTTTTCTATGAACAGAAATATTATTTTGTATATTTCATGTGCTGTGTGTTTTGGTGTTTCACCACAGCATGACACATCTTTGGCTTGTGGATGGAGGTGACAGGCTTCATATACACATCATAACTGTGTGTTTATTTAATAAGCAGTCAACAGAGGGTGGCTGTCGAGCTTGGATGTTGGGCAAATGGCTGACAGATCCTCACTGTATAAAATGAACATGCTACAAAATGTGATAAAGGGTCTCAGATGTGGACAGGTTGTTTGGGAAGTAGGATGGGAGGACCAGACTGGAGTTGTCTGGCTGAGAGTGGGGACAGTGATGGGTTGTTGTGAGCATGGTACTGAACCTCCTGCTTCCATAAAATGTGGGGAATTTCTTGACTAGCAGAGGAACTGTTAAGTTCACAAGAAGGACTGTACTGCATGTAATTGGTTGGTTGATTGTTTGGTTTGCTCTTTGGTCAGGCAGTGAGTTGGTTGTTCAGCTGGTCAGTCAAGTTTTGGTTCAGCATGTGGACACATTACACACAGCAGAATGTATCAGTGTAAGATTTTCTCATATGCCACCAAAAGCTCAAAGACTTTACTTTTTGTATTTAACTTACTGTTCAGCTAACCTGTTCAGGGGTTTTTATAGAAGAAAGAGGTGTTACAGTGTTTTATAATCAAAAGATAGCTTCATATTTGGGTTAACAGTCATGGAGAATTTAAGTGTTGCTTGGTTTATTTAAAAACTCTGTTCTGCCACACAAATCCAAATGTTGTGGATCCAGTTTGGCACTACTGCTTTATTTTTGGGAAGTCTTAGGTTTAAATCTCAGTCAATACAGTGACTGTTGTGACTGAGGTTCTAGTACCTTTGCCTAGATCCTAAGTTCCACATACTTTATATTCATTATTTGCTAACTATGCTGTGTCAGTGCTATATAGTCCAAGCTTCTGAGAGTCTTGTTACTTGAATTAAGGGCAGAGTAGAATAAGCATGAATTGTGCTGTTGCCTGCATGGATTTGAGTCTCAGTTTCTTTCCCCTGTATTTTATGCAGTTCAGAGGAAACCCAGAGCAGTGCCATTGGCAGGATGTTTGACAAATCATACCAAATATCCAAACATATGCCCTGTATTAGGTGTGGGGAAGTTCCAAACTAGTGATACTGCTAGTATATGTGGAAAGTCATGTGGCAAACCCAATATATTGCCATTGTTAGGGTGTGTGAAAAGTCAAAGCTGGTGCTGCTGCAAAGATAATGGGGAAATTCCAAACCAATGTCATTGCAAGGATGTGTGAAGAATGCAAACCACATGGTGAAAAACTCAAATTATTGTAATTACTGTGACATGGAGAAACACAAAACAAGCACTGTTGCCAGGATATGGTAACAAGATAGGCAAGGTATGTACAGTGTTACATTGTGGTGCGCTTGTGTAACCATTGTTGCCACAAACATAAGAGTGTATTCCCTTATTGTTGTGCAGATATAGCTGTCAGCAATATAGAAGTGTTCATTGTTGCCATGGAAATGCAACAGTGGGTTCCATCTGCATTGTTGTCAAGTTATGCAGTTCTGTATGTACAGTATGTGTCATTGTTGTCAGTTTTTAATTAAATTTAAATTTTTATGACAGATTTTCAAAAATCCTCAAATATCAAATTTTGTGAAAATTTGTCCAGTGGCAGCTGACTTGTTGCATGCAGATAGACGTCATGAAGCTGATGTGGCTTTTTGTAGTTTTGCAAATGTTCCTGAAGACCCAACTTAGTGTCATTGCTTGGCTGCAGGTAGAATATGTGCAAACAATTCCTTTGTGCTCAGACCAGTACCACATGACAGTGCCATTGGTGAGATGCTGGGAAAATTCGGAAGTATTCTTTGCAACTCTTCTTCACTGGCATGCCAGTAAAGAATAAACTGCAGATATTAGAATAGTATGTAACTGATCGCTATATCTATGGTTTATTTAACACTTTTGCCTCAACTATGTAAGTTTTTATAATGTGAAGGGAGAAATGACGCAGTGGCTGGCTGTGTTGAGGTGCCATTGATGTACTGACGGTTCGTAGTGCTGATCATTGCTGTGCCATGGTGCCATTGACTTGCTGACTGCTGGTCATTACTGCAGTGTTCAGAGAGATATAGTGACTTATTATGTAGTTTGCCTGATACAGTGCTTGTTGCGTGTTCACAGGCCGGAATCTGTTTCTGGTGGCATTACATGAGTTGGGACATGCACTGGGACTGGACCATTCTATTGTGCGAGGCTCCGTCATGCAGCCAATGTTCAACAGGGGATATGAACCTAATTTTATTATGCATTTTGATGACATTGAGAAAGTGCAGGTAAACATGGTGTTAACAATGTAAGTAACTAATCAACTGCCTAAGTCCATGGAGCAGAGGCCTTCTTGAGAGGCTGCTACATAAGTTTGCTGCATTGCATGGTACCTGTTGTTTGTACCATATGTTCTCCAGAGCCACCACTTGTGCCTATTCCTTTGTTTCCATAAACAGTTCAAGCATTTTATGTGTTTCTGTGGTTGATTTTGTGAATGTGTAAATAGAACCTGATGTTATTTCGCAGCTCCTTGATGACAAGGAAAAACAAATTTCCATGGAAGAGGGGGATGAGGGATGAACCCTTTTTAGCTCAGCTCAGTCTGCCTTGCTGCTAATCCCTGGCAGTCATAGCATGAGCTGACAGAAACTGGCTACAATTTGTTTACATGCCAAACTGTACTTGCATGATGGCAACAGTCCTGGAACTTTCTTGTTGTTGCCGTTCACGGAGTTCGGTACAAACCTCTGAGCAAGTTCCTGTTTCAGGATTTGTATGGCCATAGAAGACACCACCCTCCTGACCTGTGTTTAGATTCTTCATTTGATGCCATCTTTGAAAACCCAAATGGAATATTCTATGTGCTGAAAGGTAAGAAAACATATATATATATATGTCTGTGAATATGGAATGATTATAGGGCTGGACATTTCAAGGCAGCAGAGGTGTATGCTGTTGCTTGTCCTGTCACCTCCACCTATCATGTTCATATTCACATATTCTCATTAGCCTATCTGGCCCCTGTCATTGTCTTACTGGCTTCTCCAATCTTTCAGTTTTATGCAGTAAAAAAAAGGAATGCCCTGTTTGGAGACTGTGTCTGTCTGTCTGTCCACCCATCTTTCTCTGACCTAGCGTCAGCAACTAAACCATTTACCAGATTTTCATAAAATTTGGTGTAGGCATACTTTACAAAGGCTGTTGAGAAGGTGTAAGTTTGCAAAACATGACTGGGTGAATCATACTTTTACTTAAAGGTGTGAATGAGCTTTCAACCACACATTATGTATTTCTTCATGGTGGCACAGTTAGTTGAGGCATTGCATTACAAGCTGGAAGGTCATGGGTTCAATTCCCGATGGTGTCATTGGAATTTTTCATTGCCATAATCCTTCTGTCCATACCATGGCTCTGGGGTTGACTCATCTTCTAACAGCATTGAGTACCAGGCATATTTCCTGGGGGGTAAAGGTGGCCGGTGCATAGGGCTGACAACCTTACCACCTTCATGTACCAAATGTCTTGAAATCTGGGAGCCTCAACCTCCTGGAACCCTTAGGGCCTGTCCAGGCTTGTAATGGGATTGCTTTATGTTTTGTGTTTCTTGACTGATTTGGGTGAAATTTGGTGCAGGAAGTCTCCACACAGGGTAATTCCATTGGGCAGTTATGAATTACATGAAGATCGGTGCACTGAAAGCCTTGCATTATGTAAAGATCGAAAGGCAATTTTGACCATATTTTCCACAATTTTTCTGATTTGGAGAAGTCCATGTGTGAGATATCCATGAAAACTGGGAAAATTTTTTAGTAGGAAAAATGGGCACAATAAAAGCCATATTTTACTGAAGGGCCTCAGTTAGTTTCTGTCCTTACTTTCCACATTCTCTGATTTTGGTGAAATTCGGTGTTTGGTGTTGAGCTGTTAGGCTTTAGTAAGTTTTATTGATATTTGCACAGAGTCGGTCATACATTCTCTGGACATGAATTAAATGGCATTTATACATGTATTATATGACAGTATGATATTTTGATAGTAAAAACATGTTGTTTAAGTCTGTACTGTCACCAGGTATGCCATTTGAAATCTTATTTCTCCCAACTTCTGTGTAACTAGCCAAGTATCCATCATATGGTGGGCTGCTGTAATACTTGCCATCCCATGGCCTCCTTTTACTGGCCACTCCTATATTCTTAAAGAAAAACCAAGTGTTAATCTGATCTGTCAGAGAGCTGCCATTTGGTTTTCTTGTGTTTTATAAATTGCCCAATACTCAACTGCTGCTTCTGCCTCATTGCATAGTTTATAGTGAACAAGACAACAGTAACAGCCATGGCAACATGGGTGTCTGTGACTCACACCAAGGGTGTGACTCATGAAGAGTGTGACTCAAGTGTCTTGAAGTATAGGAAAGAGTAGGTACTCTCACAACTCCATGGACTTGTACCATGAAGATGGAAGCAGTTTGTCACTCCAAAACGTTGGTACCAGACTGCTCGGTTTTGTAATCATAACACCACATTGCTGATATTATAAGGCTTCATCTTTGACAGCTCTCAGGACGTAGCGTTGGTATAATTTCACTTTAACTGGTTCGGCATCTCATGGTACTCTGTCCAGGTCTTGCCTTTGTTATGTATATCTGTATACAGTGATACCTCGGCTAATGAATGACCCTGCTAATGAATTTTTCGACTAATGAAGATTTTTTTGCTGTTTTTCGGACTCGGTTAACGAATATGGATTCAGCTAACAAATGTTTTAGTGGATGCATGTGCTAACATAAAGCAGCAAACATGAGCGGTCGGGCCGTTCCAGGAGCTTATCTTTTCCGTCTGTATGTGTGTTTCGGCTAATGAAGATTTCAGCTAATGAATGTGATTCCGGAACGAATTATCTTCGTTAGCCATGGTATCACTGTACAAAGGTAAAGTTGGTCCTGTTCGTATCATATGAGGGGGTATTAGAGGTTTAGTGCCACTTGTTCTTAACCTTGGTACTAGTTGCAGGTGAGTGGTGAGGTTCATGTGCAGGAGATTTTAAATCCCATGTAGGGACAAAACCTCCAGTGTCTGTTTAATAGGAGGGTGGGTGGGTCCCAGAGCCGGTCCAGATATTTTGGACAATAGACAAAGCTCATGCTCAGGATTGTCCAGCCTTTAGCATTATACAGCATGCCAACTAAGCTCTCCTGGCTGCCATGTATATTTTTGTGGCGCTCTTAACTCACATGGAGTATGTATCAATATTGTTGATGCAGTAGCAAAGTCTCAAACCACATGCTTTCGAATTACAAGTCAAAGGGTGCTTCTGGTCTCTGGCGTTTGGACTGAATTCACAGACTCCTTGGACACAAAATGGAAAAATAGTCTTCTATAAATTGTCATATTTCTTGTGTTGTAGGAAAATACTACTGGAAGCTGGGTCCAGATGGATTTGTAAATGGTTACCCACTGCTGATCAGTCACCGGTGGGCAGAACTGCCTGGTGACGTGGATGCAGCATTTTCTACTACTTCTGGTACTACTTATTTCTTCAAGGGTCCTAAGTATTGGGTTTACACTTACACACGCCTACATCCAGGATACCCAAAACTCATTTCTGAAGGCTGGCCTGGTATTCCAAGTGACCTAAATGCTGCGACATGGTTCTCTAGTTCTGTGTTCTATTTCTTTAAAGGTAAGTTTGTTCAAGACTCAGAACTGTTAGGCTGCACACACATTTTCTAATCTCTCATCAGAGTGGTAAATAATGTTTCATACCCATACAGTGTTCATACTGAGTACGGCTGTGTTCTGTGTGTGTGTTTGCAGACGACACGTACTGGATATATGATTCACGTCAGCCCTCAAGTGTCAACGGAAGTCTACCTATGAATGAGTGGGGCAACATCGCTGGTTATTTGGATGATGTACTGTATGTGCGCAGTGGCTACATTTACTTCTTCTGTAATGGCATTTATTATCGTTTCAACTGCAAAACTAAGTTGGTAAGACTGATGTTTTCTCAAAAGTATGTGAAAGAGTTGTAAGATTCATTTGACCAAGTCCTTCTTGAGCAATTTCTTGCTGCTCGGTGTGATCAGTTGAATCCTGTCCACTGTCACACATCCTATTTGTTTAAGATACATTTTGATGTATTCACATCTGTGCTTAGGTCTTCCAAGTAGATATTTTTTCAGGTTTTGTTACTAACATTTTATATGCATTTCACATCTCTTTCATTCAGTCTTCATGTCTTTCTCATCTGATTTTTATTTATTTGTTTCCCTAATGATATTTGATAAACAGTGCATGATGTGAAGAAACTTCACATTGTTTGGTCACCTTACTATGTTCTGTCTCTTTGATCCAAGTATTTTCATCATCGTACTTCCCTCTGGGGCAGAGACTAAGTTGCATACCTGTAAAAAACAACAAATAAAATTTTTTTTTTTAATTGTAAGGTTCTCAACACTGATGGTATTGAAGTGTTTCATTGGACATGATCTTGAGCCAGATCAGTCCACGTCACATCCATTTTATTAATGTGTCCACAGATCCTTTGTCTTGCAAGGGACCATGATCCCTGCATCTTCTCTTCATTAAGATGCAGGCCTACTGTGATGTTATGTTCTGTTTCTGAATGAATAGTTCATTCATGTTTCCAAGAACCATAGTGCCTTCTTCAGTATGAAGCAGTTTGCAGAGAGTGGACTTGAACTACTTGACACTGAGGATGAAGTCTGTACAATCCTTTGAAACCTCACAGACCACACTTATTGACAGCATGACTTTCCTGAAGACTTGGATCTTCAGCACACTGCTCTGACAGCCTCCAATTATGCCATTTTTCCCATCATATTTTCATGCATTTTGTAACTGGATTAAGTGTTTTCATGTGTCACACCTGGTTTCCTGTTGTATGGTCAAACATTTGCAAGGTACAGAGAATTAAATACATAATTTCATTCATGCAGGTTGACTCAGGATGGCCTAACCAACCAAACTTCCCCCGTGGTGTTGCTGCTTGGTGGTTCAAGTGCAGTTCCAAAGGAACTAAGACTTGAGTGATCGAAGTACTGATATTGACAGATGATTAACAAATGGTACCAAATTGACGGATAATTAACAAATGGTACCAAACTGACGGATGATTAACAAATGGTACCAAACTGACAGATTATTAACAAATGGTACCAAATTGACAGATGATTAATAAAATGGTACCAAATTGACGGATGGTTAACAAATGGTACCAAACTGACAGATGATTAACAAATAGTACCAAACTGATGGATGATTAACAAATGTACCAAATTGACAGATGATTAACAAATGGTACCAAATGGGTGTCACAACATTTGTTGGCACTTCACACCTGGAAGGTTAGTGAGTGCCAAAATTTGTTTGTACTCTTATTAATAAATTACAGTAAAATGAAGAGCTTGAAGTGAAGTAATGGATTTTCCCTGTGGAGGATAATAAGTGCCATACTGAGTAACTCTGTGGAAGAGAGTCCTTCTGGAGAAGTTAGCAGTTCTTCATTTAGTTAAATCTTCTGTATTTGATGGAGCTCTGTGGTTCACTACTGTGTCCGTGGGAGCTTATTGCACATACTTCCTATCCTGAGCCATATGAAGCCAGTCCATGCTCTTCCATCATGTTCCTTGAGGATTCATCTTGCTATCCTCCCATCTGCACTTAGGTCTTCCTGTCAAGTTTCCCCACCACAACCCTGTATTAATTTCTGTTCATTCCTATACATGCCACATGTCCCACCCATTTCATCATCATCAATTTGAGCATGTGAATAATGTTTGATGAGGCGTACCACCAATCTCCAAGCCCAGGTGCCGTACCATTGCTGTAAATGTCCGTCTGTCCATCTGTGGGAACTGATTGAAACTTGTCCATGTTTTAGTGCATTTTTATACTATGTTTAAACTTTAGGATGGTACATAAAGTTAGGAGCAATATGTGAGAATCATAAATAAAAGTATGAGTATGATTGCATTTACACTACGTTATTTCATGTTATAGTTATTGATACTGAGCATTTTGCACATACATTTTGCGGCAAACTACACAGTTTATCCATCAACCCCACTCCACTCACAGTTTTCTCAACTGATCAGGTTCTATACTTCGAAGCCTGTAACATACAAAACCAACAGTGCACACATAATCTCAATATACACTGTAACTTATTTTGACATTTTGCTGACCGAGCATCTCAGTATATTTATCTCAGTATTTAACCAACTTGATGCACAAAATTTGTTTCACAATAAGTTTTATTTCATGCCTCTGCATGTTTTGAGCAAATGTGCTCATCAACAGGAGGTCAAAATTGCATTACACAGCCTCTGGTATCATCACACCTATAGGATATTTGACCTCCTGTTGATGAGCATATGTGCTCGAAACATGTAGAAGCATGAAATAAAACTTACTGTGAAACAAATTTTGTGCATCAAGTTGGTTAAATACTGATATATGTGTACTGTAACCTATGTTCCTCACCCCAAACTTTAATACATATAAAACCAACACTGCACACATAACCTCAATATACATTGCAACTTATGTTCTTCACTCCAGACTTTAATACATAAAGAACTAGCAGTGTACACACAACCACAACTTACTTCTAAATATAGTCATCATTCACAACCTGCATTTCGTCTGAATACCACAACTTTTACCTAAAAACTGCTTATATAATATAGAATCCTTAACTTACCTCCATTTGAAGACAAACATAAGTCTACCCCCCGCACATTTACCTGCCTAAAATTGCCTCGACTACAACAGTTAAATTTAAAAAAAAAAAAAAAAAGTTATTCTTTTATTCACTTACCAAAAAATCTCCCCCCCCCACATTTACCTGCCTAAAAATTCCTCGACTACAACAATTAAATTTAAAAAAAAAAAAAAAAGGTATTCTGTTATTCACTTGCCCAAAAATCTACAAGTGAAAATGACATCTACACACTCCTATTATCTCTTATTAAAAAAACTGATGAAATGTACAAATGTGATCTCACTTATGTATAAACCATCCATAACCCATTGGGGGATCGCAGTAGCACAGTGGTTAAGGTGCTGTGTTACAAATCGGAAGGATGCTGGTTCGATCCCAGCTGGTGTCATTGGATTTTTCATTGACATATAATCCTTCCGATCACACTATGACCCTGGGGTCGACTCAGTCTCTAACAGAAATGAGTACCAGGAGTATTTCCTGGGGGTAAAGGCGGCCAGTGCATAAGGCTAAAAACCTACCACCATCCCGTGCCGTTGTCACGAAATCTGGGAACCTTAACTTCCTGGAACCCTCTGGGCCCCTCCGGGCCTGTAACGGGACTGCTTTACCATAACCCATTGTCTATCCATAGTAATGTTGGATATATGTGTTAGCTGAAGATAGTCCTTTGGACCGAAACATGTCTTCAAAATCCCCCATATATTAATAATAAAAACCCCCTGGTTATGATTGATGAATTTTTTCTGTCTTTAAAACAAAAATAATTTGCTGAACATGAACCATACCAGAAATAAAGAGCCTTTACTCTGAACATGAATTCTGCCTAGATTAAGACACTGGCCTATGAACAAGCATCATACCAAGACTTACAAGTGACCCTTGGATTGTGAAAGATACTAGATTTTTAGCCCATCAATCCTAGCTATTTCCCAGCTCACTACTTACGACATGAGAACCTGTTTCTGAATGCAGACAGCCAAAGGAGCATCACCAGGAGCCTAACTGTCATGTCTTACTCTCAAATGTTGTAGCACATGCCGTTGTTGGTAGCCTTACTTATGTGTAACATTCACAAGTCTATTTCCGCCTCACACTGCCACAGTCTGAATGATGTCACATGGCCACAGTGTTTATGTCTCTCGTATCCTCCCTCACTCTTGTTCTAGCAAGAATGACTTAAGAACAACAAGCATGCAGCTGCCTCAGTGTGCCAAGTCATCCCTTTTCTTTGCCCTGCTACTAGTGTAAATTTGCTGACACATACACCTCAAGGAAATAGCTGCCTATGGAGCAGTGACCTGACTTAATCACTGGAGGTGCATGACATGACAATGAACCAAGAGGAGGCTGCTGTGGGGTGCATGGGAATATTATGGCTGCCCATCATGTGACAGGCTCATTAAATCGATTGTAACTCTGTGTACCACCTGTGTTTTGCTTACACATGATACTTCCGGTACTGCACAAGATTCTTATGATAAACTGTGCATATTCTTTAAACAGCATTGACCAGCTGGTGTTGTAATGGAGTTGCACTGTGTTCTGTCAGGTAGAGGTTGAGTCTTTGAATGTTATTTACGTGAACTGCAGTCTGCATAGCTGTAGGCTTATTTTGGAGTTCATTTCGATGAGAGAATTTGTCAGAAGGCCTAATCACTATGTGCGATAAGATAGCATGACCCATACATTTATCAGTAGCTAGACCTGAAGGTCTGTACCATGACTGAGTGGTTAGTGTTTGGCCTCTCACCACAGAGACCCAGAATCAATCCCAGGCAAGTGCATGCAGGATTTATAGTGGACATAGGGTCACTGGGATAGGGTTTTCTCTGAGGCCTTAAGTTTTCCCCTGTCACTGTCATTTAACAAACACTATGTGTCACTTATTCATCTGTCACCTGTGCTATATAATAGCAATGGACAGCTTCATAAATAATGCATTTAACACAGTGGGACATGAAATGGTTTGCAATAAGATTTGGAGGTACTGTGATGGGGCAGATAGTTACGACTTTGCAAAAACCATATTCTGGAGTTTTCCTTAATGGACTCAGCTATATTCCTTAACAAGTATTATTCAGGTGATCAAATTGAGGAGGATGAGATTGGGGTTGGGTGGGGCATGTGGCATGTTTGGAGGAAAAGGCCAATGCTTACAGGATTTTGAGGGGGGCACCAGAAGGAAAGAGACTGCTTGGGAAGTGTCAGCATAGATGATAGGATAGTATTAAAGTGGATCTTAAGGAAGTAGGTTGGGGGGGGGGGGGGATAAATTGAAGACTGCTGTGAACACTGTAATGAATTTTAAGTTTCAATGGGGGGTGGGGAATTTCTTGACTGGTAGGGGAACTGCTGGGTTCTCAAGAAG
>Ga0123353_10008189_pt1 | contig 14241 bp, 13 predicted proteins | sample TergutLab28metaG_3_FD_92763 | JGI IMG/M metagenome (GOLD analysis project Ga0123353, IMG submission 92763) | Labiotermes labralis P3 segment gut microbial communities from Petit-Saut dam, French Guiana - Lab288 P3 | ecosystem: Host-associated > Arthropoda: Insects > Digestive system > Gut ... | reverse complement strand
TGCTTTATTTCAACTTTTTGGGTACGAATATTTTTGAAATTATATCATGGTTTCTAATTATCGGAGGAATTTCATCATTTATGGCTATGAATTTTACTGGAGCATCTACATTTACATCGCTATCGGGCGTGCAAAAAGAGATGAAAATTTCGTTACCTGTACAAATTTTTGGCACAGCAATAGGTTTCATTGGTTGGATTGTTACACGATTTATTTAAAAGATTATGAACGGATTAACATATTTAAAAAACGTAACCACGCTGCAACTTGACAGCGAAAAATGCAATGGCTGTGCAATATGTACTATGGTTTGTCCTCATGCGGTATTTACTATAAAAGAGAAAAAGGCATTTATTGAGCATAAAGATTTCTGTATGGAGTGTGGGGCATGTGCAATGAATTGTCAAACAGGCGCAATTACGGTTAAGTCGGGCGTTGGCTGTGCAGCAGGAGTAATTACAGGACTGTTACGAGGGACAGAGCCTACTTGTGATTGCGGTTCTGGAGGTTGTTGTTAAGTTGAAAAATAGTTAAAAAGAAAATGTATAACGAATTGACACACTGCACTTAACTGGCGTTGTAAACAATAGCCGGACAAAATTTTTTATAAAAAAGAAGTGAAATTGAAAGCAAAAACGCTATAGGAAAGTTATTGAAAAAATACTACTTTGTCGTTAAATGATATGTAAAATTTAAAAATATGAAATCTCGGAAAATCTACTACATCTTCATCCCTATCTTCATAATTACAGTTTTAGGAATCATAATATTCTCTAATGAAAAAGTAATGGAAACCGTTCGAAAACAAACCGCTCAAATTATGAAAACAGAATTTATCCCCAACCAAAATAGAGTCTTTGAAAATTGTGAGGTATTTACACAAAAGGATTCCATTTATGAAGATTTTCGCAACAATTTCCGCTTCCAGTTTCAAACAATAGGGATCGCTACTTTTTCAGATAGCAGCCGGCTAATAGTAATCTCAGAACCCCCACCCTACTTTGAAATTGATTCAATAAAATCCATACTTATTAAATTTACTCATGCTGTAGAAACAAGAAACCATGCTTTTGGTTACGACGGTTTTGTAACAGATATTCTCATTTCAATGGTAAATGCCACCGATGAAAATGTGCAGAACATTGTAAAAAAACTTTCCGAAGCACTTTACCTATCTGATTACAAACCTGTATCAATCTGTTTGCCGGTTGAAAACGCACGAATCTATTTTTCGGAAGAAAATTTAGATTATCAAATCACATTACACGAATTTAATGAGTGGTTTCTCAAAAATGACGAACCGTTTATTCAACTGCATGATACAAATACTGTTTATACGGTTTCTTCCATTTTTGAGAACAAAAACTGTGGCGTGTTCTTCAGCCAGTTGCCCGGCTTCGTGGCATGGGCACTGCCAAAAAAAACAGATATTGCAGAACATATTAACCACATTCGACAGTTTACCTTAGATGCCGACCTCATTTTGGGGGCATTGGCTGATACCTCCATGTTACTGATTATTGGGCGAGAACGCGAAGCGCAGCTGCACGAACTGCCACCGCTTTACGTAGAAACAATCCTGTTGTTAGCTTCTATTACTGAAAAAGAGCTATCGCAAAGTTTAGATATTAACGATTTTTTGGCAGGAAAAATGAAAAACGGCCGCGACTGGTGTCCTACCTATCTAAGCAAAGAATTAGAGCACACCGAATTTGGCAATTTAATGACTCTCACAGATATTTTACTTAAAGATTGGTCGGAAAGCGGAACCATACAGGAATACAACTTTAAGTACCCAAAACCTAAATATTACCCATTCAAAAAACCACTTTTTAGAATGTTGGGATTGAATGAGCTGGTTTACAATTGGAATACCGCCAATGCCATGTATGCCATAGACCTTCCCGAAGCCACCATTTATACGTTGAACCGCACCGGTTCGTTGCCCGTTTCTTACTTTAACTCACAAGAGCGGGCGCAAAGTATTGGGAGACAATATGAGCGCCAAGCCTACAACTATTTTGCCAAACTCGGCAACACCGATTTGGTTAGAGTTGTACAATATACAGCTCTGTATCAACTATTTACTGACAATGAGATTACCTATTCCGGTGATTTGTGTAACGAATTTCCTAAAAATAAACCCTATTTACTTTTAACTCCCACAAAAAATCTATTGAATCTTTTTAAAAACTTAAAAGATGAAGAGATTGCTTTTGTAAGTGATTCTACATCAAAGAGAATGTTTAATTTTTTTCAAAAAAATAAAGTAATGGAGCAAATTCGAGATAATGAGGCAAAATACAACTACAAATATGGAGAACAAGAGATTGAGCGCATTATGGAACGGGTAAAGAAAGATAATAAAGAGAGTTTGGCTAAGGATTTTAGAAATGCCCGTTCACTGTTGCAAAATCTTTCGGAAGAGCAATTTAACAATTTGGCGAAGCAATTGGCATATCCGCGCGGACAGTGGATAAACAATCAATCCTCATACCAAACCTATTTACGTGCAAAAAAATTGAACGGTCTCATGCACAGCCTCGGCAAAAACAACTTAGATTTATTGGGTTTGGATTTGAATACCGTAAAAAAACATTTTGTAAACAACCTCAGTAATTCTTCCGCAAGATATTTAAAAACACCTTCAGTTATAATTACTTATAACGACATGAGAACCACCGGCGGGCACAATCTCTCTTCAAAAATAAGCAGGGTAAATTCTTTGCAGAATTATAAGCGCGACGACAGTGGTAGTGGTACGCAGAAAACGGAATACAACACAAAACCTGCGACAAGCAATGAGCATAAGCCGACGACAAATGCCAATCAGCCGCAAACTACTAAACCTAAAACTACTACGGCGCCAACTCCAAAAACTGTAGCACAGCCGAACATTCGCCCACGAACAGAGGTGATTGCCGGAGGAGAAAGAGCGCAACGAGGACTGTAAGTTTAAAGTGGAAAGTAACGAATAACAAAATAAGCTCCTTACTTCTTTTTCTGTATTTTCGCACCCTTTTATTTAATAATAATCTATGAATAGAATTTTAGCCATTAATCCAGGTTCAACCTCTACCAAAATTGCTGTGTTCGACGGCAAAGAACAAGTGCTTGTGAAAAATATTAAGCATACAACCGAAGAGTTGTCTGAGTATGAAAAAATTACCGACCAAACCGATTTTAGGAGGAGTGTCATCATAAATGAATTGGAAGAAAATAAGATCCCTTTAACTTCTATCGAAATTGTGATAGGACGCGGGGGGCTAATAAAGCCAATCCCTTCAGGAATCTATAAGGTTAATGAATTAATGAAAGAACATCTGTATATCGGCTTTAGCGGCGAGCATGCTTCTAATCTTGGCGGTTTAATTGCTGATAATATTGCGCAAGCCATCGGATTATCAGCTTCTTATATTGCAGACCCCGTTGTGGTAGATGAGTTACTGCCTGTAGCACGCATTTCAGGACACCCACTGTTTGAGCGTGTTTCTATTTTTCATGCCTTGAATCAAAAAGCGGTTGCACGTCAATATGCACGTGATATCGGAAAAAATTACGACGAGTTAAATCTCATAGTTGCCCACATGGGCGGCGGAGTTAGTGTGGGTGCCCACGAAAAAAGTCGCGTTATTGATGTAAACCAAGCGCTCGACGGCGAAGGTCCTTTCTCGCCTGAACGCGCCGGAACGCTGCCTACCGGACAGTTGGTAAATGCCTGCTTCAGCGGAAAATACACAAAAGATGAGGTTAAAAAAATGTTGGTAGGAAAAGGCGGATATGTGGGATATTTCGGCACAAACGATGCTTACCAAATTGAAAAAGATGCAGAAGCCGGAGATGAAAAAGCAAACCTTATTCAAAATGCTATGGCATACCAAATTGCGAAAGCAGTGGGAGAAGCCGCTGTGGTTTTGAGAGGAAAGGTGGACGCCATTTTACTAACCGGCGGTATCGCCTTCGGAAAACCGATTGTGGATGAAATTACCCGCTATATAGATTGGATTGCTCCTGTAAAAGTATATCCGGGCGAAGATGAAATGAGAGCATTGGCTTTCAATGCCTTGCTGATATTGAACAGTGAAACAAAACCCAAAAACTACGAATAACCTCGTATGAAAATCGCCGTTTTTTACAGAAAACACAGCGAAAACGATAAAGAGTTTATCGTTACTGCTTTGCAACATCTAAAAAGCAAAGGGGTTCAATTGGTAGTGCATGAAAAATTAACTCAACAGCCTTATTTCCAAAAAAATATTGAAGATTGCACAATCTTCTCTACACATGAAGATTTAAGAAATATTTCCGATATAGATTTTCTCTTTTCGTTTGGTGGTGATGGCTCTTTTATAGCCTCGGTGAAACTAGTGGGAAATCTGAATATTCCCATGGTAGGCATCAACACCGGGCGTATCGGTTTTTTGACTACTATTACCAAAATGAATTTCGAGCAGCAGCTTCAACTACTTTGTGAGCAACGCTTTACTGTTGAAAAAAGAAAACTCCTGCACTTGGATGCTGATCATCCTTTAGATTTGGAAAACCGTTTTGCATTGAACGATATTACTGTGAGAACCACCGATGAAGATTCTATGTGCGAAATTGAAATTTGGGTAAATGAAAGCCATGTAAATACTTATTGGTCTGATGGTTTGATTATTGCCACCGCCACCGGCTCTACGGCATATTCTTTGAGTTGCGGAGGCTCTATTATCCACCCAGCTTCGCCCGTAAATATCATTACCCCTATTGCCTCACATACTCTAAATATCAGACCCATAATTGTGAATGTAGATGATGAGATAAAAGTGAGGGTGCACAGCAGGAAAACGGATAAATTTTCGCTGGCTTTAGACAATGAACGCACTATTGCACCGGTATCTGCTACCTTAACTATTAAAAAAGAGGAGTTTGAGATCTCAATGATACGTTTTCACAATACCGACTTTTTTTCTGTGATTCGTGAGAAATTGCTTTGGGGAATAGATTTAAGAAATACTAAGATTCAACAATTATTCAAATGAGGGTAATATTTTTACTACTGTTTTTCAGTGTTACTTTTAACACTTTTTCGCAACCTCAAGATACAATAAGAGCCAAAAATAATGGAGAACCCAAAACATTCTTTTCTTTAAAAGATACAGATACCATTCGTGAGCGCCACCCCCTTAGTAACGTTGCAGACAGGCTTCCAAATAAAAAGAAAAATTGGGATTTGAATTGGAGCGGATTTGTGTGTCTTGATGTTTTTTGGGATACAAGAAAGCCTATAGAAGCCAGAGACGGTGGTATTTACCTCTACCCTGCCGACATTTTTTATGATAAAAATGGGGTAGATATTAACGCATATGCTTCTTTCAACTTTGTGGCAATGAATACACGCCTTACTCTGAAAATACAATCCCCAGATGCACTGGGTGCCAAAGTTTCTGGAATGGTAGAGGGTTGGTTTATGGGAATTTCAAGTGCAGATATGAATGGTTTTGCGCTACGACATGCTTTTATTAAGATGGATTGGAGAGGTACACGATTGTTAATGGGGCAAACATGGCATCCCTTGTTTACCGACCGTATGTTTGCCCACACAGTAGCGGGGAGCGCAGGGGCACCCTTTCAGCCGTTTTCTCGCGTGCCACAAATTCGTGTAACACAGAAGCTTGCAAAAAACAACTACCTGTTTGCTTATTTGAATGCGCAGCGCGATATGCTGATTCTCGGACCACAAGGCACTTCAACAGAGTACCTTCGACAAAGTATGCTGCCGGAAATGGGCGTACAATATATTTTCGATGTCCAAAAAAATGATAAACAAAATAGTTCTAAACATAACATCTATGCCGGATTGGGTTTTAATTTTAAAAGAATTGTACCCAGATTAATGACTGCTGACACAGTGGCAACAAAAAAGGGATTAAACAGTTATGCGGGAATTGCTTTTTTACACTATGAGCATCTCGTTAACAAACGATTAAAAACCGGATTCAAGCTGAAAGCAGCCTATATTCAAAATAGTTATGACTATTTGATGATTGGAGGTTACGCCATAAAAAAATATGATGAAAATGTTGTTTTGGATTTTAACAAAAATTATGATTATATAAACCTAAATACACTTTCGTTTTGGGGCGACTTCTATCTCAATTATCGTTCATGGGAGATAGGATTATTTGCAGGATATTGTAAAAACTTAGGTGCTTTCAGCGCGATACAGTCGCATGAGAATACGCTCTCTTACTATGCTCGTGCCCAAAATGTAGATTTTTTATACAGAATGAGTATGCGGCTGAAATACACAGCTAATAAATTGCAATTTTGTTTGGAGCCGGAATACACTTCAGCTGTTTACGGCACTGCATTAACACGTACAGGAAATGTAGATGTCGGCTCACCTACGCATTGGGTACATAATTTGCGGGTATTGGTTTCATCAGTATTGTATTTTTAGTAGTTTTATATTTTGTTCCCACTTCCAAGCTGAAGCCACCATATCTGCCAAGCTTCGTTTACATTGCCAATGCAGCAACCTTTCGGCACGACTACTGTCGCTATACACTGCCGGCACATCGCCTGCTCTTCTTGTTCCCAGCGTGTAATTGAGTTTAACGCCTGTAACCTCTTCAAAAGTCTTAATCATTTCCAGCACCGAGGCGCCATTTCCTGATCCTAAATTAAACACCTCACAATTAGAGTGATTTCTCTTTTCCATCAAAAATTGCAGCGCTTTGATATGGGCGTCGGCGATCTCGGAAACATGCACATAATCGCGGATACAAGAGCCATCTCTGGTGTTGTAATCTATTCCGAATACGGTTAACTGCTTCATTTTGCCGATTGCTACCTGAGTGATGATCGGCATTAAATTGTTGGGTTTATCGGGAGAAAGTTCACCGTTAAGCCCGCTACTGTGTGCCCCCACTGGATTAAAGTAGCGCAAAAGTACGGCGTTAAGTTGAGGATGTATTTGAGTAAAGAACCTAATCATTTCTTCTCCAATCTGTTTCGTGTGTGCATAAGGGCAAAATGGGGTTCCCACCGGTGTAACTTCATTTACCGGCAACTGCTCTACATCGCCGTAAATAGAACAAGATGAGGAAAAAATAAGGTTTGGGATATTGTATTTCACACAGGCTTCCAATACATTTTCAAGCGATTGCAGATTATTTCGGTAATACTCGAGAGGCTTCTCCACCGATTCAGGCACCGATTTATAGGCTGCGAAATGGATGATACCAGCAATATCTGCATGCTCTTCAAAAATGCGAAAAAATGCCTCTTTATTGCAAACGTTTAATTTGTAAAACGGCACCTGAGTGCCGGTAATCTTCTCAATTCTATTCAAAGTTTCGGGAGTAGATCGTTCGCAACTATCCACACAAATGGAAGTAAATATTCCCACCTCAATCATTTCGATAAGGGTATGTGAACCGATATAGCCGGCACCGCCAGTAACAAGCACTTTCATTGATTAACAGCACATTATTGTGAATATTTCAGCAGATTTAAAGATATTATGCTATTTTAAACGAAAAACAAAGAAAATATTGCAATAGCAATGAACTTCTATGCCGAATCTCTTACATATTCCTAAATTTTTGTTGCTTTCTTCCATAAAAAATAGATTCCCAATCCCACACAAAAAGTACAAAAGATTACTGCCGGATAAAATCCCGTAATTTGGTTCGGGTTTATATCTTCAAAATCTATGCCACTACATTGAGCGGTATGGTCTAAAATAAGACTGATAGCATTGTGCATAAAATGGGCGATGACAGGTAGCCATAATGATTTTCCCCATATAAACAGATAGCCTAAATAAATGCCGAGTAAAAAACGGGGAATAAACCCGAAAAATTGAAAATGTATCGCACTGAAAATAAATGCTGTTACAATAGTGGCAACATGTTTGTTGGCAAACCATTTGCTAAAAAACAATTGTATTGTTCCCCTAAATAGAAACTCTTCAAATAAGGCAGGGAGCAGTGCCAATGCCAAAATATTTAAAACCAGGAGCGTTATGTTTGAATTTGCAGTTAAGACTTGCAATCTGTTTTTACTTGCTTCTTCCTTTTCCTGCATCCACACTTCTATTTTCTGCATGGATTCAGGAAGTGAAATTTGCTCATTAAAATATCCTAGACAAGCAATTACAGGCAAGATGAATAAAGAAAGAATTAATACATAGCCCACCAATTGCGGCGGAACTGTTCTATCTGCTTCATTATAAGAAAACCAGCTTTTCGAGACACAATATGAAAAAAGTAATGCGGGAACAAAAAAAGTTCCAAATGCACTAATGAACTGTATAACATACAGGGAACTTCGTGATCCAAATTCAATTCCAATAGCTTGTCCCGTTAGTAAAACAATAATATTAGAAATAGCTAATCCCCCAATCACAAATAATACTAAATAACAGCATTGTATCGGGAAAGATTTATTTGAGAAAAAAGGAGGTAGCATTTTAAAAAAACTCGCAGCAAAAATAGCTTAAAAATCAGATTTTTTGTAGTAGCAGTCGCAAATAACTACTATAGCGCTAATTATTTCCAAATGAAGTGATTATTTCATCGGGAGATTTACCAAGATAAGGAAGGTATGACTCTAAATTAACTACGGTATCTGATGGATACCTTGCAATAAATTCTCTATAAGAAATTTCTGCATTTTCATAATCGTGAAGGATATCCTCATAAATAATTCCTTTATTGAGAATACAATTCCTTATTCCGTCAAAATCGGGATAGATTCTTTGGATATCATCGAAAATGAATAACGCTTTTTGGCAATAGAAAGATATTTCTTCATAGTTTTCAAAAGACTTGGCAGCTGTCATCGCTAATAATCCTGCTTTATACAGAAATTCCGGTGCCATAGGGTCTTCCGGATAATTATTGCGAAATTCTTCTGCCGTAACAATAAAATCTCTGATCACAGAAATGTTATTTTCACCAAAATTTCCTATAGAGTCTATTGTTTGCAATAGCTGTAGCACTGCAGCTTGAGCTTTTCCTTTCTGCTGCAGTAAAGTGCTATTCGAAGACTTGTGGCAACCCGGTAGAAAAGACAATACAAAAATTGAAAGTCCGATTATTTTTTTATAGTTCATACTAACAAAATTTAGATTTATATTTTGGTTTCGTTTTTCCGGAGGCAATATCATTTAATTTTTTCTTGATAATCATTTTTCTAATGGAAGAAACTCTGTCTGAGAAAACATGCCCTTCCAAATGGTCTAATTCATGAAGTATGACTCTTGCTACCAATCCTTTAAAATGAGATGTTTTTCTCTCACCATCTTTATTGGTGTATGTTATAATGATTTCCGATTTACGAATCACATCTTCTCTGATTTCTGGCAAACTTAAACATCCTTCATTAAAAGTGAAATCATCGCCCAAAACTGCTTCAACAACAGGATTAATAAACACCTCTTTCATCTCTTCAACATCAGGATAAGATTCTTTAAAAGCTTGCGTATCAATAACAAATAATTGCCATGAGCGCCCTACCTGCGGAGCGGCAAGTCCTACCCCTTCGGCATTGTACATGGTTTCAAACATATCATCAATAAATTCTTGTAAATAAGTGAGATTAGCAGGAGTTTCGCTTGCCTTCTTTCTCAAAACAGGGTGTCCAAATACACAAATAGGGAGCATAGAGGTTTTAGATTTAAAGTTTTTCAGTTTTCAATTAATCATTAATCACTTGTTAATTGTTTATGTTGCAAATAGGATTGCAGGATAATGGTTGCACTAATTTTATCTAAAAGCGCTTTGTTCGCACGAGTTTTTTTATTTACGCCGGCATCAATGAGGGTTTGAAGCGCCATTTTAGATGTAAATCGCTCATCAAAACGCACAATTTCAATATCTTTTATTTCTTTTTTGAGGCGGTTTACAAATGGTTCAATAAACCGTGCTGCATTGGAGCTAGTGTTATTCATGGTTTTAGGCTCTCCTACAACAATAGTTTCTACATTTTCTATAGAAATGTAGTTTTTTAAGAAATCAAATGCTTGGGAAACAGGTACGGTTTCAAGCGCGTAAGCGCAAATTTGCAATTCATCGGTGACTGCAAATCCCGCTCTTTTTTGTCCGTAATCAATGGATAAAATTCTACCCATATGTATGTTGCAATTATTTTATTGGAGCCACTTTGCGGACTTGAACCGCAGACCTACGCATTACGAATGCGTTGCTCTACCAACTGAGCTAAAGTGGCAATCTGGGGTGCAAAAGTATATTATTTTGGTTATGGATGATTACAGTATGCAGCTTGGGATAGGCAAAATAATTAAAATTCTTGTAACAGGTTGTCCTGTTCAGGCACCCTCAAGCAATAGATCCCATCTGCATCTCGCAAAAGTAAGTATCCATCAGCGTATGCCATCGGTCCCCACGCATCATGTCCATTCATGATTCGTTGTTTTTTAACCAACTTCATTCCACGTTGCTGCAACTCATACACATACAGTTCACCATCATCTTTCAATGCAAACAAATAGTTCCCGATTACAAAATAAGGTCCTAATCCAAAGCGTTCATCCGCGGCTGATTCCCATATTGGAGTGCGCAAGTTTAGAGGAGAATAGGCTACCAATTTTCCACGTATTCCACCACCGTCTTTGGGCGGTATAGTAATTAGCATTTGTTCGTACAGTATCGGAGTTTGTTGCTCGCTCGATAATCCTTCGTTGGGTTTATAACGATCAACAATGGTTGCCAACCATTTGCCGTCGATATGCTTTACTTGCAGCAATGCGCCTCCTGCTCCATAACCTGCCGTCAACAATATTTCATTGGAGGAGAGTTGCAATGAAGAAGGTGCTATTACAGAAGGTTTCCACGTATCCACACTCCATAGCAGTTTTCCCTTGTCTGGAATTTCGGCAGAGATTCCACAAACACCGCCAATACCGGCATATACATAAGTTTGTTTTCCACTGAGTATCATTGGCATAATGGAAGAATGCGACATTTTAAAACCGATTATATTAGGTGTTTGCCATGCAATTTCACCTGTTTCACAGTCAATTCCAACCATTAATATTTCTTTTCCTGCGGGTGCTAAAATCAGTTGGTTATCTTCAATTCTCGGGCATTGCCCTGAGTACCAGTGAGGTACTTCTGTTTCGAACTGTTTTTGCATGTCTAATGTCCATTTCAATCCGCCTGTAATCGGGTCACAGCACATCACGTGCCCCATAGGTCCTATAGTAATTATATATTTGTTGGTTACTACCGGTGCTGTGCGCGAAAAACCGTGATTACGCTTCATCGGCACACGATACCACCTGCGCCAAAGCTCTGTTCCAGATTCTAACGAGAAACAGCGCAAAGCATCAGAGCTTAATTTTTCATCATAATCAAGCAGATATGCCAAGCCATTGAAAATAACGGGAGCAGCATACCCTTCACCAGTTTCTACTTTCCACTGCACCAGAAAATCTGATGAAAAATTGAATGTAGTATTTGTGTGGACAATATTTTTGTAGTCGCTACCTCTGAAACACGGCCACTGTCCATTGATTGGTACAACCTGCCTGCAATCGCCATATTGCATAAAAAACTCTCCTATTACCACATCGTCAGCTTTTCGCAATTTTCCCTCGGGGCGGTTGTCTGCACCAGGGTTTTGAATAGTTATTTTATTATCAGGAGTGTAAAGATGCCAAAAAAATATTGCGCCGGTATAAAACAACACAATAAGCGCAGTAATGAGAGGAATTGCATATTTTTTGTTGAATTTATCTTCAGACATAGTTAGTTAGCTATTTGATGATATTTAATCATGGCTAAATAAAATAGCTCTCTCAATACAGTGCAGCAATGAAGGGTTATTCAATCACAAAACATGATACGCTGTCAAAAGCTCTTTGCCAATTTCAACAGCCTTAATGTTTTCGGGAATTAAGCCGTGGTGCCGTACAGGTAGAGATTTTTCCAACCCCTTTTTCAAAAATTCTTCAGTTACCAAAGGTTTTATTTTTAAGAACCCGCCCAACATAATCATGTTAAAAAGTTTGGATATACCAATTTCAGATGCTTTGTCGGCAGCCGCCACCTGATAGATGTTTATATCTTTTCGTATTGGATGTGAGGTAATTCCATTAGGGTCGTAAATAAGAAGTCCACCCGGCTTTACCGTGCGTTCAAATTTATCCATAGATTGTTGGTTAAGGATAATCGCCGTGTCGAATTGATTTAAACACGGAGAGCTAATGCGCTCATCGCTGATAATCACAGTAACATTTGAGGTGCCACCACGCATTTCAGGACCATAAGAGGGCATCCAGCTCACTTCTTTATTTTGCATAATACCGGAGTAAGCTAAAATCTTTCCCATAGAAAGAACGCCTTGTCCGCCAAAACCTGCTATAATAATTTCTTCAGTCATAACTTTTTGTTTTTAAGATTATTTATTGTTTTTTAAGTCGCCAAGTGGATAAAAAGGGAGCATATTTTTTTCTAACCACTCGTTAGATTGCACAGGCGGAAGCTTCCATCCTGAATTGCAGTTTGAAACGATTTCTACAAACGAAATTCCTTGATTTAATTTTTGATTTTCAAAAGCTTGACGAATTGCTTTTTTGCATTTACGTGCCAGCGCAGGGGTGTAAACTGCTTGTCGGGTAACATAGAGCGCACCGGGGAGTTGTGCAATAACTTCCGTAATTTTCAACGGATTTCCCATCAGTTGCAAATTCCGACCGTAAGGAGATGTTGATGTTTTCATTCCTTCCAAAGTAGTGGGCGCCATCTGACCGCCGGTCATACCATAAATTCCGTTATTAACGAAAATAATGGTCATATTTTCGCCGCGGTTGCAGGCGTGAATTGTTTCTGCTGTTCCAATGGCGGCGAGGTCGCCATCGCCTTGATACGTAAATACGAAATGGTTCGGATAAAGGCGCTTGACAGCGGTTGCCACTGCGGGAGCGCGTCCGTGCGCAGCCTGTATGAAATCTACATCAAAGTAATTGTATGCCAAAACGGCACAACCCACAGGCGCTACACCAATGGTTTTATCTTGAATATTCATCTCTTCAATTACTTCTGCAATCAAGCGGTGAATCAGTCCGTGTCCGCAGCCGGGGCAATAGTGCATGACAGTGTCTGTGAGCACAGAACTCTTTTTATAGACCAAATTTTCGGATTTAATGATTTCTTCTTTTGTCATAATTATTATTATTTATTGTTTTATACAGATTAAAAATTCTTTAATGCTTCTAAAATTTCGGTAGGAGTTGGTATAATTCCTCCGAAACGTCCATAATGTTTAACTGGGACTTTACATTCAACAGCAAGTTTCACGTCTTCAATCATTTGTCCGGCGCTCATTTCCACACTCAGGATACCTTTGGTTTTGGTACCGATATTATAGATAACTTGTTTAGGGAATGGCCACAGGGTAATCGGGCGAATAAGTCCAACTTTAATTCCCTCTGCTCTTGCCAATTGCAATACTTTCTGGCAAATACGCGCCGACGAGCCGTAAGCAACCAAAAGATATTCGGCATCTTCGCATTGAAAGGTTTCGTAGCGTACTTCATTCGCTTCACACTCTTTGTATTTGGCTTGTAAACGCAGGTTTAATTTTTCTTGTACGGCTGATTGCAAATGCAAAGATGTAACGATGTTGCGTTCGCGAGTTTTTGTTTTTCCGGTAGTAGCCCACGGGTAAGTTTGAGCAATATACTCTTCTGTCCATCTGGGCTTGTATTCGCCGACTTCCACTTTTTCCATTACCTGTCCTATAATACCGTCAGAAAGGATCATTACGGGGTTTCTGTATTTGAACGCCAGGTCGAAACCGAGTTCTACAAAGTCGTACATTTCCTGTACGGAAGCCGGTGCTAATGTAATCAAGCGGTAGTCGCCGTGCCCGCCACCTTTTACCGATTGGAAGTAGTCGGCTTGGGAAGGTTGTATGGTTCCCAATCCGGGGCCTCCGCGCACTACGTTCACGCATAGCGCGGGCAGTTCGGCGCCGGCGATATAGGACAGCCCTTCCTGCATGAGGCTCACACCCGGACTCGACGAGGTGGTCATCACTTTTTTACCTGCTGAGGCACCGCCATACACCATGTTGATGGAGGCTACTTCGCTTTCTGCTTGCAGTACCACCATGCCGGTTTTGTCGTACGGTTCTTCCAGCATTAAATGTTCCAAAATTTCCGATTGCGGCGTAATAGGATAGCCGAAGTAGCCATCACAGCCACAGCGTATTGCACCTTCTGCA
>Ga0123353_10008188_pt1 | contig 14242 bp, 8 predicted proteins | sample TergutLab28metaG_3_FD_92763 | JGI IMG/M metagenome (GOLD analysis project Ga0123353, IMG submission 92763) | Labiotermes labralis P3 segment gut microbial communities from Petit-Saut dam, French Guiana - Lab288 P3 | ecosystem: Host-associated > Arthropoda: Insects > Digestive system > Gut ... | reverse complement strand
TTTTTTCAGTCTGATCTATTTGATGCAGATGAAGGAGTACGCCGAATACAGCGGAGACAGCTCCTTGCTCAGAGAAAAGTTAGGGCTGTTAGAGGATATAGTCGGCGTTTTTATGGCAAGGATAGAAAGCAACGGGCTTGCATCCAATTTTAAGGGTTATTGGAACTTTTACGAGTGGAGCCAGGGGCTTGACGACGTGGTCGATGGCCACTGCGGCAATCGGGAACGATACGTAAAAAGTTATGATCTGCCGCTGAATTGCCACCTAATACTCGCGCTTGAAAACCTGGATGGGATTTATGCGATTTTGGGTATGCCGCGGCGTAACCAAAAAGCCATCGAATCTTTGCGCGCCGCCGTTCACAAAGCTTTTTATGTGGAGAGCGAGGGGTTGTTTAAGAGCTTCGGCGAGGGCGCGCATTACTCCAAATACTGCAATTCGTTGGCCGTTCTGAGCGGCTGCGGCTTCGGCCATGAAAAAGAAATTTGCGAACGGATTGTAACGGACGGCGGTATGATGACGGAGGTTACGCTGTCCAAAAAGGTTTTCGAATACGACGCGCTGCTGAAAATCGATTGGAAGTATTCGGAATTTGTTTTGAGCGACATCGAAAAAAACTACAGCTATATGCTGGGCCGGGGCGCAACCAGTTTTTGGGAAACCATTTTAGGGCATACGGATTTTGACAACGCGGGAAGCCTTTGCCACGGCTGGAGCGCTATACCTGTGTATTATATGCATATTTTGAAATAACGGGAAAGTATGGCCTGTGCGGGTATGGATCAATTTGTTAAGAATAATTTGAGCCCGATTTGGCTCGGGCAAATGTATCACGAAAGCGTTATGCTGATTGAGCGCGGCGGGCGTACGGCCGGGCGTTTGGCGTTTGCGCCCGTCGGAAAAACCGCAGTCGCTGCCGGCGGCGCGGTATACCGCGAGGGCGCGGATTATGTGATAGAGGGCCGTGAGATTGTCGCCGTCTCGGACCGCATGCCCGGATTGAAAGCGGAATGGCTTCGCGGCGAAAATATCCCGCGGGAAATAACGCGGTATCAAGGGATGTACGGTTTAGGTACGCACCTGTTTGCCGAGGGCAGTTTTTTGATGGAGCGGCAAATTTTGGTCAGTTATGCCTACGAACCGCGCGATTGGGCGTTTTCGTTTGAAAAATATCCCGCCGCCCTTTTGCCGCGGTTCAAAAAAATGCTCGCAAACAAAAAGAGCCCGCGCGTTCTTTTATACGGAGACAGCATCTCTGGAAGCCTGTTCGAGTCAATACTACGGCATACCTCCTTATTTGCCGCCCTGGTTCGGGCTCTTCACGCTGGCGCTTGAAGACAAGTACGGAGCAAAAATAGAGTTTGTCAACCTATCGGAGGGCGGCCGGTGCGCGGTTTGGGGCGCCGACCATATCGCGGCGCGGCAGGGCGCGCTCGAGCCGGACCTTATGGTGATCGCGTTCGGCATGAACGATGCGACGAGCGGGCGCAATGCAGACGAGTTTGCGGGTGCCGTGCGGCGCATTATGGCCTGTCAAAAGCCGGGTTGCGAGTTTATTTTGGTCGGGAGCATGGTTGCGAACGCCGAGTGCCCGTTTAGAGGGGATTACAGAGGGCTTGCGCGCGCGCTCAGAGAATTTGCGGACACGAATACTGCCGTCGTAGATGTCGGCGCGCTGCACGAATATCTGCTGACGCGCAAAGGCTATATCGATATGACCCAAAACAACGTAAACCACCCCAACGATTTTCTTGCGCGCTGTTACGCAATGAGCATTCTTCGCCTGTTCGAATAGCGTATGAGTACGAATGCAAACAAGCAAATCAAAGAAGAAAAAACAAACGATGCGCCGCGGACCGGTTATTACTACGAGCAGGACAGCGGAAGCCCGTATCTTTTTGATATAAAGCGTCATAAAAACTTCGGATACAGCGCGCACTTTCATCCTTCTATCGAGCTGTACTTTATTACCTCGGGCGAAATGTCGGCGATTATGAACGGCAAAACAATATCGGTAACGGCAGGGGATATTCTGTTCTGCAATCCGTATGATGTTCATCATTATCTGACGTCGGACGAATGCTTTGTCACGGTTTGGCGCGCGGGCGCGCGGTTTTTGGCGGAGTTTCAGAGTTTTTATAAGGATAAGGTCTTTGAACATACGCTGCGTGATAAGGAGTTTAACAAGGGGATTTTTGAGATTATATTGGGGCTGCCCGAAGCGCCGGGTGACATCGGGATGCTGAAAAAAATCGCGGTTACAAATTTGATTTTGTCCTTGCTCATCGAACGGTACGGCGTGCGCGATAAGCCGAAACGCAGCGGTGAAATTGCCGCGAAAATTTTGGAATATATACACGCGAACTATTCGCAACAGCTTACGCTTAGGCAGCTCGCCCGCGAATTCGGTTATGCCGAAATGAGTTTTTCGCGGATATTCCGTTCAAGCTTCGGCGTTGATTTCCGGGTTTTTTTGAGCGAGCTGCGCGCAGAACGCGCCGACGCTATGCTCAACGACGAGCAGTTTATACATTTGAACGTCATGCAAATCGCGTCGGCATGCGGATTTGACAGCGCGGCGACATTCTACCGCAATTATAAAAAATGTTATGGCACCACGCCTTTAAAGAGAAAAAACAGCGAATAATATGTTTAGTTTTGAAACAAACCAATTTAGTTTTGAGTTGAAGCCCGTATAGCCTTGTGTTACAATCCTTAAGATAGGGAAGATGTCGGAAGAATGCGGTAGTTTGACGGCGGATATTTAGGGACACGCCCTGGCGCTATCGCAGGAATCCGATGGGTTTTCGGAATCATAAGGCGGGAAAAGAACGGCGGTGACGGTCAGCGCGGATGTCAGAATCCAATTGCGCAAAACAAAGCGCGTCAGAAAGTTTAAAAGGGCGGGCTTTATTGTCGCCATGCTTTCCGTCGCCATGCTGAATTTTTTGGTCTTTTACCTCTTTGTCAATTTCCGATCTATTCTGATGGCGTTTCAGCTTACCGACCTTGCCGGGAACGTAACCTACAGCATGCACAATTTCAGCATGCTTTTTAAGGAACTGACTTTATCGGACTCGATCATGATGATCGCGATCAAGAATACGCTTACATATTTTGCGGTAAGCCTGCTCGTCATTACGCCGCTTTCGCTCGTATTCAGCTATTTTTTGTTTAAGCAAATACGGGGTTATCGGTTTTTTAGAATTGTTTTCTTTTTGCCGTCCATTATCAACGCCGTGGTGCTGGTGATCCTCTATCGCGAAATGGTCAGCGTAAACGGACCGCTTTTCGCGCTCTTAAAATCCATATTCGGTATGGGCGAATACGACGTGCCCGAACTCCTGGCGGACTCGCGTTACGCGACGCCCACGATCATTGCATACTGTATTTGGACGGGGTTTGGTGTAAACTTGATCCTATTCAACGGCGCTATGACGCGTATCCCGGAGGACGTAATCGAGTATGGCAGGCTCGAAGGGGTCGGGATATTTAGGGAGCTGTTTGCCATTATGATTCCGATGATTTGGCCCACGCTTTCGACCATTATCATTTTTGCGTCCGTTGGCATTTTTTCTGCCGGAGGGCCTATACTTCTGTTCGGTACGAACGGCGAGTTTAAAACATGGACGATATCGTACTTCATATTTGACCAGGTCTTTACGCGTCAAATATACGAATACGCGAGCGCGGTAGGATTGTTCTTTTCCGCGATAGGGCTGCCCGTGGTTTTGCTGGTTAGGTTTTTCCTCACGCGCATCGGTACGGAGGTGGAATACTGATGGTTAACCTCCGCGCGTTTAAAAAAAGCAAAACCGACAAGGCGATATATATCGCGGTGTTTGTGTTGTTTATCGTGTACGCCGTAACGCTGCTTTATCCGATTGTTTGGACGCTCTTCAATTCGCTCAAGCTCAACGTGGATTATTTCTCCAATCGATTCAATCTGCCGACAAAATGGATGTTTCGCAACTACGCCGACGTGTTTTCAATGATTGAAATAAACGGCGTTACCATGATTGCTATGCTATTCAACAGCGTGTGGTTTACGGCGGGAGGCACGGTTATCGCCGTGTTTACATCGACCATGACGGCTTACGTCGTATCCAAATACAAATTTTACGGGCGCGAATTTGTATACGGGCTTGCGATTGCTATCATGCTCATTCCCATCGTCGGCGCGCTGCCCGCGCAGTACACGCTGTTCCACATGCTGCGCATTGTCAACAGCCCGCTGATACTCGTCATCTTTACGGGCGGGTTCGGTTTCAATTTTCTCATCATGCACGGGTTTTTCAAAAACGTGGCATGGTCGTACGCCGAGGCGGCGTATATCGACGGGGCGGGGGACTTCAAAATATTTCTCAAGGTCATGCTGCCGCAGGCGCGGGCGCCCATATTCAGTCTGAGCATCATCGCGTCCATCGGGCTGTGGAACGATTACATGACCCCCATGCTGTACCTGGGCGCCATGCCGACGCTGTCCACGGGCTTGTTTGTGTTTTATACCAAAATGACGTACAGGAGCAATTACCCCGTGTACTTTACCGCCGTCATATTGTCCATGATACCCGTGTTCCTGGTGTTTGCGGTGTTTCAAGACAAAATTATGCGCAATACGGTAGCGGGCGGCCTGAAAGGGTAAGCGTCGTTGACGCTTTCAAATTAAGGTTTGTGAGATGGTTAAATCGAAGGCCTCACCAAGGCCGAGGAAGAATATAGGAAAATGTTGAATTAAGGAAACGATGAACAAATATGATGAAACGATTCATCATTTCCTTAATATTTATTCAGCGTTTCTATACAATAAACTTGGAGGAATATGGAATGAAAAGACTGCTCAGGATTGCCCTTGCGGCAATGATGCTCGCCGCGTTCGCGCTCGCTTCGGCGTGCGGAACCAAGGAAGATGTTATTCCGAACGACGAGAACAATTTGGAAATCTTTGTCCTTGACGCGGGCTACGGGGATAAGTTTGTCGAAGAGTTGGGCAAAGCGTTTGAGGCGCTGCCCGGGAACAGCGGCAAGAAGGTATGGGTTAGGAGCGCGGTTGCGTTCGGGCAGGGCGAGCTCAAGCTGACCTCGGGCGCTACGGCAGACTTGATCATTGACGCGATCGGAGACTATCGCAAGCTGCTGACCATGCGCAACAATAAGCTTCCCGCCGGTGCGGTCGGGCTGATTGCGGATCTTACCGACGTTTACAACAGCCCCGCGTACGGCGAGACGGAGCTGATCAAAGACAAAATGAACCGCTCGTTCACGGACGTTTTTGCGGACGGTTCGGGCGCGCAAACCAAGTTTTACGCTTTCCCGTGGGCGAATGATCCAAACGGCCTGGTTTACGACAAAAAGTTTTTTACCGACAACGGAATCTCGGTCCCGCGGACTACGGACGAGCTCGTCGAGGTTTGCGACCTCATCCTCACCAAGCCCGGACAGACCAAGCCTTTGATTTGGGCGGGCGGCGTAGGCTACTGGAAGTACCTTACGCAGGTTTGGTGGGCGCAATACGAGGGACTTGACAATTACCTCAAGTTCTTTAATCCCGATACGAATCTGGACCCGGTGGAGTTTTTGCAGGACGGCAGGCTCGAGTCCTTAAAGGCGCTCGACAAGCTGATCAACGGCCAAAGTTCGACGATCCGGAATTACAGCGTTGCGGGCAGCTTGAGCGCCAACTTTACGCAGGCACAAATGGACTTTTTGGGCGGTAAGGCGGCCATGATTCCCAACGGCGGCTGGATCGAAAACGAAATGAAGGGCAACTACGCACCCGGATCGAAAAACATCGCAGTCATGAAAACGCCCATCGTTTCGTCGCTCGCGGCCAAGCTCGGAATCACGGAGACGGAACTCAGAGCGGTTGTGGATTATGCCGATAACACGGCGTCCGCGAAGCCTGCCATTACCCCGACCGGGTCGCTGAACGCGGACGCGGTAATCGATTATATCGTCGAGGCCAGGAAATTTGTATATTCTTCGGCTGCCGAGGAGGTTGCGCTCGTCGCATCGTACTCGCCGGCGATAGAGCTTGCCAAAAACTTTCTGCGGTTTATGGCGAGCGACGCGGGTATAGCGATTGCGCGCCAGCACGCGGGCATACTGCTCCCGTACGATTACGACATGGACGCAATTACCGGCCTTACCGACTTCCAAAAGAGCAAGCGCGACGTTATGAAAAACGCGTATTTTATTATGGACGGCTATCAGCATTCGCTGTTTTACAAGGCGGGGCTGCTGACGTACAACCAGCACAAATACCAGGAGCAGAAGCTCGGCGCGCAAAGCTCGACCGACTACAAGTCTCCGCAGACGATTGTCAACGAGGAATACGACTGGGTCTATTCGCGCTGGGATAACCTGAAAACCACGGCGGGCGTGAACTAGGGGATGTTCACACTAAATCTTTAGTATTACACGCCCTAAGGAATCAGAAATAAGGAGGGCGGAAGCGGCGGAAGTTGTTTGCCGTTTCCCTGAATATGATTAGATCAAAAAGAAAATTGTTGGTTTTGGCCTTATCCCTGTCGCTTCTGGCGGGGATACGGCCTGCATTTCCGGGCGGCGTTTCGAGTCCGGGTGCGTCGCTCGCGCTCGCGCCGGATTCCACGATTTGGTCCGCGCCAAGTACGGTCAAGGTCATGCGTGACCAAAGCTATACCGTAAGCAATACCGATTGGCGCGGGCCGGCGGAAATCAACGTGGAAGCGGGCAGAAACGAGTACGAGAGCACGCAGCTGATTATGACACCCGCGGAGGACGTCGGCAGCGTCGATTTGGCCGTCACCGATCTGACCGGCCCGGGCGGCGCGAAGCTGACTGCCGCAAACCTCGAGGTTTGGTGGGAAAAGTACATCTTGGTCGAGAACAAGATCAATACCAACCAAAATTATCCCATAGGATATTATCCCGACGGGCTTGTGCCGCTTGACCGCATCCGCGCGGCAAAAGAGGACACTATTAAGGCGGGCGACAACCAGGGACTCTGGCTGACGTATTATATCCCCAAGGGCACGGCCGCGGGCGTGTATACGGGGCAGTTTACGCTCAAGATAGACAGCAAAAATTACGAGATACCTGTGAGCGTTACGGTTTGGGATTTTACAATCCCGGACGAGGTAAACTCGCAGTCCGCGGCGTACCTAAGGCGCGAGTGGCTGATCAACGGCGAGTTTGACAACACGCCCGAGATGTACAAGAAGTATTACGACTTCCTGTTGGATTACAGGCTCTCGCCCAACGACTTTCCCGTGTTTGACAGATATGACGTGCAAGCGTATGTCGAATACGCGAAGATATCCGCCGCCGACGTGCGGTGTTCGTCCTACGCGCTGCCGTATGTGACCAAGGTCACTACCGTGGACAGGAGCATGTTCCCCGGCGAGTCGGGCACCGAGACCATTACGTCGCTCGACCTGCCGCTCGTTAAGTCGTACCTTGCGGAGCTTGCCAAGGCGAGCACCAAAACCCTTGACCTGTACGAGAAGCTGTACTGCTATTTTTCGGCGGCTTTGGACGAGCCCAAATTTACCGACTGCTGGACGGCAATCAAGTACAATTACGTCATGATGCAGCAGATCAAGGGTGAGGTGGTGTCCGAGCTGTCCGCGCTGGAGGGCGGAAACTTTTTCGCCAATCGCAAGGACGGGCTGAGCGGCAGGATACTGAAGCTGCAAAACCTCATCACCACGGAATATGAGGTTGCGGGCTCGACACGGCCGTATATTACGACGTATTGCCCGACCGTTGACTACTTCGACACGGTAAGCCAGCGCAATATTTATTATACCCATCAGGCGCAGGCCGGCAAATCGGACACCACATGGTGGTATACCTGCTGGAACCCGCGTAATCCGTTTCCGTCCCAGCATACGGACGACGCGCTGATGAGCACGCGGACGATGTTCTGGATGCAGTACGAATACGGCGTAAAGGGCTGGCTGTATTGGGGTACCGCGAACTATGCGGTGGCCGACAATTTTACGGCGATGCCCGTTGACCCATGGGAGGATGTGAGCCGATTTGTAGGCGGAGTCGCCAACGGAGACGGGTATTTGACGTACCCCGGGCGCAAATACGGGGTATCCGGGCCGCTTCCGTCCATTAGGCTCATGGCGATACGCGACGGGCTTGAAGAATACGAATACCTGCGTATGCTCGACAACGGGCTGCAAAGGGCGCGCGATACATACAATATGTCCGGGCTGACGCTCGAATCCGTCGCGGGCTCGGCGCTCCGCCTGGTTTACGGCGGCGTTAAGCCCAACAATATAACCTCAAACTTTGAGACCGCGCGCAGATCGATCGCGGAAGCGATCGTGCTTGCAGCGGGCGACGCCAACATCATACTGAACATCGACAGCATCGATTCGACCGCAGAGACCGCGAACATTTCGGTCTATACCGCGGCGGGCTATACCATGACGGTCTGGGCGCAGTCCATCAGCTCGACGGCTGCCGGCACCGGGCTCAAATTCCAGGTAACGGCCGGCCTGACCGAGCCCAAAAATTATTTGAACTTCACGCTGACCAAAATCTCCACAGGCGAAAGTACGGGTTACAGCAAGTTTATCGCCAACAAGACGGTATCGATTACGGGCTTTGAAACCTTGCCGGAGGTCAACAAGCTCGGGCGCACCACGGGCTTCGGTTCGCAGCAGCCGAGCAACCCGAACCACATCACCATTACGCACAACACCTTGCTGAGCGCGTACAAGTTCGGGGCCGGCTCGGCGTATGTGCAGGTTTCGCGGGCAAACTTTACGTCCGAGACAGTGGCCAACGCATACAAGCCCAGGGTGATCCTAAACAAGTCCGACTTCTTCCCGTCCATCTCCATGACGGGCGTCGATACGATCGAGGCGGACGTTTACAACGCAAGCGGCGCGGAAGTCACGCTGCGGATCATGCTTGCGAGCGGCACGAACACCCAACGCGTCGGTACGTTCACGCTCCCGTCCGGGATGTGGACGCATATCAGCGCGAACGGGATATTCATACTGCCGTGGTCAAACCTGGCGAACGTCGACGCGATTTACTTCGAAACCGATAACCCGGCGGCAGGGACCATCCGTTATTACTTGGATAACGTGTTCTTCTCGCTGGCGTCGTAAAGGGAGGGCGGAAAAATGAAAAAGTTATTTTTAACGGCAATGGCCCTAACGCTCGCGGCTTTGATGGCGTTCGGGGTTTACGGCTGCGGCAAAGGAAACAACGGTAACGGCGGTAACGGCGGAACGGTTGTCGAAGACCCGAATTTTGTGGTGATCAACGACTTCGAAAGCGACCGGGACGTTATGCTGCTCGGATACCAAAACTCGTTCGGCAAGGTTTCTGTCAACACAGACAAAGATTATATCACGAGCGGCGGCGGCAGCGCGAGGTTCGAGATATGGGGCGAGCCGAGCATGGGGCCGACGTATTACCCCACGCTCAATATCTATACCGACGCGCCTTATTCGGCCAGGCCCAAGACGGACTTTACGGATATCGACGAGCTGCATTTCGACGTTTTCAACGCCTCCGAACGCGACATCGAGATGTCGTTCGGCTTTTTCTCGGAAACGGAATCGCCGCTCAACAACCGCAGCTATTCGCCGCGGACGCTGCTGACGCTCAAACAGGGGCAGTGGACCAACTTTAGGCAGGCGTTTTTGCGCGAGTATTACGCGCTCAATTACGACTTGACCAAGGTTACGCAGTTCGTGTTCGTTTTTAACAACAGAAAAACGGCGGAAACGCCCGCGGTAATATATCTCGACAGCTTCCGCGCCCACAAGGCCGAGACTGCGGCGGGTACGTTTAACCGCGCCCGCGAATGCACGGAAAACAGCCTGGAGATCCTAAACTTCAACGACGCGAACGACTGGCAGCTCAGCAAAGTCGGGTTTATTTTCTTCCGTTATCAGGGCAACCCGATGCCGTCCGTCGCGCGCGCGGCAAGCGGCGGCAAGGTGTACGAGGGCACTGGCTCTCTGAAAATTGTCGGCAAGCCCTTCGGCCCGAACCCGTACAACGACGCCGTGATAGACGCGCCCGTCATAGAATTCGACGAGGGCGTGATGAACGCCGTTCGCGATATGTCGGACTATAACAAAATTTCCATGATGTGGTACAACGACTGGTATCAAAACGTGGGGCTCGGGGTTTATGTGACCGCGTCCAACCCGGACACCGTCACGGGCCTGCCCGCGAGCTTTGCAAAATTCGTAACCATATCTGTGGGCGCATGGACCAAAGTCGAGGTGACCAAGCAGGAGCTCGTCAACGCCGGGCTGGACGTTGAGAACATCATCAACATCAAGTTTGCGTGGCCGGGCTTCAGCAACGGCGTAGAGCCCAACTTTACCAGCCACCCGGATCTGGTGCTGTATTTGGATGACCTCAAGTATGAGAAATAGGCGTGAAAGATGATTCATATTCTTTAGACCAAAGAGTCATAAGTAAAAAAAGGAGAAATAAGATGAGAAAGCTACTGCCTTTACTGATTGTTGTTTTAACGGCGTGCGCGATGCTGTTTGTCGCGTGCGCGGACAGGGGCGACAATACGACGGACACGGGCACCTACAGCTTTGACAACGCGGCAGCGCTGACGTGCCAGATCGGCGACGACTTTACGCTGCCTACCGTCAAAGCGACCTCGAGCGAGGGCGACGTTTATCCGACGGCCGCGTCTGTCAAGGACCCGGACGGCGCGGCGGTCACGCTCACGGCGGGCTCCTTTTTTGTGGCCAAGCTCGGCGATTATACGATTACATATACCCTAACCATCGACGGCGAGGTCGTGGCGACGGCGGCCACCAAACTGACCTCGCAGGACAACCTGCCGCCAACGATCACCGTGGAACCGGGCTATCCGGGTACCGTGGCGTACGGCGCGGAGGTCTTTATGCCCGCCGCAACCGCCGTGACCTTTGCCGGGCAGCCCGTTGACCCCGTGTATTCTGTCAAAGACCCGGGCGGGAACGCGGTAACCAACCCGCGCACCTCGGGCGGGACGTTTGACGCGGGCGACAGCTTTACGGCGGCGGCGGGCGGCACATATACGATTACGGTCAGCGCGACGAGCGGCGAAAGCACCAAAACGACGGACGTCAAGGTATATGCCCGTTACCAGTACGAGCTGGACAACTGTGACAGGGCGGAGGGCTTGCTGGACTGGGTAATCAAGCGGACCAACCTCACGTTCAATGACGACCCGGTCTACGTTTTTGCCGGTACGGGCAGCTATAAGTGGGCGGTAACGGGTGCGCAGGCGTGGCCGGACGTCGTGCTTATGAACCCGGCGAACAACGCCGCCGGCGCGTATTCAGTCGTGTTTTGGGTATATAATGCCGCGAACAAGGCGGTGGATTTGACGATGCACGCCTCCTCGGGATACATCGCGGGAACGGCTTACCCAAAGGCGTGGACCATGATCGAAATCCTGGTTGCGGATTTGAACAAGCTCGGCAACGGCCTGGTTGACGGAGACGCTGTGCCCCTTACGGCCGGCGATTTGAGCGGCTTGCATCTGATCATCAACCAGGACGGCGTGGCGGGCGGTTTTGACGGCGACCTCTATCTGGACGGCTTTGCCGTACGCCCGTCCGCGATCGCGCTGCCGTCCATGACGAGCGCGAACGCCGGCAACGTATACACGCAGAATTCCGCGATCGCCGTCGATGTGCCCGCGGTAACGGACACCGCCGTTTCGTATACGCTGTACGGGCCGGATATGCAGATAATCACGACGGCATCCGATTCGTTTACCGCCGCAGTTAAGGGGCAGTACACGCTTCTGTATCTGCTCGAGCGCGAAGACGGCGCGGCAAGCACCTACGTATGCGAGTTTGCGGTAGGAGAGCCGCGGCTGGAGAACGAAATTGAGTCTTTCGATTCGGCTTACGGCATGAGCAAAGTTACATACTGGGCCGGCAACGGCGCTTCGGTCGGGCAGGCGAGCTTGACCACGCAGTACGCAAGAAGCGGGAGCGCTCTCGCGCTGCCCGTGAATTCTTGCCCGACAACCGGCGCGCTCAACATCACGTTCAACGGCCTGTCCGTTTCGGACTGGTCGGACTACGATTCGCTGATATTCTGGATCTACAATCCGACTCCGTACACGTTTACGGTGCGTTCGGGCTGGACGGGCGACTTGGCGACGGTGTACCCGAGGCAGAGCGGAAGCATCGGAACCTGGACGATGGTCGAGCTGACGCTGGCGCAAATACAAGGCATCCATGTAGGCAGCCCTGTTTACGATGTAAGCGATATGTCGGATTTCGGCTTCTATCTCTTTTATTCGGGCGCAAATATCGATACCGCGTTCACGCTTTACCTGGACAGCGCGTTCCTGATCAAGGACTATGAGGATTTGTCGCGCTGGGCCAATACCGTCAACGACAGCACAGTCGCCACGGGCACGTCTGTAACACCCGCGGTTCCCTCCATTTCGGGCGTTACCGCAACGTTTAAGGTTTTTGGCCCGGACGGCGCGTTTGTAACGGCGAGCGGCAGCTTTACGGCAAACACGGAGGGCGTTTACAAGATCCTTTACCTGTTGGAAAACGTCGACAATTCGCTCTCCAGCACCTATGTGTTCGAGGTTGCGGCCGGGCCCGCGCGCGCGGCCAACGAGTGGGAGAGCTTTGACTCGGCGTTCGGGATGAGCATGGCCGGCAAAATCAGCGACAACTGCGGATCGGAAATAAGCCTTTCCGCGGAGCGGGCAATCAGCGGCAACGCGCTCAAGCAGGTGGTCGAATCTTGGGGAGCGAAGGGCGGTGCGACGGTCACGTTGAACCTGTCCAAGTCCAACATGACCGATTTGACGGGCAAATATTCGCTGGTGTTTTGGGTTTACAACGATTCGGATTTCACAATCAACCTCCACTGCTGCTGGTCGGAAAACGTGGCGGTCGCTTATCCGGGCGCCTGGACGATGGTTGAGTTTACGGTGGCACAAATCGCCGCATTCAATATCGAGGGCAGCGTATACAACACCGCCAATATGACCAAGTTTGAAATAACCGCCGGACTGAACGCGTCTGTTCCGAGCGGAACGTTCGTCACCCTGTATTACGACGAGTTCATGATTCTTTCCGGCGCAAGCGACATCGTACGGATCGAGCCGGACAACGAGGCCGTCGTAGAAGCCGGAAGCGCGTACGCCGTCGACGTTCCTGCAATTGGCGGGCACACGGTAACGTATACCGTGTTCGGGCCTGACGGCGCGAAGATTTCCGTATCCGGCGGCTCGTTTACCGCCGCCGCGCAGGGCGAATACACGATACTCTATTTGGCGGAGAACGCAAGCGGCAAGCCCGTCTCAACCTTTGTTTGCAAATTCGCGGCGGGCCAGGCGCGCGCGGCGCACGAGTGGGAAAGCTTCGATTCGGTATACGGGGCAAGTAAAGTAAGCTTTATCAAAGAGACTTGGCTGGGCGCGGCCGCGGCGCTTTCTACGGACAGAGCGATTAGCGGCAGCGCGTACAAAATAACCGTCAACGAGTTCGGCATGAGTTCGGATCAGTGGGTTTCAATCAGTCTCGAGACTCCGATAACGGATATCAGCGGGTATTATTCGATAACGTATTGGATATACAACGAAGCCGACGTCGCGTTAAAGGTTTTTGTTAATACGGTTAACCAAGGGCAGCTGGCATATCCGAACACGTGGACGATGATCGAAATTCCGATCGTCAGTCAGTTCAACTGGCTGCCAGTTTATCCGTACGCAGATAATGTTCAACAGTTTAACATCACGCTGTATCCCGTTCAATCGATCCCAACAGTAGGTAGTGGGAGCGGATCGCCGCTATTCAATATCTACATTGACAGCATTTTCCTGCTGCCTACCGAAAACGCTGTCCAGCGGCTGCCTGCGACCGGAAACGCGGCGACTATCGCGCAGGACGAAATCTATACGGTCAATGTACCGTCAGTAGCGAGTCATACGGTATCGTATAAGGTTTACAACCCCGATGGCGCCGAGGTCTTGGTAACAAGCAACCAATTTGTTGCGGCTGCTGCGGGCACATACACGATTCTGTACACCGTGAAAGATTCGGGCGGCAATCCTGTTTCGACGTGCGCGTTTCAATTCGATGCATTGGGCGAGGATACGGGCCTATTGCTGTTTGAGCTTAATGCCGGGAACTGCTCGATTGTCAGCGGATATGACGGAATGCTGGCGTACGAGACAAGCACTTACGGGCCGACGTTAAAGTTTTCCTATTCCGGATGGGATCATGTTCA
>Ga0123353_10008187_pt1 | contig 14242 bp, 6 predicted proteins | sample TergutLab28metaG_3_FD_92763 | JGI IMG/M metagenome (GOLD analysis project Ga0123353, IMG submission 92763) | Labiotermes labralis P3 segment gut microbial communities from Petit-Saut dam, French Guiana - Lab288 P3 | ecosystem: Host-associated > Arthropoda: Insects > Digestive system > Gut ... | reverse complement strand
TAATAGAAAGACTTATCATCTTGGAATTGATATTGGATCAACTACTGTAAAAATAGCTTTAATTGACCCTACAACAAAGGAAATTATCTACTCTGATTACAGAAGGCATAATGCAGATATTCCAGGAACACTGGTATCGATATTATCTACAATTATGCTTATATATCCTGATATGTATTTTATAACTGCTGTATGTGGAAGCGGCGGTCTCTTCATTTCCAAAAGAATAGGAGCTTTTTTTATACAGGAAGTTGTTGCCAACTCTCTTGTAATAAGAAATTACTATAAAGATGTAAGAGTCTCTATAGAGCTTGGTGGACAGGATGCAAAGGTAATTTTCTTTACACTGGATGAAGAAACAAATCAGCTTATTGCTTCTGATATGCGTATGAATGGAAGTTGCGCAGGAGGCACCGGAGCATTTATTGACCAGGTTGCAGAACTTCTCTCTATTAAAATAGAAGATTTTGGAGAACTTGCTGATCAGGGAGTTAAGGTTTACGATATTTCAGGAAGATGCGGAGTTTTTGCAAAAACAGATATTCAGCCTCTGTTGAATAATGGTGTTTCAAAAGAAGATATTGCTCTTTCCACTTTTCATGCAATAGTGAAACAGACAATAGGCGGCCTTGCTCAGGGTATGGAAATAAAACCAAAAGTAATTTTTGAAGGGGGCCCCCTTACCTTTAATAAACGGCTTATCACTGTTTTTAAAGAACGCCTGGGTTTAAAAGATGACGAAGTTATAATACCGGAAAAGCCGGAAATCCTTGTTGCTTATGGTGCAGCGCTTTCAATAGATATTATGTTTTCTTCGGAAATATATTCCAATGAAAGTAAAGGATTAAGAGCAATAGAGCTTATCAAGAAAATTAAATCCCATGTATCAGGAAAACGCTTATCTGATGAAAAAGAGCAAATGCTTTTGTTTTTTGACTCAGAGGAAGAAAGAGAAGATTTTTTTCAAAGACATAAATCAGAACAAACTCATGCTTATAATATTCCTGAAGGTTGTAAAGAACTTAATGTTTATATTGGAATAGACGCAGGCTCCACAACTTCAAAGATCGTATTGATAGATAATGAAAATCATATGGTAGACAGTTTTTATTCCAGCAATCACGGAGACCCATTTAAAGTAGTTAAGTATGCCCTTATTAGGTTATATGAAAAATATAAAAATATAGGAATCGATCTCAATGTGCTTGGTGTGGGAACAACAGGATATGGAGAAATGCTTTTTTCCAAAGCTTTTCTTGCAGATTACCATACTGTTGAAACTGTTGCACATGCTGAAGCTGCCCAGTTTTTTGTTCCAGATGTAAGCTTTATTCTGGATATTGGCGGACAGGATATGAAAGCCATAAACTTAAGAAAAGGGATAGTAACAGGTATTGTTTTGAATGAAGCATGCTCAGCAGGTTGCGGCTCTTTTGTTGAGACTTATGCGAAATCGCTTGGTATCTCTGTGGAGAAAATTGCAGAGCTTGCTTTCCGTTCAGAGAATCCCTCGCAGCTTGGATCAAGATGCACAGTTTTTATGAACAGTTCCATTATTACCGAGCAGAAAAATGGCAAGAAGACAGAAGATATTCTTGCAGGTATAAGCAGATCAATTATAGAGAATGTTTTTACAAAAGTTGTAAGGGTTTCCAACTTTAGCGATCTTGGAGAAAAAATCGTTGTTCAGGGTGGTACTTTTAAAAACGAAGCAGTACTTCGCGCTTTTGAGCAATATACAGGGAGAAAAGTTATAAAGGCTCCATACCCAGGGGAAATGGGTGCTTTTGGAATAGCCCTTCTTGTAAAAAAACATATGGAAGAGATAAGTGAATTACAGGGGGAGGCTGCTGTAAGCAGATTCCAGGGTTTTGAGGCAATCAAAGAATTGGATTATGATAAGAGACCTTCTGTTATATGTAATTTTTGTGCAAACCATTGCAACAGGACAATAATATCTTTTACTAATAACAGTAATCATATTACAGGCAATAGGTGTGAAAGAGGAGAGATAATCGGCAGCGAAGATCAGCCTGATATAAAACAAAGACTTAAAGATACAACAAAAAAACTTGCATCTGTTCCTGATACTATTAAACTGCACAATCAGCTTCTTGTAGAAGATTATCCTGTAAAAAAAGTTTATGATTGTAAAATAAAGATAGGTATTCCTAGAACACTTGAGTTCTGGAACAGCCTCCCTTTCTGGAAAACATTTTTTACTGCATTAGGTTTTGAAGTTATTCTCTCATCGGTTTCAAGTTATGATGTTTTTGAAAAAGGGCTGCAATATGTCCCGTCAGATACTGCATGTTTCCCTGCAAAACTTGTCCACGGACATGTGGAAGATCTTGTGGCAAAAGGGGTCGATAGAATATTTCTTCCAATGATGATAAGAATGCCCAAAGAGAATGATTCTGCAGATGGCAACCATACTTGTGTAATGCTTCAGGGGTATTCCATGGTTGCGGAAAAAAGTAATGATATTACATTAAGAACAGGTATTAAAGTAGATACCCCAATTTTCCATTGGTTTAATGAAAAACTTAAAAGAAATCAGATTACTTTGTGGCTTTTCGAAGAGTTTGGAATAAAAGAAGATGTTGTTCTTAGTGCCATTGAACAGGGAAATAATGCATTAAAAATATTTAAAACACAATTAAAAACCGAAGGCTTAAAAATCATTGAAAGTATTAAAGAAGAAGATAAATTTGCGGTTGTCCTCGCAGGGAGACCTTATCATTCAGATCTGCTTATTAGCCATAACCTTTCAAGTTATTTTACAACGCAGGGTATTCCTGTTCTTACCCTTGACTCCCTTCCTGATCTGGAAAAACAGGATCTTTCAAATGTAAGAATGGAGACAACAATAAATTTCCATTCAAGAATGACAGGAGCAGCAATAGCTGCTGCAAAACACCCTAATCTGGAAATAGTTCAGATCGTAAGTTTCGGATGCGGACACGATGCTATTATTTCTGATGAAATGTTAAGAGAGCTCAAAAGCAGATGCGATAAAGAGCTTCTTATCCTTAAACTAGATGAGGGAGAATCTGTAGGACCTCTTAATATAAGAATAAAATCATTTATAGAAACAATAAAATCAAGACGAAAAAAAGGGGGTTCATTTGTTGAAAATATTTCGGTAGTAAAACAACCCAGAAAAATATTATATACCAAAAAAGATAGAAAAGAAAAAGTTATTCTTGCTCCAAACCTTTCTCCAGCTTTTTCGCAGCTTCTCAGCCATATAATGAGTGACGATGGAATAAGAATGGAAGCTCTTCCTATAGCAGGTAAAAGAGCAATAGAACTTGGCAAAAAATATGTGCATAACGATATATGCTATCCTGCCCAAATAAATATTGGTGAAGCTCTTGCTTATCTTGAAACTACAGATAGGGATAAATCGACATTTGCAGTTGGACTTGCAAAAAACTGTGAATCATGCAGGGCAGGGCAGTATGCTGCTCTTGCAAGAAAAGCTCTTGATGCAGCTGGATATCCTGATATGCCTATTATTACAACAGGTATAGATACAAAAGGGATACATCCTGGATTTAAATTTACAATTCTGCACCAGCTTAAAGTGCTTTGGGGATTAACAATTGTTGATACATTCGAAATGATGTTAAGGCGTATAAGGCCATATGAAAAAATGAAAGGACTTGCTGATAATACTTTTAACCACTATTTGCAGGTATTAAGTGAAAATATTTCAAAGGGAAAAGATTTATTAATAAAAATTCTTATGGATGCAATTAGCACTTTTAATAACATAGAGATAAATGATGAAAAAAGAAGACCGCGAGTAGGGATTGTTGGTGAGATATTGGTAAACTATCATCCTGCGGCAAATTGCTATATTGAATCTTATCTTGAAATGAATGGAATGGAAATTGTACAACCTGCGATGCATGATTTTTTCAGAAAAGAGGAAATAATAAATAGGGAGCTTGGAAAGAGAAAACTGGCTCCATTTGCATTTATCCAATATCTTATACATGATATAACAGGTAAAGTTTATGACTATGTTCATGAAAAAGTATGGGGAACTGTTGAAAAATTTTTCAGGTTTGCCGAACCCAAAGGCAATATCCACAACATTGTAGAAAGCATAAGACCTTTTGTTGATATATCATACTCAGGGGCAGAAGGGTGGAAACTTCCTGGCGAAATAATCGAAATGTATGAAGGTGGTGTTAATTCCTTTGTAATAATACAACCTTTTGGATGTATTCCAAATCATATAGTTGGAAGAGGAATGATAAAGACACTTAAAAAGCAGTGTCCAAATTCACAAATTATCGCTCTTGATTATGATCCTGATACAAGTATTGGCAATATTGAAAACAGGCTTCAAATGTTGATAATCAATGCAAGAGAATTGGAAAACAGGGATAAAAATTAGTCATTGGCTAATTGACGGTATCAACTATTTCTGGTAGGTTGCTTTATGAAGATTGCCCATATTCATAGTGGTGTAAGAGGAATAGCTTCATACGCACTTAATTTATATAAATATTTCGAAAAAACAGGCGACAGTACTCTGGTTGTCAGTGAAGCAAAATGGACAAAACAGAGAATACCTGTTTATGAACCAAAATCTTTGTTGATAGCTGGAATAATCCCCTGGGCAAAAAATATTGGAGAAGTTGAAAACAAACTTCTGGAATTTAATCCCAATATTCTTCATCATCATCACCCTTCAGGCAGGCTTGATTTTAATATTAATAGATTTAAGACAACTCTTGATGTTCCGCTTATCTGCACATTCCATATGGCTGTAGGTTCAACAAAATATACAGTAGATAAAATGATGAACACTTTTTTTAAGCTAACCCGAAGCAATTTTAAAGATGCTGCATGTTATGTTGCCATTAGTAAATTTGTAAGAGAACAGCTTTTAAGGATAGGTGGGATCCCAAAAGAAAAAATTGTACTTCTTTATGCAGGAGTGGATCCTGATGTTTTTAAACCTGTTCAATATGATCCGCATGATACACTAGAAATATTATTTGTAGGGCAGATAACGCCTGAAAAAGGGATCGACAGACTCATTCGTGTTGTGCAGAAGTTATCAGAAGAGAGAAAAGTGAGATTAAGCATTATAGGTAATGGAACTTTGCGAAGAATCCTGATGAAGAAGACAAAAAATAATCCAATAATTAACTGGGTGGGATTTCTGAATAGCCCGGAAAAAATCGGGGAATATTATGCAAAGTCAGATGTTACAGTGCTCCCTGTAAGATGGGACGAAGCTTTTTCATATATCCCCATAGAATCGCTTTCAAGCGGAACCCCTGTAATTGCTTCCCGCCTTGGCGGCACCACGGAAATTATCCAGGAAGGTAAAACAGGATATCTTTTTACTGCCAGAAAATATGATGAACTTTATGGAATACTTAAAAATCTGGAAATATCAAAACTTTGGGAAATGGGCGCTTTAGGGCGTGAATATATTCTTAAAAAACATACTCTTGAAACATTTGGAGCCAAATATAAATCGCTCTATGAGAATGTGATCAATAATCCCGGCAACATTAACCAGATAGATTAAAATTTAAATTTTGCTGAGGCAGTAAATTCAAAATCATTTATTGTATTGCCCGAATCATTCTGATAGTTATTAATATGTATATAGTAGATATCAGAAGCAAAAGATATTTTTTTATTAAGTTGAAACTTGCCATGAAGACCAAAAACCAGATCTCTTTCAATAGTGCCGGAAGGAGCCCAGAGATTGCTGGCATGTTTACCTGTGTCGTATGTCCCTGCATAATCCAGCGAATCATTCAATTCGCCCAAAAAGGTATATTTTACATCCATGGCAGCCATGTATTTATCAGGTTTTTCATATTGTATTGCTCCATACATAACAACAGCATCTGGTCCATATTGGTAACCAATTGGTTTATTTACATATTCATATCTATCAAGGTGGGAAGACCATATTCTCCTATTGTTTGTAAATCTTGTTCTCGGGTGCCATCTGTTATAAAGAAAAGGATCTGTATATGCAGCTTCGAGATTAAATGTCAGAAAGCCTTCTAAAGCTGGTTTTACAAAAGTAAATCCAACAAGAAGCCCCATGGCGCCTGGTCTTGAATCTTCATCTTCAAGTCCTGGAACCTGAAACTCATCCATTGCAAATTGGAGATAAATGTTAAACCCGCTAAATGGAGTAAAGTCTGCTTCAATCGTCATCATTACATTTGTGTATTCAGGAGTAAAAAAATTATGGAAAACAAAGAGAGGATTTAATTCACTAATATTTATATATTTGTTTCCAAACATGGTTGCTTCGCTTATAGCTATTGAAAGATTATCTCGTATTTTATATTCGATCCTATGTGCCATAAAAGCTTTGAAGAGTTCATCGTAATCATCATAATCGCCGCCTAAATCTCCACCAATATCAGCTTTGTATTGACTTTCCTGCTTTGTAAGCCACGGGTCAAGCCCCATATAGATAGTTGTAAATTTAAATCTGTCCCAGTAGGTAGAAAACTTTATCATGTTGTAAAAATCAGAGTAGTCGGAAATCATCATGTTGCTTGTAATTCCCCCTCCCCAGCTTGCTTTATCTCTTCCTATTTGGACATTCCAGTGTTCCCCTCCAAAAGAGATTAATGCCCTAAAAGGAAAATACCAGTCAAGTTCTGTAAGAGCAGTTGGTATGCTGGCGTAGTTATCAGTTGCATTTGCAACCGCATGCTCTTGCTTAAGTGAAAAGTCTATATCCATGTATAAGCTTGTAAAAAACCAACCTTCAAATGGAACATGTATAAAGGGAGCCCTTTTTTCATAACCATGTTCCCACTCTTCTCTGTCATCATTTGTTTTAAAATACCCTTCTATATTGATTTCAGGAGAAATTTTTAAAAATGCTTTTTTTGATCCTGTTTTTTCATTTCCAAATTCGATTTCTCTTTTAATTATATCGAAAGAGTTCTCTGATATAGAGCCCAACAGGTTTTTAGGGAGAGCTTCCATAATTTTTTTTGCTTCATCTGCAGACCATGGTCGCGATAATGATGGACGGCTTTTGCCTGCAAGCAGATACAATCTGTCCATTTCTGTGTATAAAGGGGATGAAAGAGGTATTATCCTCTGGAAATTCTTTTTATCTTTACCTTGGGTGGTTTCGCTATCTGAGTTATTATTCACAGGCGAAACATCCGAAGAAACGACAAGAGAATCGTTTTGTCTCTGCTGTGTTTGTGCAATTACAAGAGGAATTTTTATAAAAGAAACTATAGTCATTATTGCAAAAAGCAAAAGAAAAATATTTTTTTTATTTTTTAATAAACCTGTTATTTTGTTGCAAGTATAAGAAAGCATTTCCATCCATTTTCTCCTTTTACTAAAATTTAAATCCAACAGAAGCTGTAAATTCAAAATCATTTATGGTTTTACCTGAAACATTATGATAATTATTAATATTTATATAATAGATATCCGAAGCTAAAGATATTGTTTTAGTAGCCTGAAGCTTTCCATGAAGACCAATCAACAGGTTCCTCTCAACAGTACCGGAAGGTGCCCAGAGATTGCTGGCATATTCACCCAGCTCATATAAACCTGGTTTATCCAAATCATTCTTTTCTCCAATCATGATAAATTTTGCATCTATGGCAGCCATGTAGTTGCCAGGTTTTTCATACTGTACAGCTTGATAAATAACAATAGCATCTGGTCCATATTTGTAGCCTATTGGTTTGCTTATATATCCATTGTCATCAGATGCCCATATCTTTCTTCTGTTTGTAAACTTTGTATTTGGATGCCATCTGTTATAAAGATAGGGATCTGTATATGCTGCTTCAAGATTAAATGTCAGAAATCCATTATAAGCTGGTTTTATAAAAGTAAAACCACTAATAAGTCCCATGGCGCCAGGTCTTGAATCTTTATCTTCAACTCCAGGAAACTGAAACTCATCCATCCCAAACTGGAGATAAATATTAAATCCGCTGAATGGAGTATAATCCAGCTCAAGCGTCATCATTACGTTGCTATATGCAGGTGTATAAAGATTATGGAAAACCATAAAAGGATTTAATTCAGAAATATTTATGTATTTATTTCCAAACATGGATGCTTCACTGATTGCAAACGACAGGTTGTCCAATATTTTAAATTCCATTCTTTTTGCTATAAAACATTTAAAGGATTCATTGAAATCCTCATAATCCCCGCCTAAAGCTCCATCATACTTTGATCTAAAATCTTCTTCTTCTCCTGTAAGCCAAGCCTCAAGCCCTATATAGACAATTGTAAATTTAAACCTGCTCCAGTAGGTAGAAAACTTTATCATGTTATAATAATCAGAATAATCGGAAATCATTTGATTGCTTACAGTGCCTGCTCCCCAGCTTGCCTTATCTTTTCCAACCTGAAAATTCCAGTGTTCGCCGCCAAATGATGCAAAAGCTCTAAAAGGAAAATTCCAGTCAACACCTCTGCTGTTTCTAAAAAATGAGATACTGGAATAATTATCAGTTGAATGTACAAAGGCATACTCTTCCCTGATTGAAAATTCTATATCCATGTAAAAACCTGTAAAAAACCACCATTCAAGCGGGATCTGTATAAGTGGAGGTCTTGCTTCATACCCATGTTCCCACTCTTCTCTGTCATCATTTGCTTTTATATGAGCTTCTACATTGATTTCCTGAGAAATTTTTGAAGACATTTTTTTTGTCCCTGTTTTTTCATTTCCGAACTCAATTTCTCTTTTGATTATCTCTACGGAGCTCTCTGTTACAGAACCCAAGAGGTTTTTAGGAAGAGCTTCAAAAACTTTTTTTGCTTCATCCGCAGACCATGGTCGTGATAATGATGGACGGCTTTTGCCAGCAAGTAGATACAATCTGTCTATTTCTCTGTAAAATGGGGAAGAAAGAGGTATTATCCTTTGATAATTCCTTTTATCAGCAATTGTGTTTTTCTCAATAACAACATCATTGCCTGATCCTTTGTTTTCATAAGAATTGCTCGCAGAATCGCTCTGTGTTTGCGCAATTAAAAGAGGAGCTTTTATAAAAGGAGCAATAGTTAATATTACAAAAAGCAAAAGAGAAATATATTTTTTGTTTTTTAATATGCCTGCCATTTTGCTGAAAGGGTAAGAAAACATTTCCATTCATTTTCTCCTTTTATATTATCTTTGTTGCGGGTATATTCAGCTGATAACTCAGCATAAAATTTTATTCCATAATACGGTATCCTGTACTCGGTATATAGGGCAAAATCAATATTTGTTTCTCTGGGATAACCTGTGCCATAATCAAGAAATTTGTAATTACCTTTCCATGGATCATAGATGCCCAGACACCATCCTTTCTCGTTTGGATCGCTTGGATGTTTATATATACTTCCATAGCCATGCTGTGTAAACCAAAAGGAAAATCCATAAGTTGATTTAAGCGAATAATCATAATTAAAATCGAGGTATATCATATAAGAGTTTGGCTCAAGAACATTTCCCAGATTGGTAGCATAGTGTGTATAGCTGTTTCTTTTTCCATTGGATATTTTGTGTGTATATGTCCAGTGGTTTATATATGTGCCTTCTGCAATTATTGTAAGCCCTGGAATAAGATCATAGTGTCTTGCCCCGAGTGTTGTTATTAGCTCATTATGGTAATATGAAGGATTAAAGAGTTCTCCAAAATCCCAGTCATCAAAATAGAATGATAAGTAAATTGTTGCAGGAGCAAAGCGGAATACAAAATCAAAACCGCCAAGTTTGTTATCATAATCTCCCTGCGCAACTTCAGCTATATAATAAAATGAAAAAGGATTCATATATGCAAGTTCAAATTTTTGAGAATAGATTACTGCCTCGTAAATGGAAAACATTAACCAATCTGTTGCCTGAAATTCAAATTTATGTGCTGTTATAAGTTTTTTTCCATCATCACCGCTTCTTAATGGTAGTTTGTCTTTTAGGAATCCTGTCATCCATGAAAAACTCATTCTTTCGCCAAAAGGTATATCAAATGAAAAATATTCATAAGGCTTTGATGTGTTTGAAAGAAAATTATTTGAGAACTGGCTTGCTCCCCACATTAGGGAATTTCTTCCAAATGAAATTGTTGCAAGGTTAAGATCTATTGTCATTTGGTTAAATTGGTTCATTCTTATTGAGATCTCGCTGTCGCCTGGTGAGTGCTCTCCATTTTCATTAAAACCTTTTGTCTTTGCAGATAGGTTGTAAGTGTACATATTAAAATCAGGATAGTGAGGATTGTGGAATTTTCTGTAAGGGGAATCTTTCCATGTCTCAAGTATAAGATATTGATCTGTCTTAAATCCAAGATAAAGAACATTGCCAAGAGTAAGGTCTGCAATTAGATCTGCGCCAAATACTGTTGCTGTGTCGGAAGGGGTATCGAGAGCTGTGTTAAAATCAACATGGGGAGCTGCATTGATAGAAGCTGAAAATTTGTCATCCTTGATACTGAATAGGGAATATTTATCTCCGGCGATCCTGTCCATGTGGAAAAGAATGTCATCAATATCGCGCTGAGAAAAATATTGTGGAGATGCTTTAAAAGTAGATAGCACTTCATTAAGCATTGCATATACTTTTTTCTCTGTGTAGGGTTTTGAGGTTGGCAAATACAGTATCCATTTTTTTGCATAAGCTTTATCTAAAAAAAGATAAACAGGATCATCATATACAACTTGTTTCAGAGTTTGGGCAAATACATTTGTGCTTAGTAAAGCAAATAAGATTATTGCTGCCAAAAATATTATTCTTTTTGATTTGGTGAGCATTGTAATTCTTGTAACCATTATCATAACCCTTTTAAATAATTTTCTGTTTTTTCAATTGCAGCTAATATTGCCTGATCCATATTATAGTATTTGTATTCAGCAAGCCTTCCTGTAAAAATATGTCTTCCTTTTTTTTCAAGGGCTTTGACATTCGCAATATAGTTTTCTCTTTTTTTCATGTTGCTTTCTGTAATGACCACATAATATGGAATTCCTTTATCTTTAGGATACTCCATACAGATTACAGTTTTATTAGATGAGGGGCATTCACCAGTCATGTGTTTGAATTCAGTTATTCTTGTAAAGTCATAATCATTGGGATAATTTACAACAGCAACACTTTGATACCACTGTTGTTCAATTGTTTTAAATTCAATATGGAGGGATCTGTATTCAAGTTCTCCATATTGATAATCAAAAAATTTATCCAGTTCGCCTGTATAAACTGTAAGCCCGTTTTGTTCATCCAGAAGAACTGGTACTATATCCCCAAGATTAAAATAATCTGCTCCAAACATTATGGAAATATTTTCATGATCAAGCATATTATCTACCATTTTTGTATATCCTGCTAAAGGGATGCCCTGGTACTGGTCCGAAAAATATCTTCCATCCCTGTTTGTTCTTACAGGAATTCTTTTTGCTATTTCTGCGGAAAGTTCTTCGGGTTGGCGTCCCCACTGTTTTATTGTATAATTTTTGAAAAAGAGGTTGTAAAACCTTTCGCCAACCTGGGAGACAACAGCATCCTTGAAATTTTGCGGTGGATTTGTAAATGAAGATTTTTTTACCTCTTTTTCAAGAAAAGAAACCACCTCTTCTGTTGTAATCGATGTGTTATAAACCATATTTATTGTATCAGCATTGATTGGAAAAGGGATAAAAAGCCCATCTGCAAAGCTTAGGACCCTGTGCTGAAAAAAACGAAATTCAGTAAATTTGTTTAAAAAATCCCATACCTGTTTATTATTTGTATGAAAAATATGAGGGCCATGAGTATGTAGGGTGATCCCTTCTTTGGAAATGTAATCATGGCAATTTCCTGCGCTATTTTTCTGTTTTTCAATAACAAGAACTTTTTTGCCAGCTTCTGCAAGCAATCTTGCACAAGTAGCTCCTGAAATCCCTGCACCAACAACAAGGCAATTAAATTTCATTTTAACTCCTTTAGTAACATCATCTGTAGCCATTAGTATAATAGTCAGATAGTAACATGAATTGAATTTTTTTTAAAGCTAGACAACATATATATTTATAATTGAGGGGATAGTTCTTATACTTTTTACAGCTTTTCCAAAATCTTCATCGCTATCAAGTTCCATTGTGAAAAAACCAGTCAATTTTTCACTATCACTTTCTGCAAGCCTTCCTTCAATAAGATGCCCGTTGTGTTTTTTTATGGCGCTTTCGATCTCTGAGAATAGATTATTAGTTTTTCGTGCTGTTACTTTAAATTTTCTGGATGCTTTTTGAGAAACAGCTTCCCATTTTACATCTATTGTCCGATTTTTTAAATTTTTAATATTATCTAAATTTTTACAATCACTTTTATGAACAATAATTCCCCGGCCTACAGAGATATAGCCAATTATGCTATCCCCGGAAACAGGGGAACAGCATCTGGCAAAATTTATCATTGTATTTTTTTCGCCATTTACAGAAAGGGTTATCTTGTTTTTATCCCTTATCTCCATTACTACCAAGTCGCTGTCATTAAACTCTTCCGCTTCCTCTGGAATTTTTCCTTCTTTGTTTTGTTTATTAAGCTTATTTTCCTCTGTGATTTCCTGCTTTTTATTTTTTATTGCTTCTTTAATCAGATTACTGTTTTTATTAAGCCAATGCCGTATTTTGGATTTTGCCTTGGTTGTTTTTGCAATTTTTAACCAGTGAGGAGTAGGATGCGCATTTTTATTTGTTATGATTTCTATAACTTGTGTATTTTTGAGAAACCTGCTTAAAGGAATAATATATCCATCTGCTTTTGCTCCTGCAGTATGATCACCAACCTCTGTATGTATGTTGTATGCAAAATCTATAGCAGTAGAGCCAATAGGCATTTCAAATATATCTCCATCAGGAGTAAAAACATATATTGTATCTTTAAGTATCTCTTTTTTTAAATCTTTAAGAAAATCTGTTTCATAGTTTTCAAGGTTGTTCCATTGCATTAATCTATTGATAAGAGAAATATCATTGGGGTTTAAATTATTTATTGTTTTCCCTTTTTTATAAAGCCAATGCGCTGCAATGCCAAACTCTGCGGTTTTGTGCATTTCATAAGAGCGTATTTGAGCTTCAAGCAACTTCCCTTCATCTGTTATTACTGTTGTATGAAGGCTTCTGTATCTGTTTGATTTTGGAACTGCAATATAATCTTTAAATCTTCTTTCTATAGGTATCCATAATTTATGCACAAGGCCAAGCACTGCATAACAATCATTTGCAGTATCGCATAATATTCTTATCCCAAAGATATCATATATTTCTTCAAGTGATTTTTCGTTATCTCTCATTTTTCTGTAGATCGAATATATGTTTTTTACTCTTGCAGATATTTCTATTTCTATATCTTCTTCTTTAGCAACCTGTCTAAGTTTATTTTCTATGTCTTTTTGATATTCTTCTTTTTCTATTTTTTTTGCAGCAAGAAATTCTGAAATCTGTTTATAAGATACAGGATGTAAATGTTTAAGCGCCAGATTTTCAAGCTCTGCCTTGATCCACGATATTCCAAGCTGACCTGCTATTGGCGCATATACTTCAAGACACTCTTCTGCAATAGCTTTCTGCCTTTCTTTGCTTAAATAAGAAAGTGTTGTCATGTTATGAAGCTTATCAGCCAGTTTTATCAATATTACTCTTACATCTTTTACCATTGCCATAAGTATTTTTCGTAAGGTTTCTACTTCCTGAGCTGATTTATTTGCAGCTTTTACAATCGTGATTTTTGTTACTCCGTCGACAAGCTTTGCAACTTCCTCGCCAAAATTGGTTTCTATTATGCTATAGTCTGCTTCTGTATCCTCTACTGTATCGTGCAAAAGAGCAGCTATTATTGTATTTTTATCAAGATTAAGTTCTATTAGAATTTTGGCAACTGCAATAGGATGGATAAAATACGGTTCCCCGCTTGCCCTTTTTTGATCACTATGCATTTTTTCGCCATATTGGACAGCTTCCATTATCTCAATAATATCTTGTTCCGGATAACTTTTTATCTCGAGAGTTTTTTTCAATGAGTCTATTTCTGCTTTAAGGGTTTTTACTTCTTCCATCCCTAGTACTCTTTTTCTTTTTTGGCAAAATCCTTCTTTGCGAATATATCCATAAAATTATTTTTAAGTAAAGTTTCCTGGATAATATCCACCTATTATTCTTTCTCTCTTTGTGCCATATCCTTCTTTATTGCAATATACTCAAAATTATTTTTAAGTAAAGTTTCCTGGATAAT
>Ga0123353_10008186_pt1 | contig 14242 bp, 10 predicted proteins | sample TergutLab28metaG_3_FD_92763 | JGI IMG/M metagenome (GOLD analysis project Ga0123353, IMG submission 92763) | Labiotermes labralis P3 segment gut microbial communities from Petit-Saut dam, French Guiana - Lab288 P3 | ecosystem: Host-associated > Arthropoda: Insects > Digestive system > Gut ... | reverse complement strand
ATCTTTACCCACCGGTTATCCGACTTTAGCCTTCCACCGAACGGCAGGATGAAATCATCCAAGGTTTCCTGGTTCCGATCGGGCTTTTTGTACATCCTAACACCCCTAAACCGCTGCTTTTTTCTTCTCCACCTACCTTTTACTATTCGACATTTGCCTCGGTTTCCCTTGTCGTTCCTCGCTTTTTTCCCTTTTCAGTGCGCCCTACATACTCTTGCATTGCCGCGCATTTTTCGTATAATAAAAAGGGAACATTTGTTCGCTATTTTTCCGGCCAATGCTGTGGTTATGGAGGGCTCATGCTTACCCTAAAAGAAAAACTGCTGATGACAGCCGAATGCTTAGGCCTTGCGGTGTACGACACCCTCCCCGCCTCATGCCTCCTGGACGGGGTATACATCGGCGGCAAACAGAAGCCCCTCATACTCATGAAGCCGTGCCTGTCAGATCCCCGGTATATTCCGGTTCTGGCCGAGGAAATGGGCCATCACGCGGCGTCTTACGGAATGGCGGTGGAGTCGGAGGATGTATGCCGCGTGAAAAGCGAAAACTACGGGCGCGCGTGGGCTATCGACCTTCTTCTGCCCGTGTGCAAGTTCGCTTTCGCCTCTGTTTTATATAGTTGCGAGGAAGCCTCCGATTACGCGGAGGCGTTTTCGCTGGATGAATCCTTCGTGGCGGACGCCATCGCCCGCCACAAGCGCGGGGGTCTATGGCCCGACCGCTTTGAGCCGGTGTTACAACGGCTGGTGAAGCCCGGCCGCCAAAGTGCGCTTCGCAAGCGGCGTACGCTGTCCCGGGCGGGATAACGGGAACCTAAAGCGAAATCGGCTCGCTCAAGCGGTAGCTGCCGCAGGATACCTCCGACCTTTTCCCGCTGGGCATCACAAGGGTCGCAGTCGTGTTGAAGGGCACGCTTGCTTCCATCACAAAAAGACCCTGGGCGCACTCCCATTTGCAGCGGATCTCTCCGTATACGCTCCGGTACGTGGTATCCGCTTGAAACAGGTTGACGTTGGGTATGGGCTGTATCGTAAAGTGTTTGAATCCCGGATGCGCTTCATCCGGCCGGATGCCGCCAATCCGTGAGTACAGCCAGTCTCCTACGCTGCCGTACGCGTAGTGGTTAAATGAATTCATATCCGGTGACCAAAAGGAGCCGTCCGGTTTGATGCCATCCAAATGCTCCCATATGGATGTGGCTCCCATTTTGACTGGGTAGAGCCAGGAGGGGTATTCCTCGCGCAGCAGCAGTTGATAGGCCAGTTCGGCATAACCGTTGTCGCTGAGCACTTCCAATATATACGGTATGCCAATGAACCCCACGATCAGCCTGCGGCCGTCCGCCTCAATCTGCTCCGCCAGGCGCCGCGCCTGCAGCGCCTTGTTTTTCACCAAATGATACTTCAGCGCCATGATCTTGGCGGTCTGGGTGGATTCCTTGATAATTCCTTCCGGCGCGCAGAAATCCTCTTCAAACCGCTTCAGGGCGTATTGATATCGCTCGCTGTATTTTTCGATTGCGCCTGCGTCGCCCAATATTTCCGAAGCGCGCTTTGTAAGGTCAATGGAATAGACCGTGCACGCGGCAGCGATATAATCCAACGGCGTCGCGCCGATATACGAGCCGTCCTTCGCGTCCAGCGCCACCCAATCGCCAAACTGCACATCCGCGTTCACGCCCTGGGGAGTCGTGTATTGCGCGTAGAGAAAATCACACCACCTGTCCATGCATTGGAACTGTTCCTTCAGCAGCCTTTTATCGTCATAGAACCGATACATTGTATAGGGGCAGATTGTGCCTGCGTCCCCCCAAAAATTAGACCAGTTGACCGTATCCACATGCAAGTCGGAAGCATTGTGCGAAAGATAGCCAGCGTCTTTTCCTTCCACGATGTTGTTGAGGTTGATATTGGGCACAATCAGCGGCAGCGCGCCCTTGGGGCCTTGCTCCAGCGCCAAATCCTTGAGCCACTTTGTAAAGAACGCATTGACATTGCGCATGAAACAGGCTGTGCTGAGGAATTCATGCGCGTCCGCCGTCCAGCCCAGGCGTTCGTCCCGCTGGGGGCAATCCGTGGGGATGTCGATATAATTGCCCTTCATGCTGCGGCAAATATTGCTGTACAATTGATTCAAACCGGCATGATTGCACGAAAAATTACCCGTTTCCTCCATGGCGTTGCACAAAACCAAAAACTCAAAATGGTCCTTTGCGGGCTTTCCGGGGAATTCGCACACTTTCACATAGCGAAATCCATAATAGGTCGTGCTCGGGCAATATTCCTGATAGCCGTCCTTGAGCGTATACACATATTCACATTTTGCGGCGCGGTAGTTGGCCGTATAAAAATTGCCTTGCTGATCCAAAACCTCGGCAAATTGCAAAACCACCCGGTCGCCCGCCTTGCCCTCCACCTTGAGCAGCGGCAGCCCCGCTATATTCTCTCCCGCGTCCAGCACAACTTCGCCCTTGGGAGTCACAAAGAGATCCTTCACCGGAAGTTTTTCAATCACCTCCACATGCTCACAGCATACGCCCGTCAGCATTTCCTTATCGTAATCCATCCGCTTGACAGGCTGGTCTATGATGGGCGCGAGGGTCGCGTCATAATGCTCGCCGTCGAATAAGCCGCCCAGCGTAATATTGCCAAACCCGCATTGCCAGCTTTGATCCGTGGAAAGCTCCGCCATGACGCCCTCCCGGTCCTCCGCCCGGATGTACGCGATCACCGCCAGATCGTTGCAGAATTTTTCCTGCTGTTCCTTGGCCGCCCAGGGAACGCGCCGATTGTACCACCCGTTGGACACGGTGATATCGATTGAATTTTCACCCTCTTTCAGCAGCTTTGTGATGTCGAGGGTATAGTATAACATGCGCTTCTGGTGCGGCGTCCAGCCCGGCGCAAGATAGCAATTGCCCGCAGACTGCCCATTCACATGGCAAAAATGGATGCCCATGCTGGAAACATATAGCCTTGCGGTCTCCGCTTTTGCGTCCCATTGAAATTTTTTCCGAAAGACAATAGGCTTCAGCCAGTCTTCTTGTTCATCCCCGTAAATGTCAATTGCCGTGCGGAACTCCGCGCCGATGTATTCTCCCGCCAACTGCGTATCCAGCTTGCCCGTTTCAAAGGAAGAGGAACCGGAGTAGCTGTTTCCCAGATCGTCCCAGCAGGAAATATCCACGGCGTAAGCGGTAAATGGCTTCAATCGCGCGCCGCCGTATTCGATATGGACGGACTGTTCGCTGCAAACCACGCCGCTGTCCCATAGGGTTTCCTTGCTATCTTTTACGGCAATCCTATAGGACGCCTGGCGGGACGCCCCTCCCTGAGGCTCTATGACATAGGAAAAGCGCGGTTTTTGCTCATCGATGCCCAAAGGCTTCCGAAGGTTTTCAATGGTAATCTTCATATTCACCCTTCACTTTCTGTGGTTGGCTCCGGCATAGCGCATACAGTCTTTCAAGCGAGTCACGTAATAGCGGTAATTCTCCAAGGTCGCGTCGGGCGGCAGCTGATGGTCGCAGCCCGGCAAGTAGCCGCCTTGCCGGATCACCGGCAAAATCCGTTGGAACTCGCGGTCGATTTCTTCCTTTCCTTTTGCGATCACCAGTTTGTTAAATCCGCCGATCAGCAGCAGCTTGGGGTAGGATGCCCGCACTTCGTTGATATCCATCCCCGCGTTGACGTCCATTGGCAAAAACCCATCCACGCCCGCGTCTAGGAAGTGGGGGATCAGCAGGCTGAATTCGCCGTCCGTATCCACAAAGATCGTTTTCGCGCCCGCTTTGCGCAGCGCGGGGAATAGCCGCCTGTAATAGTCTCCAATGAACTCCTCAAACAATGCCGGCGAAATCATGGAGCCGTTTTTTCCGCTGAGATCTTCCGAGAGGTAAAGGACGTCCGCAGGCAAAATTTCCAGCATGGCGGTCAGGTGTTTGAGATAGAACTCCAAAATATACCCGCTCATGTCGTGCAGCAAGGACCGCTGATCATAAAACGCATACAGGTGTTCTTCAATGCCCAACAACTCGCGTATGGCGAAGAAAAAACCTTCCGTGTGGACGCGGACGGGAAAATCTCCCCTTTGGTGGCCTTCGCGGAATTCTCCGAACTGTGCTTGAAAGCGCTCCGGCGTCAAATAATCGCGCTCAATTCTCTTTGCATAAGCCAGCGCCTCTTTCCAATCCGCCTGATCCGCCACATGCTCTTTGCCTATGGCCTGCCCGAGGCCATAGCGTACGGGCAGCGTAAGGCCAACCCGCAGGAGCGGATCAAACCCGAAAAAAGATTCAAAGGCCATCACGCTTTCCGCCCACTGGGCGCCGAAGAATTTGGAGGCTGATAGCGCCTCCGGCTCCTCGTTCCCATAGCCATAGGGGAGCCCCTCGTACGACGCCCTGGGCAGGCCTTGCGCAGCGAGGCGTTTCACCGTCTCATCCCAGGGATAGAAGGTCTCTTCAACGCTTCCGCGCCCTCCCGTTCCTTCAAACCCCAATGTTCTGTTTTCCCGCTCGCGGTTTGTCATGGCGCTCCTGTCTTCCTGATCCTTAGCACAAGATCATGGCGGAACTCCGGCAGCAGTATTTCCCTCCCTCCCAGCAGACGCGTCTCCACGGAAAATTGCCCAAATTCCGGCGCGTAGGCGGATACCAAGTATTCCTCATCCGGCAGGTCCATCACCAGCGTTCCTTTAATCACTCCCCCATGCCCCGCTTCATCCACTTCCCGCTTATCCGCAAGATAGATGTGAAAGCCCCGTTGATCTTCCAGCGCGCAGGCCAGCGTTTCTTCCGGCGCCGCTTTCACGCGGTGGGAGGGCTTGCAGGAAACAAGGTCCACACAGGCCAAGTAGTTTTGCAGGTATTGAAACCAGGACCGCACATGCTTTTGGGAATCGGGCGTGCCCGTTGGGCACATCACCTGGATGGAGAAATCAATATAGTCGTAATGGGCTCCGCAGAAAACAGCCGTCCACGCCCGTTTGCGGTGGATGGTCCAGCCTTCATAGTCCCTGAACTCGGAAGCAATATTGTCTTCATCCATGTTGAGCATTTTGGCCTCGTGGTACGTGTCCAGGCAAAACGCCTTGTATGTTTCCAGATGCAAGCGTTTGGACATAAACGCGCCCAGATCATAGGTTTTGCCGCCATACTTCATGTTGGGCAAAGGATGAACGTTCACAATATCGATGTCCATATGGCGGAAGGAATGGTCTGTCCCCACTTCCAGCTCTTCACCCTCATGCCATTTCCAGCATTCCTCCGCCGCGATCAGATGCTGATGAGGCATGTCTTTTTCCAGCGCGCGGATGAAACGGATCAGCTCCGCCTGCCACTCATTGATTTCATCGACGGTTGCGTGCTGTGGAAAGAAGCTTAGGGGCTCGTTGCATATCTCGAACAGAAAATTGGGATATTCGTTCAGTTCTTCCACGATCTTTTGCACATACCGCTTCTCATGGCCGAACAGCTTGGGCGCTTTCATGCTCAGGGCCACATTGAAATGAACGTCCTCTGTGCCGTTCACATTGTTCTTGCCGCTCAGCGGAAGCAATTCAAACAGCGGCTGTTGATAAGAGCAGGAAAACAGCACCACTTCCACGATTACGTCACAGTCCCGCGCCAGCCGCATAAACCGGTGCAGCCGCTCAAAAAACTCGTTATTCCATACCATCAGGTCGTATTTGGGAAGAAGGTCCACAGCCTGGTCCGGCCCCACCCGCTGAAACGGGGATATGTAATCGGGGGATTCGGGCTTGCAGGTGGAATATGGATTCTCCTTGGTCTGCAATTCCCTGAAGAGCAGGAAAAGCCTTGTGTAATTCTGATTCTTCGCCTTGCAGTCTTTTAGATAGGCTTCAAAATCGAAGGGCCGATTCATCACGGCGCCGTAATGCTCCGTCGCGCAGACCAGCACCACCGGCTCCCCCTTGTATTCCAGCATTTTTCCGTTTTGTTTGTGAATTTTAACCGCTTCAGACATTTTTTCATACTCCTGTTGGATGTTTTTTTGGAGACGCGAGCGCCCCCTGGCATCCTGATACACCTGCCGGAATCACCCTTTGATGGCCCCGGCAGTCAGGCCGGATACGATCTTTTTATTCAATACGATAAACAATATCAGCGGCGGAATGGTAATCAGCACCACGTCGGCAAACAGCATATTCCAGTAGCTTCCGTATTTCCCCAAAAAGCCGTACAGGGTGAGCTGCACTGTCACGTTGTTCGCCCCCGGCAGGAAATAGAGCGGGTTGGTGAAATCGTTGAATACTTGGATGCCCGTAAGAACTGCGATGGTGGATGTGACGGGCAGGAGCAGCGGAAGCACCACCTGAAAAAACAACCGGATTTTGCCGCATCCATCCACCAGGGCGGCTTCTTCCATCTCTTTGGGAATGGATACCATGTAGCCCCGGTACAGGATGGTGGCAAAGGGAATGTTCAGCGCCACTTCCACCAGGATCATGCCAAACAGCGTTTTATAGACCCCAATCCATTTCAGGACGGAGATGGTGGGCATGATGGAAGGCGGCACCATCAGCCCCGCAAGAATGATAAAACTGACCAGAACCATGAGTTTCCCTTTGGAGCGCCTGTGGATCACATACCCCGCCATGGAGCAGACAAGAGCCAATAGGAGGATGGAACCCGCGGTGATGATGGCGCTGTTCACAAAACCTCTGAAAAACGCATTGTTGTTGGCGGCGAGCACTTCCGAATAATTTTCAACGATATGAAGGGTTTCCGGCCACAACAAGTTCATCAGCCCCGCGTTTTTCCGGTCTTTAAACGAATTGACGAGAATGAAGTAAAACGGCAGAGCGTAAATCAGAACCGCTCCAAGGAGGGAAGCGATATCCGCTATGATGATTCCATTGCCGCCAAGCCGCTTCGGCCTATTTGCGGGGATATGCCGCTTCATATATCCGCCTCCTTGCTGATCAAAAATCGATACAGAGGAAACGCCAGCGCCGCAATCAGGATAAACATGACCACATTTCCGGCCGTGGCCAAACCATAGAAGCCGAAAGCGTATTGCTTGTACACAATGGAAGCCAGCACGTCCGTGGCAAACCCAGGCCCTCCTTTTGTCATGGACCAGATCAGGTCAAAATACCGCATGCCGCCCACAAACGCCAGGATGATTACGGAATTGATGGCAGGCCTCATCAGCGGCAGCGTGATCCGGGTAAAACGGCGCAAGCCAGAAGCGCCGTCCACGGCGGCGGCCTCGTAATATTCCCTGGATATGGATGTGATGCCCGCGATACAAACCACGGTGGCGACACCCACGCCCTTCCACACATCCACAAAGATGATGGAATACAGCGCGATGCTCGGATTGCCCAGCCAATCCACCGGCGCGCCGCCAAAGAAGCCGATCACTTGATTTAATACGCCGTTAGTAGGGTGCATCAGCGCGCTGAATGCCAAGCCAATGGCCAGAGTGCTTACCATGTAGGGGAAGAGCACGATGGCCCGCAGCAGATTTTTGGTTCTGATCCCGGATGTCAGCAGCACTGCCAGCAATACGGAGAAAACCACCTTCAGCGCGGTGGTCAGCCCTGCGTAGATGACCGTATGACCGATGGAAGAGTACAGCGCCGGCTCCGCAAAAAACATTCTGAAGTTGTCGAAGGCGACAAATCTCCAATTCGTTAAATCCCAGATGGTCATGCTGTAAAAGAAGGCCAGGAATGTGGGCAGAATAAAGATCACCGCATAAACGGCCATGGCGGGCGCTAAAAACCACAGCGTGTAAGGCGTATCCAGCCGGTTCCGCCTGGTAACAAAAGACCTCATCGCTTTTCCTCAAAATGTAATATCAAAGGGTACATGCAAGTTGGATCGGGGAATGGCGGAGGCAGCGCATTGGCTGCCTCCGCTTCATCAAATGGCCTAATGTGATGGATTACCAGCCTTCAAGCCCAAGCTGGATGGCTTGCTTTTCGCAATCCTGGTCATAGAGCGCCGCGCCCTCCGCCGCCGTGTTCATATTGGAACCCACGGCGATACAGAGCTGCGGGCAGGCCGGGCCTTTCACAGGCGTACTGAACTCCATGGCCGGTATGGTGTGGCCCGCTTCAAAATAGGGCAGCATATCCCTGGTGCATTCGTACATGTCGTCGCCCAATTCCACACCCAGGATATGGTTGGGGCCGGTAGGCTTCGCTACCTGGTTATAGAGGGAAATTCCCTCGTCTGACAGGTAGAAATCCAGGAAGCGCTTGGCTGCCTCAATGTTCGGGCTCTGTGAATAGATATGCAGCGAGTTGGAGGGCCATACGGTGATGCCGTTTATGCTGGCGTCGTCGCTGGGAACAGGGAAGAAGCCGATGTTGTTCACCTCATCCCCATAGTTCGCTTCGATCGTCTGCACGATGAACGTCAGCATGGGCCAGTGCACACCTTCGCCGCTGACCAGCCTGTCAACCGCGATATCCAGCGTGGTGGCCATATAATCAGCATTCATATAGGCGTTGGATTCATAGAGCTTTTCCCAGCTGCGCAGCGCGGCGGGCGTTGTAGCGTACTTCGCCTTGTTGACCGTAAAATCCGCCGCGAAATCGGGAGCGGCGGCGGCTACATTGTAATAGTCGGCCAGCAAAAAGATCTGTGAAGTCCAGTCATCCTTGAAAGTGCCCAGAATCGCCGTCTTTCCGGCCGCTTTGATCACATCGCAGTTTGCCATAAAGTCCGCCCACGTGAGGGGAACTTCCAGCCCCAGTTCCTGGTATACTTTCTTGTTGTATAGGAGGCCGCCGCCCATGGAGGAAGCCAAAGGCGCGGAGTACAGCGCGCCGTCCGCGCTGCCGGCTGTTTTGAAGCCTAGATCCAGTCTGGCGGCAAAGGGCTCATCTGAAAGATCCGCCATGTTCAGCTTGGGATTGAGGGTTATCATCTGCGCGCCCACGTTGTTGAGAAACAGGTCGCCCATATCTCCGGAAGCCAGCCTTGTCTTAAGGATATCCTCCGCCCCGGCGCTGGGAATCACGTCAAGATCCACCGTGATTCCGGTTTTTTCTTTTGCGACCGCGATGACCGCGTCAAGTCCCTCGCGGGACATGGCGTCGCTAAGGGTAATCGTGATGGTTGCCGGTTCCGCGGCCAGCGCTCCTGTTCCCGCGATCATCGATCCGCAGAAAACGAGTAAAAACGAGATAAGCAAAGCCTTCCTAATCATGTTTTTTCCTCCTTCATATTATGGAAATGTAGCCAAAGTACCCTTTGTGAAATGATCATACCATCACGCGAAGATGTATCCCATAGAAAATCCAAGCCTATGCCATGGAAAAAACAATACTCGCGATTCTTTGACAAGGTTCCGCCAAAGTGATAAAATTCAGGATGACAGCTTTGGTTCCATCACCGGGACCGGACGGAATAGAGGCGGTATGTCGTTCAGGACAAAACTCATCCTCGCTTACTCCATGCTGATTATCGCATTGAGTGTTGTTTTCGGCGGAATTTTTATGCAAAACCTGAACAACGCGTACCGGGAGAAAGCGGAAGCAAGCATACAGGGAATGGGTGAAAGAATGTCCCAGCAGCTGGAGGAGCTGGTTCGCCCCATGGAATTTTTATCCCTTCATTTCATCGCGGATTTTGACGCGCTGGACGCCATCAATACGCTGACATCCGCCGACCGGAGCAACGAGACCGGCATGGGTTATGTAACCCGGGCCAAAGCGGTGCTGCAGCGCAGATTGTATGCGTTTTCCATCGATAAAAACTTCAGCCGCGTCAGCTTTTTCGATCCATTGGGGGATTTCATCACCAGCGCCTATCGTATCAAGAGCAAGGGGGAGTATGCGCCCGGGTCGTACATAGAGGCCTATCTTCAACGGTCGACGGATCTCAAAGGAAAGCCCATGCTCATTCCAACGCACCCGGATCCATGGGCATTGAGCGATCCAAACACGGTGTTCAGCCTGCTGCGAGAGGTGCGCGGCATGGAAGAGCCCGCTTTTATTGAGGTGCAGCGCAGCGTGACGGAGCTTGAAAACGTGTTTGACATTGCAAAAAACCCAAGCACCTATGCCCTCGTGATGACGGACTATGAGGAAATTTTCTATACCAGCCTGACAGGCGACGCGGCGTTGCGCGATTATGCCGGCGCGGCGGCAAGCATGAACAGTCAGGGGGTTTTTTCGTTGCAAAAGCCGGATACCCGGGAGGCGCTCCTCTGCGCGGCTCATAGATCCGCCTATACGGGCCTTACGATATATCTATTGCAGGACTATTCCACCCTCCAGCACGACCTTCAATTTGTCCGCAACCAACAGCTCGCCATGCTGATCATGATGACGCTCATATCCATCCTCTATATCTATTTTATGTCAAACCGGCTCACAAAACCCATTCGCAGCCTTAGGGAACAAATCGAGTCCACAAAACTCCTTGACTTAAGCCGCGATTGGGCCCATGACGGAGCATACGATGAGATGAAGGCGCTGAACCGGTCGTACACCGATATGATCCAACGCCTCCGTGATTCCATCATCAGGGAGAATCGGATCGCGCAGCTCAACGCGCAGGCCAACTTTGATTCTCTTCAGGCGCAAGTGAACCCCCATTTCCTGTACAATACCCTAAACATCATCTCCAACCGGGGTTTGATGAATCAGGATGAAACCTTATGCAACATCTGCGACTGCCTCGCCGCCATGCTGAGGTATACCACCGATACAAAGATCAGTAAGGTGGCCCTCTCCGACGATATAGCGCACCTCGAAACCTATATCTATCTTTTAAAACAGCGCTACGAGCACAAGCTGGAGTATCAGGCCGAAGTGGACGAGGCGATCCACGGCCAGAAAATCCCCAAGCTTCTGTTACAGCGATTGGTGGAAAACAGCATCAACCACGGCTTTCGAAACCATGAGGGCGTGATGAGGATCAAAGTATGCGGATATGTGGAAAACGGCTGGTGGTATGTTTCCGTAAGGGACAATGGAGATGGCTTTTCCGACGAGGCGCTGCAAAGGCTTGAAGCGGAGTTTCAAACCTGCAAAGAGGATATTCTGCACAATTTCAAAAAGCCGGAGGCGGGCATTGGAGGCTTGGGCATGGTCAACATTTACGCGAGCATGCTGCTGATCTTTCAAGCGGAATTCCTGTTTCGCATTGGAAATGCGCCGGATGGCGGCGCGACGGTGCTTATTGGCGCTGGTTTGCAGGAGGAGGCGTGATGAAGATCAGCGTACTCCTCGTGGAGGATGAAATTGCCTCCATGCGGCATTTAAACAGCCTAATCGAAAAATATTGCCCCAAGTTCAGGGTGGTCGCCCACTGTGAGAACGGACAGGACGCTTTGCTTCAAATCAAAAATTTTTTACCGGAGCTGGTCATTACGGATATTCGGATGCCCGTGATGGATGGGATCGAATTGATGGCGAATATCAGACGGCAGTATCCGGAAACGGCGATCATCATTCTAAGCGGATACCGCGACTTCGAGTACGCTCAAAGCGGTCTGCGCCAAGGCGCCTTAAACTACATACTCAAACCGATCAGCCCCAGAACGCTGCAAAGCGCCATGGAGGAAGCCGCGGTCATCATTGAACGAAAGATCAACGAAGAACTGGCGGATTCCGTCCACATGATGATCCATCATATTCCGCTGAAAAAGCGCCAGCTGGAAAGGTGCTTTCCGGAAGGATCCTACTGCGTTGCGCTGATCCGAAAGAATGGGCTGCCTAAAAAAGCGGATCAGCGACGCCAGGAAACCACTCCTTGGCTGGAGGACAGAATCATTGGAATCCACGGGCGGGATGACAACGAACTCTTTTTGATGCTCCCCAGCAGCAGCCCTGTTTTGCTGGAAGAGTATCTTGCTCCCATGGGTGAAACCGGGTTCATGGAAAACGCGGCGCATACTACGGCTGTTCTTTTCCGGCATCCCTTGGCTGCCTCTGAGCTTTCCGACGCCATTCCACAGCTTTGCCGGGCAGCGGATCACAAAATGATCCTAGGGAACTCCCTGCATGCGCTTCCTGACGAGGCGCGGCAAGATACCCAGGCGCCCTTATTGGACAACGCCATGTTGAAAAGCTTTGAATACTATGCTGCCCAGCCCAATATCGAGAGGATGAAACTGACCTTAAAGCGGCAATTGCGGATATGGATTGAGGAGAAATGCCCCTTGGCGGCCATCCGCGAGGCCATTTGCCAGATGCTGGACCGCATAAAGCGGGACGGCGAAGAAAAGATTGATGCGGAAGAGTATTACGGCATGGTGGAGGATGCTTTTTTCGACGCGGCGTCACCGGACAAGTTGTTTGCGGACATATGCGGCATACTGGACTTCGCCTGGGCCCCCAAAGGCGGCAACTTTGGTAAGCTGGATACGCCAGAGTATTTCAGCCGGGTTGAGGAGTACATTGCCCGTCATCTTAGCGGGCCGTTGTCGCTGCAAGACATGTGCCGCCGTTTTTATTTGTCACAGGCGTACCTGAGTAGGCTGTTTCGCAAATATTCGGGCATGTCTTTCAACCAGTACCTGACCCACCACAGGATTGAATTGGCAAAATCCTTAATGGGCCAAACGCCGGAAATGCGCATCCGGGATATCGCTTCCCTTGCCGGATTTTCCGACCAGTTCTATTTCAGCAAGTTATTTAAAAATGTCACGGGCATGACGCCCACTCAGTATATGTGCAAATAATTTCTACATCGCCAGGGCCCCGGGCGCTCCGCCGCGGGATTCGGCCGCCGGCTCGCGCATCGGCCGGCTGTTCCATAAAATCCGCTCCAATCAATCCAATACAAAGCAGTTCGCCAGCGCCTTGCGGATGGAGTCGATCTCCTTTGGGGATCTTCGGTGCCCGATATTTCAAGATGCTCTAAATTTTTAAGCCCCTTGACCGTAGCGAGCTTGGATATTGGGTTGGCGGACAGCGTCAGCCTATCCAAGTTTTCCATGAACGCCAGCGGCTGGATATCGGTGACGCGGTTGCCGGACAGCGCCAGCGCGCTCATGCCCTCCATGTGCGCGAGGGGCTGGATATCGGCAATGCGGTTGTTCGACGCATCCAGAGACCTCATCTCCGTCAAACCAGCCAACGGCGAAAGATCTTCTGTTTGATTATCGGATATTTTAAGGTCCCGCAAGGCTGTCAGCGGCGAAAGGCCGGTCATCTCCGTGTTGCGCAAATCCAAAGATTCCAGCTTAGGCATGCTTGCCAGCGGCGAGAAATCCTCAATCGGGTTGCCTGAAAGCTTCAGGGTCGCCAGATCGGGCAGGTCGCGGAGCGCTTCCACGATGGGCGCAATATCGCGGTAGCCGCAGTCCGAAAGATTCAGGCTCCTCAGCTGAACGAAGCGCCGCAACGGTTCGAAATCGTCTATGGGCTTGCCGGAAAGGTTCAGGCTCGTTTCGTCCTTCAGCACACGCATACCGGCAATTTCAAATACGTTGGCCGCTCTCCACCGTTCTTGGGCCTCCGCCTCCAGCGATTGAATCAACTCTTTCTGCGTTTCATCCGTTTGAAGCGCGTCATTGTGGTACAGATCAAAATTCTGCAGCGCCGTTAACGCTTGCATCGGAGATACATCCTCAATTTGGTTGTATACCAGCCGCAGTGTTTCTAGCCGCGGAAACCCTCCCGGAACAGCCAGCGGCGAGAGGTCCTTGATATGGTTGCTGCAGAGATCCAGAAATTTCAATTGCGGCAACGAAGCGAGCGGCGCGATGCCCTCCCCTTCGAGTTCGTTGGTGCCCAAAGCCAGCGTCTCCAGATGGATGAGCCCGGCCAGCGGAGAAAGGTCAGTCTCCGAATCGAACATGTCCTTCACGAACAAAGAGAGCTTCGTTAACCCTGTGAGCCCGGTCAGCTGCTCCAGCGGGAACTTGACGGCGTTGAGCGTGAGCGATCGGAGATGAGGAAGCTCCGCCAAAGGTTCCAAGGAGATTTCCTTCAGTTTTCCCATCTTCACAATCCTTAACGTTGTAAGCTCTTGGAGCTCCGGGAGCAGGTCGATGTCCCTCTGTGTTGCGTCTTCCAGCTCCAGTTCCGTGACATTGCGGCTTACCTCCCGCCCGCAGATGACGACGGTCCCGCCCTGGGCGCCAGCCGCCGGCGCGCCGGCGGCTGACAGCAGAAAAAACAGCAGCGCGAGCAAAAAGCAGCATACCTTCCTCATCGTTGCACAGACCTCCTTCATGAGTTGGTTCCATACCGCATATAGGGCTTTCCGCTATCTTGACTAAGACTGGAAAAAGGCTATGACGAT
>Ga0123353_10008185_pt1 | contig 14243 bp, 10 predicted proteins | sample TergutLab28metaG_3_FD_92763 | JGI IMG/M metagenome (GOLD analysis project Ga0123353, IMG submission 92763) | Labiotermes labralis P3 segment gut microbial communities from Petit-Saut dam, French Guiana - Lab288 P3 | ecosystem: Host-associated > Arthropoda: Insects > Digestive system > Gut ... | reverse complement strand
ACCGGGCGCGTGCCGCCGGTGATCTCAAAGGCGAGCTTCAGGGCAAAGCTGCGGTTGGCGGGGTAATAGATGTCCTGGATGATGTCCCCGTTGAGGATGAGCAGGTCCAGTTTGTCGCCCCAGTACTTGGCCGTTTGCGCGCCGGGCTGCAGGTTTGAATGGGTGTCGGCAAGATGGTAAATCTGGAGGCCGTCGCTGAAGTCGATGGGCCGGAAATCGTATTTCGCGGCCTTGTGGTTGCCCTTCCTGATGTACCTGGAGCCCGTTTCATTGCTCATGACATGCTGCCAGTGGATCTCGTAGCCCCCGGCGGCGTCCAGGGCCTCCATGGGCACGCGCGCCTTATGGGCCTTCTGGCCCAGGACCAGGTTGCCCGCCAAGCTGTCGGCGTATACCCGGCCACCCACCGTGACCCAGGCGGAGGAGGGCTGCTGGGTCTCCCAGACGACCTGATACTCGTTTTCCGCAACGAACACCGTGGGGCCGGCGACCAGGTTGTTGGGAAACCAGCCCCACTGCATGAAGATGGACATAAACCAGATCCAGGCGATGCCCAGCCAGGATGCGACCTGTTGCCAGATGTTGCTCATGCTATACTCCCCTTTCGGTTTGCTTTTTTAGATTATAACACACTGGCATTTGTAAAACAAGCGCCAAGAAAAAACTTGTCTTTGCGGCGGGGCAGTGGTATAATGGGCGCGAACCTATCAAGGAGGAACAGCCATGCCCATCCTGAAACGTATCCTGAAACGCGCGCTGCGCGTGCTGGCGGTCATCCTGACCGCGCTGGCGGCGCTTGTTCTTTTACTCACCGCCGTGCCCTTCGCGGCCAGCTTGGGCTTCGCGGCGCAGCCCCTGCCCCCCGACGCCACAAAAACCCTGCGCCGCGCCGCCGCCGGGGAGCGCTGGATGAACGGCTGGGGCGTCCTCCTGGACGGCCTCACACGCATGCCGAAGGGCATACCCAACGCGGCGGGCTACCAAAGCGAACACTTCTACCCCGGGGGCGAAAGCGTGGGGGAAACCTGGCATTTGGGCTACGCCCAGGCGGCCATCACGCCGGAGGACTGGGAGACCAAGACCTACTACGAGGGCGGCAATATCTCCATCCCAGCGCGCAAGCTGAACAATAAGCTGGACGAGCTCAAAGTACGCGTGATCGCGCTGGGCACCGGGGAGGGCGTGAATGTCTTCGCGGCGGTGGACAGCATAGGCCTGACCAACAGGCAGGTGCGGCAGATTCGCGCCCTGGTTGCCGATATGGGCTTGCAGAGCGTCAACGTCGCGGCGACGCACGTCCACAGCGCGGTGGATACCGTGGGCTTCTACAGCAAGGGCGGCAGGGTGGACGAGGACTACATCGCCTTCATGAACGGGAAGGTTGCCGGGGCGATCCGCGGGGCCGTGGAGGCCATGGAGCCGGGGCGGCTGTACATCTCGCGGATTGGGCAGGCCAACATGGACGTGGAGGAGTTCTACCGGGTGTATGACGAGAAGATAGGCTTCGACCCGGAGACCGACGAGTGGGATGACGAGTGGAGCCGCAAATGGGACGAGCTGATGCGGCAGGTCCCGGCGGAGGAGTACGGCCTGTTCGGGTATGTCAGCAACCGCCGCATGTGGCAATTTGTTCCCACCATGCTCAATAAACTGCGCTTCGCGCCCCTGGACCCGCAGTCGAAAGACACCCTGCTGCTGAACTTCGCCGCGCACCCCTTCCTCGCGGGCTGGAAAAACGGGGGCTGGGCCGCCGACAGCATCTCCGGCGACTATATCTATTATATGGAGGAGCTCATCAACGAGGCGGGGGCGAATATGCTCTTCCTCAACGGCGCGGTGAATGGGATCAACCCCAGCTACAGCCCCCCGCGCAGCGAGATCTACGACGGGAACGGGGAGCGCATCCCCTGGGAGGACCGGGAGTATGTGCTCCACGACAGGCGCGTGCGCTTTATCGGCCGGGATTTCGCGGCCATCGCCCTGGCCATGACCATGGAGCCGGGGGACATCGCGCAAAACCCGCTGACCGACCCGGACAACGAACACGGCATAAACTACGGGCAGCTCGTGGCCATGATGCAAAACGGCGGCACGGTCACCGAAACAGAACTAAAACCCCAACTAAGCATCCGCCTGGAGGAGACGCGCCTGGCGCTGGAGAACCCCGTGATACGCTTCGCGGCCAAGCGCGGCATGTTCAATTTCAATCTCCTGCGGGACGGCAAGCGGCTGCTGGGCGTGACGGAGATCGGCTGCCTGGAGCTGGGCGGCGCGGTGACGGTGGCGCTCATGCCCGGGGAGATCACCCCCGGCCTGGCCTGGGGCGGCGGCGACGCCCTGGCGCAACACGCCATACGCATGCGGGATTTCGATGCCCCCACCCTCAGCGAAAGCGCGGGGCGCGACGTGCTGGTCTTCGGGCTGTGCAACGACGAGATCGGCTATGTGATCCCCGACAACGACTACCTCATGTTCTATGTGCCGGACTTCCTTGCCTACAGGCTCATGGGCACGTGGAACTACGACCACTACGCGGAGCTGCTCTCCCCGGGGCCGTACACGGGCAGCGCGGTGGCGCGGGCGTTCGAGGGGTTGCTGGGGGAGTAAGCGTAATTTATTTTTACCCCCTCTGTCGCAAGACGACCCCGTTGGGGTCTCGCGACATCTCCCCCAAGGGGGCGACTTTAGAGTGCTCTCACCGAACGCTGCGGGAAACGAAAATACAGACCCTGGCGGGTTTCTCCGCCGGGGCTGCTTTTTGCTTGACTTTGGCAATATTTTGTAGTAATATGTAGAAAAGCCACTTTAGGGGGACAGCGCAATGGCCAAAGAAATAAGCGACCAGGATTTTGCGGAGATTTTAAAAAATAAGGCGATAGCAGGCGACCCGGTATTTCAACACCGGGTCGGCGAATGTTATCGCTGGGGTACTGGCATAGAGCAAAATCAAGAGGAAGCTGTTAAATGGTTTAAGCTTGCCGCCGGGCAGGGGCACTCCGATGCACAATTTCATTTGGGATATGCATTCCACTATGGAGAAGGCGCAGCCAAAAATTTTGATGAATCGGTAACATGGTATGAGCTTGCCGCTGCGCAAGAACATGCAATAGCGCAAAACAATCTGGCTCTTTGCTATGAAGAAGGGAACGGTGTAACGCAGGACTATAACGAGGCCATTCGACTATATAATCTTTCTGCTGCACAGGGCTTCTGGCTAGCCTCCAGAAATCTCGGTAACTTGTATAAGGTGGGGAGAGGTGTAGTGAAGGACCTGGAAACAGCCCAAAAGCATTATGAAAAAGCGCTTGGCAATGTGAAATACAGGGGTCAGCCTGCCAAAGAAGCAGACATAAAAGACACTAAGGACCATATAGCTGACGTCAAAGCCTTGCTGGAAGAACAAGAAAAACAGCGGCTTGCCAAAGCCGAGGCGGACGCCAAAGCCGCCCGCATGGCCGCGCGCACGCAGGTGTTCATCAGCTACGCGCACGCGGACATGCAGGAAACAAGCTATGTGACCGAGTTGCGCACCCACCTGAAAACCATGCAACGAACCCGGAAAATCGAGTTGTGGGACGACACGCACATAAAGTCCGGCGAAAAATGGGACGAGAGAATCCAGGAGGCGCTGGCCAGGGCGAAGGTGGTTGTGCTGATGGTTTCGGCCGATTTCATCGCCTCGGAATATGTATGGAACAAAGAGCTGCCCCACATCCTGGAGGCCGCCAGGGAGGAGGGCGCCACCATCCTGTGGCTGCTTGTCAGCGCCTGCGACTATGAGGACACGGACATCGCCGCCTACCAGGCCGTAACGCCGCCGGACAGGTCCCTTGCCATGCGGCGTTTGCGCGCCGAGCGCGACGAGGTCTACACGGCGCTGGTCAAACGCATCAAGGAGATTTTCAACGCCGCTTGACGAACACCCCTGAATACAGTATAATTTTACTCGCGGGCACCATGCTCGCGGGTTGAATTTTTGCGTTTGGGCGACCCACTCATCTTTCATCGGGAGGGCAACTCTATGGCGCTGCTTCAAACCTGGATCCTGGGCGTTGTGCTGCTGGCCCAGTCGCTGGTCATCCCCGTGTTCCATACGCAGGCCAAGGGCCCGGTGGATTACGGCGGCATCCCCTACGAACCGCCGGTGATCGCGGAATGGCTGCCCCTGGTGGAGGGCGGCGCCAGCGAATACGTCATCGCGGTGCCCGAAGAAGCCGAGCGGTCGGTCCGTACGGGCGCGCGGTGGCTCGTCGAGTTCATCCAGGGGATGACCGGCGCCGCGCTGGAGGTCGTCCCGCCTTCCAGCGCCGGGACCAAATTCATCGCCCTGGGCGCCACCGGCCTGGACGGCGGGGCCCTTGACGGGGATATCGCGCTGCTGCGGGACGAGGGCTTCGTCAAGCGGGCGATAGACGGCAACGTGTTCCTCTATGGCAAGGGGCGCGGCACCATGTACGGCTGCGCCAGCTTCATCGAGGAGCAGCTGGGCTGCCGCTGGTACACCCCGGAGCTGAAGTTCATGCCCCAGAGCCCGGACCTGGCCATCGACAGGCAGCTTTACAGCCTCCAGAACGCCTGGATGGATTACCGCGACACCTACTGGGCCGTGATGAGCGAATACCCCGAGTTCAAGGCCTTCCACAAGATGAACTCCTGCTTCGGCTACTACAACCCCTATCTCGGCGAGGAATACGGCTACGGCATCAATTTCATCGATTTCTGCCACTCCATGGAGCGCCTGCTGACCTACAGCGAATATTTCGCGAGCAACCCCGAATATTTCTCCCTGGTGGGCGGCGTGAGGACCAACGACCAGCGCTGCCTTTCCAACCCCGACGTGCTGCGCATCGTCACGGAAAACACCATCGAGCGCATCAGGCACGCGCCCGACGAATACACCATCATGTCCGTTACGCCCAACGACAACTCCCATGCCTGCCAGTGCCGGGGATGCCTGGATATGGACGCCCGGCTGGGCGGCGCCTCCAGCACGAACATCTGGTTCGTCAACCAGGTGGCCGAGGCCGTGGAGCGGGCCTTCCCGGGGCGGGAGGTCTACATCGACACCATCGCCTACTGGTACACCCAGGCCCCGCCCACGATAGCGCCCAGGAAGAATGTGATCGTGCGCCTGTGCTCCAACGACTCCTGCTGCATCCACCCCATCGACCAATGCGGCCACACCAAGGGCGAGAGCTTCTTCGATTTTTTCAAGGAGAAGCCCGCCTATTTCGACGAATGCCTGGAGGGCTGGGCGGCGCTGTGCGAATCCACGGGCGCGAAGCTCTATGTCTGGGAGTACACGACCAACTTCAAGGCCTATGTCCCGCCCTTCCCGAACTTGCAGGTGTTTTCCGCCAACATGCGGTACTACGAAAGAAACAAAGTCAAGGGCCTGTTTGCCCAGGGGGACGGCGACAGCACCAACGGGGAGTTCGCCGAACTGCGCGCCTATATCATAGCCAAGCTGATGTGGACCCCCACGCTGGACGTGGACCGCATGATGCGGGAGTTCATGGACGCCTATTACGGCGCGGGCGCGGCCCCCTTTGTGCGGGAATACCTGGACGCCATCACCCTGAAGGCCATCAACAACCACCACATCTATATGAGCGGCAGGCCGGAGGACGGGGTGTTTTTCCGCCGCCGCGACCTGAGGAAATACGACGCGCTGTGGGACCGGGCCGAGGCGAACGCCAGCAGCAACCATCTGGAGAACGTGCGGCGCTCGCGGCTTTCGCTGCGGCACTACAAGGCGAACATGCTCAAATGCGAGTTCTCCCCCTTCAACCCCAACAGGCTGGCGGAGAACAAAAAGCTGTTCCACGACACGGTGATGCTGGGCGTGGACCGCATGAAGGAGGGCGACCCCATCTACGAGCCCTACAGCACCTATGTCTGGCTGCACCGCCCCATCGAGTGGGCCGACCCCGGCGCCTGGGTGGACCTGGTCGATAAGTCCAGGATCGTGCCCCTGGACCTGGAGGCGTACCGGGCGGCGCACCGGTGAGACATTTACCAAAACCCGCCAATGCCAAACCCTGCATAACCTTCCATTTAGCAGAAATACTATCTTCTGTAACCCAATCAATAGGAGGATGATGGAAGCATGAAGGCAACGGGAATTGTGCGGCGCATCGACGACCTCGGGCGCGTAGTGATACCGAAGGAGATCCGCAGGACCATGAGAATACGCGAGGGCGACCCGCTACAGATGACACGGGGACGGATGGACGTGTTTGTGGGGGCGATGCTAGGGCTGGGGGAGAGGAAGTACGTGGGGCGCCCAAATTCCGCTTGCAATCCCGGGGGGATGATGGTATAATAAAGGGGTAGGGAGGGCAGCAAATGGCAGGTCCCGCGTTTGACGAAACCGCGCATGACTATGATGAGATCCATCAGAAGCTGGTGAAATCCTCGGGTTTTCCGGTTCGTTATTTGAACGAACAGAAGGCGAGAGAGTTGCACAGGGCGTTGTCCGGGCATTCGGCGTTCCCGCTGCCCGCGCCGGCCATTTTGGACTACGGCTGCGGCGTAGGCAACATTGACCCGTTCCTGCGCAAATACTTTCCGGGTTCCCGGATCTGTGCGGTGGATGTCTCCGAGGAATCCATTGCCATAGCGAAAAGCAAGCACGAAGCCTTCGATATCTCCTATGCCGTTATCGACGCCGCCGGAAACGATTTGCCCTTCGGCGATTCCTTTGACCTTGTCCTTGCCTGCGGCGTATTGCACCATATACCCAGGGAGGGGTTGCCTCAAGCTTTCTCCCGCATAAAGGCGCACCTGAAGCCGGGCGGGCTGCTTTTTATCTTCGAGCATAACCCCTATCATCCCGCGATACAGTGGATGTTCAAGAATCAGGAAATCAAATATGACCCGCGCGCGGCCATGCTGAAGCCACGCTATCTTCGAGAGCAATTGGCAAAGGCGGGCTACATTCCTGCACGGGCGCGCTACGCATTGTTCTTCCCACGATTTTTGTCCGCGCTGCTGCCCCTTGAAAAGCATATGACCGGTATTCCGTTGGGCGCGCAGTATTACGTGACCGCTGAAAACGCGAAGATACAGTAAGTGCAAAAAGATAGCGCACCTTGGAGGGCTTGGCGAACATGGCGCAGACACAGGAGCAGGCGCGGGCGGAGATCCTCCGCCTGGTGCGGGAATATTGTGACGCGCACCACAACCGGGCGCCCGGCCCCGGTATGCGCATACCCTACGCGCGGCGTGTCTACGACGCGCGGGAGATGACCGCCCTGGTGGACGCCGCGCTGGATTTTTGGCTGACGGCGGGCCGCTACGCCGAGGCGTTCGAAGCCGGGCTCACGCGGTTTTTGGGCCGCGGGCATTGCCTGCTGGTCAATTCCGGCTCCAGCGCGAACCTGCTCGCCCTCGCGGCGCTGACCTCCCCCCTGCTGGGGGAGCGTTCGCTCAGGCCCGGCGACGAGGTGCTCACGGTCGCCGCCGCTTTCCCCACTACGGTATCGCCCATTCTGCAATACGGGGCGGTGCCGGTTTTCATCGACATCACCATCCCGCAATACAACATTGACGTATCGCTGCTGGAGCGCGCGCACTCCCCGCGCATGAAAGCCGTCATGCTTGCCCATACGCTGGGCAACCCCTTCGATATCGCGGCGGTGAAGGCGTTTTGCGACGCGCACAGGCTGTGGCTCATCGAGGACAACTGCGACGCCCTGGGCTCGGAATATACCCTGGGGGGCAACACAGGGCTTACAGGCACCTTCGGCGACATAGCCACCTCCAGCTTTTACCCGCCGCACCACATCACCACGGGCGAGGGCGGCGCGGTATACACCGACGACGATTTGCTGGCGAAGGTCCTGCGTTCCATGCGGGACTGGGGGCGCGACTGCGAATGCCCCCCGGGGCAGGACAACCTGTGCGGCGGGCGTTTCAGCGGGCAATACGGCGCCCTGCCCCCGGGCTACGACCATAAATACGTGTATTCGCACCTTGGCTACAATCTCAAGGCCACGGAGATGCAGGCCGCCGTCGGCTGCGCGCAGCTGCAAAAGCTGCCCGGGTTCATAGAACAACGCCGCGCGAATTTCAAGCGCCTGTACGAGCTGCTGGAGCCGTTACAAGACCGGCTGATCTTGCCTCAAGCCGCCGAAAACGCGAACCCCAGCTGGTTCGGCTTTTTGATCACCTGCAAGGAGGGGCTGGACCGCGCGGCCCTCGTACGGGCCATTGAGGGGAAGGGCGTGCAGACAAGGATGCTTTTTTCGGGCAATATGCTGCGGCACCCGTGTTTCGAGAGCGTACCGGCAGGGGCCTACCGGGTGGCGGGCAGCCTGCGAAACAGCGACATCGTCACCGAGCGTTCGTTTTGGGTGGGCGTGTACCCGGGCCTTTCGGAGGAACAGCTGGATACCATGGGCGAAGCGATCACCCAGGCCGTCAACGCCGCAGGGAGGAACCCCTTATGAAAATCAGGCTTTCGGACTACGTCGCGGTTTTTCTCGCCACGCACGGGATCACCCATGTGTTCAGCGTGGTGGGCGGCGGCGCCATGTTCCTCAATGACGCGCTGGGGCACCACAGGGGGCTGCGCTGCATCTACAACCACCACGAGCAGGCCTGCGCCATCGCCGCGGAGGCCTATGCCCGCGTGGAAAATAAAATCGCCGCCGTGTGCGTGACCACCGGGCCCGGCGGGACAAACGCCATTACAGGCGTGCTGTGCGGCTGGCTCGACAGCATCCCCATGCTCGTCATTTCGGGGCAGGTGAAGGTCGAAACCAGCGCCAGGAGCACGGGGCTGCCGCTGCGGGCCATGGGCGACCAGGAGTACGATATCGTCCGCTGCGTTGAGGCCATGACGAAATACAGCGAAATGGTCGTCGACCCGCGGCGCATCCGCTATTGCCTTGAAAAAGCGCTGTATCTCGCCAGACAGGGAAGGCCCGGCCCCTGCTGGCTCGATATCCCCCTCGATGTGCAGGGGGCATTGATCGACCCGGACGATTTGCCGGGCTATTCCCCTGAGGATTTCACGCCGCCGGTGAGCGAGGAGACAGCCCTCGCGGTCATTGAGAAAATCAGGGGCGCGCGCAGGCCGGTGCTCTATGCCGGCAACGGCATCCGGCTCTCCGGCGGTTATGAGCTGTTTTTACAGGCGGCGGAGGCGCTGGGGGTCCCAGTGGTCACCTGCTGGAACAGCGTTGACCTGATCTGGGACGAGCACCCGCTGTACGCGGGGCGCGCCGGCTCCCTGGGTGGGCGTCCCGGCAACTTCGCCGTGCAAAACAGCGACTTAGTTCTCGCGGTGGGCAACCGCCTGAATCTCCGCCAGATAGGCCAAAACTGGAAGGGCTGGGCCAGGGCCGCCTACAAGATCATGGTGGATATTGACCCCGCGGAGCTGCACAAGCCCACCATCCAGATCGATATGCCCATTTACGCGGACGCAAAGGATTTTTTCCGGGCGGTGCTCACGGCGCTTTCCGCGCGCAGAGAGAAGCTCCCGCTGTTTCGCGCGGACGACTGGGTTGCGCAGTGCCAGCGATGGAACCGGCAGTACCCCGTGGTACTGCCAAGGCACTATGAGCAGGGCGAAAAGGCCAATGTATATTGTTTCCTGAAGGAGATCAGCCGCCGCCTGCCGGAGGGGCAAATCTCGGTGCTGGGGACCACCTGCCTGGTGGCCAGCCATTCCTATGAGATCAAACCGGGGCAGCGGTATATCACCAGCGCGGGCGCGGGGACATTGGGCTATGACCTGCCCGCGGCCATCGGCGTCTGTTTTGCGCAGAAAAACAGCGAGGTCATCCTGATCACCGGCGAAGGCAGCTTGCAGATGAATTTGCAGGAGTTGCAGACCATCGTGCACCATCGCCTGCCGATCAAGATTTTCGTGGTCAACAACGACGGGTACCATTCCATCCGGCAAACGCAGCGCAACGTATTCCCGGAGAGCAGCCACGTGGGAATCGGGCTGGACAGCGGGGACCTATCCTTCCCGGCCCTGGACCGCCTGGCGCAGGCTTACCGCATCCCCTATGTCCGCATCGGGACAAACCGGGAGATGGCCCTGCTCGACACCGTGCTGGCGCGGCCCTCCTTCTGCCTTTGCGAAGTCGTTGTTTCCACAGAGCAGGTGTCCGAGCCAAAACTCTCGGTCAAACGCCTACCGGACGGAACCCTCTATTCGCCCGCCCTGGAAGACCTCGCGCCCTTTTTGCCGCGGGAGGAGCTGTTGGAAAATATGTATATCCCGTTGCTGGAGGACGATACGCTATGAAAGCGGCTATCATCACCGGCGGCACAGGCATGCTGGCACAGGCCTTGGAACGGCATTTGGCAAGCAACGGAATAACTGTTGTGCTGATAGCTCGACCGAATTCTCCCCGGTTGCGCCACCTGGACGTTTCCCCGGGCACGAGGTTCATCGAATGCGACCTGGGGAACCTCACCTCGCTGACGAAGGAGCGGCTCGGCGGCTGCGACGCGTTTTTTCACTTCGGCTGGGAGGGCAGCAACGCGCTTAGGCGCGACGACGCGGCCTTGCAGGGCTGCAACATACCATCTACGCTCGGCGCCGTGGACTTGGCTGCCCGGCTGGGCTGCGGCGTGTTTATAGGCGCAGGTTCCCAGGCCGAATACGGCCGCACGGACAGCGTGCTCACATCGTCCACGCCTGCTGACCCCGAAACCTGTTACGGCATCGCCAAGCTGGCTGCCGGGCGCCTTTCCCGCGCCGCCTGCCGGCGGATGGGCATACGGCATGCCTGGGCGCGTATCCTCAGCGTGTACGGGCCGGGCGGCAACGCGCAAACAATGATGATGTCCTGCATCCGCTCCCTTGTCCATGGCGAGCATATGTCCTTCACCGGGGGGGAGCAGCGATGGGACTATCTGTATTGCGACGACGCGGCCCGGGCGTTTTACCTGATGGGGCTCCATGGCCGTGACGGCGCCGTGTATCCACTTGCAAGCGGGCAGCCGCGCACCTTAAAACAATTCATCCTCGCTGCCCGGGATGCCGTTGCCCCCGCCATGGAAATGGGGCTGGGTGAATTGCCTTATCCGCCCGGCCAGACAATGAACCTGGAGGCGGACATCAGCGGGCTTGCGCGGGACACAGGCTTTGCCCCCGCCATTCCCTTTGAGGAGGGCGTGCGCCTGACGGCAAATTGGCTGAAGGAGATGAATTTATGAATACGATCAGCGTCCTCATTCCCACATACAACGAGGAAGGCAATGTGCCGCCCCTTTACGGCGCGCTGCGCGAACAGCTGGCGGCGCTGGGAGAGGGGTATGACTATGAGATTCTGTTCATCGACAATAAATCGCGGGACGGCACACGCGAGGAAATCGAACGGCTTTGCGCGCGGGACAAGCGCGTGAAAGCCATCTTCAATACCCGCAACTTCGGGCAGTGCAACTCCCCCTACTATGGCTTAATGCAGACCTCCGGGGACTGCACGGTTGTTATGAGCGCGGATTTTCAGGATCCGCCGGAGCTGATCCCCCGCATGGTGGAAGCTTGGGAACAGGGGCACAAAATCGTGTGCATGGCAAAAACCAACAGCCATTACGCTCCTTTTATGCGCGTCTTGCGGGCGATCTATTATAAAACCGCCGGCAGGCTATCCGATATCGAAATGATCGAAAGTTTCACGGGTGTCGGTCTTTACGACAAAAGTGTTGTCGACGCGATGCGCGGGTTGGATGATCCGCAGCCGTTTTTCAGCGGCGTTGTGGCGGAACTGGGCTTCGAAAAGGTCACAATTCCTTATCAGCAGGCGAAACGCCGTGCGGGCAAATCCTCCAACAATTTCTTCACGCAGTATGACTATGCCATGCTTAGCGTCACCGCGTACACGAAAGCGGGCCCCCGGCTGGCCACTCTTTTGGGATTGCTGGTCGCGGGCGCAAGCTTTTTCGCCGCGCTTGCCTGCCTGATTCTAAAGCTTGCCAACTGGTACGAACACCCCATAGGCCTTGCGTTGGTGGCCGCTGGATTGTTTTTCCTGGGCGGCGTACAGCTGTTCTTTTTAGGGCTGTTGGGTGAATATATGATCAACATTCAGCGCCGCAGCATGAAGCGCCCCCTTGTGATAGAGGAGCGCAGGTTGAATTTCGAAGGAACGCCCAAGTAATCAGGCGTCGTCCCAGTGCGTACGCCCGAAGTTTCTGGCATGGAGATCGTACTTTTTTCGTATGGAGGGATAGGCGTGGGCGTACCACGCTACGTTGCAGAAATAGGACGCGCTCTCCCAAAGCCCCCGCACAAGGCCGCGCAGCCCCCCGCCACGCAGGTAATCGACCAGGTTGCTGATTGCCATTTTCACGAAGCCCCGCTTCGTTTCCGCGTTCCTGTTGTTTTTGCCGAACACCATCTGCCAATGGATAAAGCGCAATATGACTTGCAGATCTTTTGCGGGCACCCTGGAATAATTCTGGGGGAGCCTGTGCCAGCCTTTTGACTGGCTTTTATATTCCTCCAGCGATTTGGGGGGAGATAGTTCACCGGAGGCCTCCAGTGCCCGGGACAGCTGGGTGCCGGGGATCGGTGTGTAATAATTCAGGCCGACCGTATCCGGATTCACACGGAAAAAGAGGCGGACGGTTTCACGCACCTGTTCCGGCGTTTCGTCCGGCAGGCCGACGATAAAGTTCGCCATGGTCAGGAGGCCGGCCTCGCGGCAGTTGCGGAAGGTTTCGTCTATTTTAGAGGCATCATAAAACTTGTGGAGCGATTTGCGCATCTCGGCGCTGCCGCTTTCCAAACCAAAAGCCACCAGGCGGCAGCCGGCCTCATACATCAGCGCCATGTCTTCCCGCGACAAAATGCCGATCGCGGTTTGCACGAACCAGTGTAAGCCCAGCCCCAGGTCTTTTATTCCCCGGCAGAATTCCCGCAGGTACCGCTTGTCCGCGCCGAACAGATCGTCGCTGAACAGGAACCCGTTGACTCCGTAATCCTCCGCCAGCGTTTTGATCTGCCGGAAAATGATTTCCATGGGATACATGCGCCGCTGGCAGCGATGGAATTCGTTGTTGAAACAAAACGTGCAGCTGAAAACGCAGCCCTTCGAGGTGATGATCATAAACAGGCGGTTCGCGAAAGGGACCCTGGAAAAGTATTTCTTCACCGGAATCAGAGTGAAATCCAGCGGCGGAAAGTCCGCAAGGTCAGCAAAGGGGCGGTCCGCCGTGCGGTGATATTCGCCGTGCTCATCCACATACGCGATGCCCAGCACGGTCTCGGGCGCGCGTTTGCCCCCGATCACCTCCAGCAATTCCAGCAACGTGTATTCTCCCTCGCTGACGCCCACATAGTCCACATAGCCGCAGCGCGCTGCCAATTCGGGGATGGCGCTGGCCATATGCCCGCCCCAGAGCACGGGAAGCCCCAACGCCTTCAATGCGCGCGACATCTCCAGGGCGTCCGGGATGACAGACTCGGTCGTAATCGTAGACGCCGCGGCATCCGGCCTGAATTCCCTGACGGCCTTCATCAAGCCGCGCTGCGCCTGATGGTCAAAGATGCGCACTGTATGTCCTTTGGCCTGCAAAAAGGACGCCAGCGCCAGAGACCCCATAGGAGCCAGTGAGCCGGCACCTATGTAAAATCCAGCTTTGGGGCGTACAAACAATATGCGCATGGTAATTATCCTCTCTCAGTCGTCCCACTGCGTGCGGCCGAAATTCTTTGCGTAAAGGCCATACTTTTTCCGGATGGAGGGGTATGCGCAGACGTACCACACCGTGGTGCAAAACAGCTTCGCAGGTTCCATCAGGGTTCGTACCAGGCCGCGCAGGCCCGCGTTGCGCAAGGTATTCAGCAGGTTCGCGACAAGGATCTGCAGGGCGGAGTATTGTTTGCTGCCTGCTATCTTCGGTTTTCTCCCAAGCGCCAGCCTCCAGTGGAAGAAGCTCAGAATCACCTGCAGCTCCTTATCGGGGATGTGGGAAAAGTTTTGAGACAGTGATAAATACTGCATGGGCCCGGCTCTCATTTCGTCCAGCGATTGCGCCGGAACCAACCTGCCGGAGGCTGCTAATGAGCGATACATCTGCGAACCGGGAATCGGCGAATAACAATTCATGGTCACAAGATCCGGACGCAGGCGAAAACAAAGGCGCACCGTTTCGCGCAGCTGCTGCGTGGTTTCGTCCGGCAGGCCGATGATAAACGACGCGCTGGAGATGATGCCGGCTTCGCGGCACATCTGAAACGTTTCGTCGAGCCTGGAAGCGTCATATGACTT
>Ga0123353_10008184_pt1 | contig 14244 bp, 6 predicted proteins | sample TergutLab28metaG_3_FD_92763 | JGI IMG/M metagenome (GOLD analysis project Ga0123353, IMG submission 92763) | Labiotermes labralis P3 segment gut microbial communities from Petit-Saut dam, French Guiana - Lab288 P3 | ecosystem: Host-associated > Arthropoda: Insects > Digestive system > Gut ... | reverse complement strand
CCTGGGGCCCACCCAGCCTCCTACACAATGAGTACCGGGTCTTTCCCGGGGGTAAAGCAGCAGGGGTGTGGCGTTGACCACCCACCCCCATCTAGCGCCGAGGTTAAGGAACGAGCAGAGCTATACCTCTACTCCCTCTTTAGGCCTTCGTGGCCTGTTCTAGAGTGAACTTTGCTTCAGAACCCCGTGCCATGACTCAGGCGTTGGCCTTACACCGCGCGGGCTCGGGTTCAATACCAGGGCAGTCCACACAGAATTCGTGGTAAACAAAGTGACACTCCGAGTGTTTCGACTTTCCTCAGCCAGTATCATTCCACCATTGCTCGATTCGCATTTACTCATCCATCAACGAAGCTGTATAACCTTAGCAATTTACAGCGTCGGTTCGTCAGAGATAAGACACTGAGGCACTGGGTAACTTTGTCACGATTCGAGCAGCGTAGTGGTCTCATCATCAACGAGGAAAATGTACAAGAAGAAATTTCGTTGTCTCGAATCTTCAGGAAACCGATACAATGTGACAAGGCGTCACATCCCTCAAGAACGAAAACATCAACTACGCCGCTGCGAAGAGCTAAATAGTCGCAATCGACAGCGTCGTTACATAATGCCCATTAGACGAATATTACTGCAGCATAATTTATGACAATTCACGATGCGCTCTTGACTAAACCAGTTACAGAGGAATGGCTGTAACATCTCTTACGCTTGCACAATTCGAACTGTACTTTGCCCATTTGCGTGAGCGGTGTGTGTATGTGTGTGTGTGCACAGTAATACTTATACGGGATTTTCCCACAGTCTTGACGGCAAACTTATTGTTACTGAGAACGGATATCATGGCAGGGAATTTATGTCACGACGGATGGTACTGAAGCAACACAGCAGAACTGGTAATAATAACAACCCTCGCACCACGACCCACATGGGTTGCAAACACGCTGAATCATCTAAAATTTACCTCTTTTCATAAAACTGGTTCACCTGTGTTCCGTACGTGTAATGGGACTTGCAAGTTGAATGGGGCAATTTCATCATTCAGGGCAGGGATAGACAAACTACGACCCGCAAGAAATTCAGGCCACCCCAAGGTACTACAATAAGAGCACAATTCTCTGTGCTTAATTAACCAGTACGCCATGAAAGCAGTGGAGGAGTAAAATTTTTTACACCGGCACTAGATGGAAGTGAGCAGCTCGCTTCACGTCCCGGCCACTCTACCACGAAGAGGGGGGGAGTCCAATATCCACTGTCTAGCTGGTCAGGACGCTTTTAACAAGCCTTGCTGTTTACACGAATCGAACGACCATTCCTCCGTGTTTCAGCCAGTCATCACTTATCATTTTCACTTCTACACAGTAGAAATCCAAAATGTTAAAGAAATTCAAGTTTTATGATGCCGTAGTGCAAGTAATTAGCGCTTTGATTTTCGTAAACCACACCTGAGCACGCAGAATTCGTATGCGGGTTCGATGCAAGAGTTAACATTTCGCGAATAATACGAAAAATAAAATGCCTTAATGTGGCAAAACGTATCAACCTCAAGGGGTCATCTTAGGCCAGTGGTATAAGATACATGAAACGTATACACTTTTAATTATATTTAGAACTGACATCTCAAGTTTACAAATTTGTTAAAATACATGTTGCTCTGACAATCAAGTAGTATAAAATAAAATAAAAGTAACAAATTTGTGAAACTGAGACTCAATACTAAACACAATCAAACTATATACATCTTTTATATACTTTATACCAGTGGCCTGAATGTGAACCTTTGATGTCGAAACACGTTGCCACATTAAAGATATAACATATATTAGTTATGTTGACAGCATTTTATTTCTCTTATAAACCTAACACGATGGGATGACAAAAGTAAACATACAGCAAATAGTTTGCCACTTCGTTTTGAACTGAAGTTTCATTGCCAAGGAAAAGACAACTCAGAATGCCTGCTACAGAATATGCGTACAGAATTTTTGTCAACATATACGTTATTGTACAGCCTTAAGTCCCACGGTCTAGCATAAAAGGGAGGCACGTGTTGAACTCTGAACTGCACCTACGTTAATGGCAAGACTCCCCACCCCCGTTGAGCAACTCTTCCTGTCACTGAGCATTTTCTCTTGCCCTGTGATTTGGTGTCATTTCTTTGGACAGCAGACAAGTGTCAAACGCCTCACTGACAGTACTAAATGACGTCACAGGGAAATTATATTCTGGCCTGCAACATCTGGTATTCACGTTTTCTTTAGAAACTCTGGTACCTCAGACGCCAAATGGTTGGAAAATAAGTAATAAACAACTGGAAAAGATGTGGAAAAAACGCGGTTATGGATCTGTATGAGATGCCGTCCGGCATATGCTTTGCCGACTGAGAAAAGCCACGGAAAATGTCCGTGAGGGTAGCCGGTCTCCGAACAAGAAAGTGCCTGTAACAAATGTCGGATTGTGGAACGAAAAATGACATCCTTATAACCTCATCGTTCTGCACCGGCGCCATATTTGTGATTACCAACTCGCAAACAATATTTCATAGTCACGGAGCGCGCTTACATCAGACACGAAACACTGCTAGCAAGGTAACAATTAGAAATATGGCGACGGCTCAGCTCTTCTACCTCCTCGTGGTAATTGGAAACGTCAACAAAATCTCTGAAATTACCACAGGTGGCTTCCTAAGGTCAAAATGCAATTGTTCAAAAACAGCCTATTCGATTTTCGTATTCCTTTAATATGTCTATTCTGGAAATTGTCTGCCTAACAACGAAACTGCGGCGCACTTTGGGTCCTACCAAACTTTACTACCGTTCTAAAGATTACTGTCTTTTGGGTGCAAAAGAGTGTCGTCTGATACCTCGTTACCAAGGTGTAGAAGGAACCCACTGCCTCTATCTTCAGGGTCCTGAACACAGTCATCGCCATAAAAACTGCAGTGAGAACCTCATAACTCAATTATCTTCCTGTCTACCTGTAGGTACAGTATTCTCTTTTTAGACAAGCTAACAGTCGCTCAAATGGTCCAAACATTCGCTGTTTATGTAACCAGCACATTCGCCGCCACGTTCTCAACACGTTGCTACCAGACCTATTCTCGATTCGTCTGAATATACTTCAAGTCCTGTCGATATAAGATTCCATACACGTAGCCTGGACCGGCTCTGGGACCCACCCAGCCTCCTGACCAATTGCCACGGTGGCTCTTACTCTGGGATTAAAGCGGCCGTGGCCGAGGCCTCAAGCTAGTTAGAACCAAAGCTAAGAATTTCTAGTGCTGTATTTTTACTCACCCATACGCCTTCATGGCGTGGTGCTTAATTAAACAAAGAAACCGGTTAGCATACCGTCTACAATTCGAAAAAGCCCTGTCACATTTTACGTACAAACTTTTATGCATGAATATGGAAACTCACTTCAATCATCATTCTCTAGATTACGTTCCCCCGAATAAAAGACGGTGGTCTTTACGCTCGGCTTGTAGACGACCGTGAATTCTCAACACTTAAACTTCAAGGTGCATGACAAACAGATGGTCAGACTTTGTTCTGCTTGGCCAACAGAGCTAGGAATGCTGCTCACCTGCCCTCTGCTATGCTTCGTTATTATCCCTCGACGCACAAATGACACGTATCAACAGCAGCTGAATTTATCCTCTGTTTTTTTTTTTTTCTTTACGTGCGATTCGGTTATAACCTCACTTTCACAGTAACACTGTTGCACTTAATCGTTTCTAATCCACACATACACTTATCACAAGAACACAATGTTCGACACAACACAAAGAAAAAGATGCTTTTGTTGACTACAAGGAGCACACCGGTTGCCAAACAGTATCAATTCCTGCCCGCGCAGTCATGCCACACAACCAACCGCCTTCGAGCATACTACTGGCCGCACTGATGGCTGCTCTTGGGCTTCGCTTGCCAGTTCGTAAGGTGGTAGAGGAATGTAGCAGCGGTGAGTGGCAGCACAAGGAAGAGAGAGACGGAGAACTCTGGATGTCCTCGCTGCTGGTGATAGAACAATGTTACCAACAGTTGGCGTAGCTTCGAAGTGCCTTGCGCTATCATTCAATGAACCATGTCAAATCCTGTCTGCCATAAATGAATTTCAATAGATAAGTTCAGGTATTTGTGTACATGTGGCTGCACACAATTACTGGTTGACTTTTGAAGCAGTATATAGCAACCGATATTGCAAAACACAGCAGTCGTTTTCATTAACATTACATGCGGGCGCAATATCAGTCGGGAGAATATAATTTGTTTTCCTAAATCGATGTCTGTGTGAAGTTCCTGTATGTAGCCCTGTGTCACTGAACTGACGGCCAACAGCTACAGTTACCACAACGTCTGTTACGTCAAGGGCAGTCTCAACATTTCAGGATGAGTCTGACGCCACACTATGAATCTCGAGTTGCTGAATGTCAATGACTTTTAAAGTCTGCTCAAGTGTTTACTGACTGTTACATTGTTAATTGTATTATTATTGGAGTTAACTGAAATAGTTTCGAAAAAGATGTTGGAGAGGAAAGACTAAGAAACAACAGTACAAGAAAACGGAAACAACAGTAAACATATACAATAAACAGGCCAACTAAAATTGTGCTTCATACCGACCTGTAGCTAAGACGAATTGGTACGTTAAGTGCTGAAGAAAATATATGGCTTTGAAGACAGGAAGTAACGGAAGAGTAGGGAAAATTACATAATGAAGTTGCCCTTGTATAGTCTGCATCTTTCGCCAGATATGATTACAATGACGAAGTGGCGAGATGGGCAAGATATGTAGCACGTAAGGGGTGAAGAAATATGTATAAAAAGTTTTAATCTGAAAACGTGAAGGGAGAAGAACACTTGGGAGATATAGTGAAAGTAGAAAGAGAATATTCAAATGCCTCTTTGAGAAATGAATAAAATGTGTAAAAGGTTTGCTTGTTTTTCTCTGTAAAAATCATAGCAGGTACACGTAAAGTAGCTGGTCTGCGCAGGGCTTTCTTTGTGTATCGGAATTTTTATCTCTGCCGTCAGTCTCCACTGAAAACAAGCAAAATCACGGTTACTTACAGTCGCATCGCAAGATGGCAGTGGCAAGCAGTATTCGAATGAATGTGTCAATTGGTAGTACTATGTCGACCATTTCCGAAAGATTTACCTGTATATGACACTCCAAAATTGCTTACTCTGTCCAGGAGCGTTTATATTATTGGAAACCAGTGCCGACGAGACAGGTGAGTAGGATGCCGATACAAATTACCTTGGCTCGGCGGTCCGGAAAGGGGCACGGGGCCCAAATGTGTTGTAAATGTTTTTGTATTTCTTCGTAGTATCATTAACTGTCGAATGCACAAATGAACCCTTTCACACCAGTCCCAAGTCACTCTGCAACTGAGAGTCAGTCTTTCCGATTTAGTGTAAAGATTTTTCGCCATTCGCCTCTTGATGAAGTGAGGGAGGAGTGGAAGCAGCCCAAATATTTTTTCACCGGGACACTGAACGAGCTCTCGGGGGTCCTGTTTCAAGCAGGCAGTGTTCATTGATGTTCTTGTTCCTACATTGGGCCCCATTCTGGGCCATTCCAACCCAGTTCACCTTCCCAGTGCTTACTTATTTACCGTAATTTTAATACGAAGTCCGTTACAAGTCTGGAGTGGCCCAGAGGGTTCCAGGAAATTAAGGTTCCCAGATTACATAACAACGGCACAGTATGGTCGTAAGGTTGTCAGCCTTACGCATCGGCCGCCTTTACCCCCAGGAAATATTCCTGGTACTCATTTCTGTTAGAGGCTGAGTCGATCCCAGGACCATAGTGCGATCGGAAGGATTTTATGTCAATGAAAAATTCCAATGACACCAGCTGGAATCGAACCAGCGACCTTCCGATTTGTAACACAGCACCTTAACCACTGTGCTGCCGCGATCCCCCAATTTATATATATATATATTTATTTATATATATATATATTAAAATGGGGGGATCGCGGCAGCACAATGGTTAAGGTGCTGTGTTACAAATCGGAAGGTCCCCCATTTTAATATATATATATATTTCCAATTTACATCAAGGTATTCTCAGTGGCCTTTTTGCACGAATTTTCACAAAAGAATATCTTGCGTGTATTTCTCTTACCTCCACTGATGCTACTTCTTAGACTTCTGAATGTAACTGTTCTAACAATAGTAATGTATAAACGTGTGAAATGTGCCTCGCACTTAATTAAGTACATCACCAGACATAACGTATAGGGGACAGGAGGTATAGTTGAAGCCTCAACTTCGACGTTATGGTTAGGTGCAATCCCTGACCACTACAGCCCCGGCACCAACGGTCGGGACCTGGATGGAACCCACAGCCGGTCCGAACACAGTTGCAACAAAGGATATCCGGAATCGAACCTCGCTTTACCGGACGTTTATCCCGAAGTTATACAAATTACACGGCTCACCATCGACACTAACAGCTGAGTAAAGTTATAGACTTCCTCTCATGTAATTAATTTTTGTGGCTCTCAGAAGCACGTGTTAGTCAGTCACAGGTTTTATGTAAATTTATTCGTTCTATAGCTGAAGACGAAGTGACCGCTCAGGTTAGTGTAGCGGCAATGTTTCAGACCTCCATTATGCAGGTACCAGGTTCACATTGGACCAGACACCGACTATCCTGACTTGGTAGTTCATGGTTTTTACTACTCCCTCCCAAATAATAAAACATAACATCGATTACAACACGGCCGCTATATTGCAAATAAATTTCGTTACATCAGTTCTCTGTCATTCAGTACTGTACAAATACTGAGAGCTTCTTCAAAAACGCGCGCGCCAACACACACAAACACACAAAGACAGGGAAGGCGGCATAGCTTATTTCAATTTTGTTTCCTAATTCCCACTTTTCTTTCTTGCACTCCTTATTTCTTTCCACATTTAGTTAATTAATCTCCCTCCTTCCAGGAACCAAAGTAAAACACTGACTTCTTAGTGTTGCAACCTTTCATTAGGGTGAGTTTGGGAGGAAGCAACCTGACCACGCCCTTGGTATAAATCTTTTAAAATTATCCTGACTGAATTTTAAACCTCTTGCCGAAGTTTAGACAGAGAGAGTTGATGAATGATCATTTCCGCTTGCAACAAGAGTTGCTACTCGTACATGCCAGTAACATATCGTTCATCTAAGGCAGATTGTCACTCGCCTTACACGGAAATTACACAAATCTTCAACATAGGGTTATTCCATAAAGATATATATATATATATATATATGTGTGTGTGTGTGTGTGTGTGTGTGTGTGTGTTATTTAACAAAGTCTATTATTTTAACGGATCGGGGATTGTAGTTCGCATTGACTAGTCTATGGATCGAACGTAAGGGGGTGTCGATTCCAGACAGGGACATAAGAGTTTCTCTTCTCCAAAGCGTCCAACCCCGGTGAGTCCATCCCGCCTCACATCCGATTGGTACTGCGGATGTTTCACCTTGGGGTAAAGCGGCCGCGGCGTGATGCATACCATCTCTACCCAGTGTCAAGTGAACAATTCATGCAGCTATGTCCTCACTCCTCCAGATGAATTCGTAGCATCGTGGTTAATTAATCACAGGGCCAAGTCGTCTTGGAAGAAATATATCTTTAGATGGAAAGACGAACGTATTTGACGTGGACACAGGATACTGTGCTAAGAAATTTCATCAACAGATGTTAGGGTAGGGGGTGATATCTGGATACTCGGGGGCGGTAGCATTTCTTCAGACTACAGCGACATCGCGGCACATGTGGCACAAGACGGCGTACTGATACCACTATGGCACAAGGGATTGAGCAAACAACAGCTCTGAAGGAACCACAAAGCTGAACAAATGTCCAACAGGCAAAATTGCTCCTGTCCGAGCCATGAAGTCACACAGTGCGAGTAGTAGTTATACCTGCACTCGTTCTTAACCTCCAGGTAAATGGCTTGGGTCCCCATTGAATAGAAAGCTCGGTGGGCTCCAGAGCCGGTCTGGAGGTTTTGGAGAAGAGAACAATTTATTACCCCTGTCGCGATTCGAACCCCGGATTGTCCAGCATGTAGCCTAATAACTGTAACAACTGTAATGCATGTTAGGCCTCTAATAGAGGTGAATGTTCAGCATCATCATATTAAAAATTAATTCAGTGCAGCCAACAGTTGCATATAGTGGTTACACAGTATTGGAAATCCTCCGATCGAATTCAGACTGGATCAGTTATACTGAATTAGGCTTGACATGCAGCAGAATGCCGGCCTAGTACCAATACAAGCCACGATCACTACCATATCAACCCATAACCACCGTTGACTATCATCCCATAAGAACTTATTTACCGTTACATAGCTTCGTAAATAAGAAAATAAGTAGGATTACAGTCTGTACACAACGTTCATCATACATGTGGAAACAGCTACATGTTTCGACTATAGATATGTAGCCATCATCAGGCTGGATGTAGAAACTTGAATAATGAAACTACAAAATACATTACAATACAACAGTAGGGGTTGAGATCTCGTCTTTACTTAAATGTACAATTATAAAAAATTGTATAAAAGTACATGAAATTAGATGAAGGTTGCAGGAGAATTATGTAAAATTGTATAGATTATAAACAGACTTTAAAAGATTTTTGAAATAAATTATGCCCCGGAAGGGAGTATGGAGGCATAGGCTATGTGAATGATCGTAAGATTTTTTGAGCAGCGTGACAATAGTTTCACCGATGAAACATTATTAGGCATAATCCGTCAAGATAAAACGTTAATTATATTTAGTAGGGAATTGGGGGGGGGGCACTTTATAAGACTGGGAATGATTGTATACGTACACTAAGGTACTTACGCTTTTTAATAACGAAGTGTAGATATAAGTATATTTCAAGTATAAGTGTATAGATCATGTCCAAATCGTGTGTCGTGTATCGTAGGCGATATACCTCGCAATTGTGTATTATTTACCGTGATGCACGCTGCGGTTGGTGTGTTTGGTAAGGGCTGTTCACTGTTGTGCGCTATAGTTATGACGTGCTGTGTAGGATCGCTGGAAGTCTACTATAATTGGTAGGAAGGTTATGGGCTGGGTATAAGTGGCAGGGACGAAGGGGGTGGTGGATAGGAGGGGGCCGCAATATTGACGAGGTACGTAGGTTGTATTCGGAGATCGAGATTAATGTTAAAGGTTTTCATTTTTAAGGATGGTGTCAAAAATTAGGTTGGGATAAATAGTGTATTTGTCATGCAGTTCATTATCAAAAGATGCTTCTTCACGAATACAGAACCTTTGCGTACTATCGAGATGCGTACCTTTCATATGAACGTATAAACCCGCATAATACCCTCCATAGGTCCGAATGTATGTATGTTTTCTACTAGGTGTTGAGCAAATTTGGAGGATTTATTGTTCTTTTGAAGGCCAAATGGTGTTCTTTGTACATTTTTTCACAAATTCAGTCAGTCTGGCCTATATAGGTTTTCCCGCATTCTAGGCAAATCATTTTATACACACTACTAGCAACAAAAAATAAAAATTACATAGCTTCAGCAACTGATTCACAGTTTTAGAATCACAAACTAAAGAGTGTAACTAGACGTCACGATGAATAAGAAAAGAACGGCCTTCTAAAATGCGACTCCTTGAAGTTCGGTACAAAAGTACTGAATGACTAATTGAATGACCGACTTACTGAGAGACAGACTGGCTGATTGGCTGACTGACTTACTGACTAACAGACAGACTCACGGACTGACTGACAGGGTGACTCAGTGACTGACCGACCGACAGAAACACTGACGGACTGACTGACAGATAGGCTGCCTAACTTACTGAGAGATTAACTAATCTACTGTTTGACTGACCGACAGACACGCTGACTGTCTGGTTAACTGACTGACAGACCAACATACAGATTGACTCAATGAATGGGTGACTAACTGCACGGCGTAACATTTTATAGAGCAGTAATATTTAGTCATTTAAGAACCTGATTGTGGTTATCACGTTTGGAATTATATATTTCATTAACTTTGTCCATCGTCTCGTGTTAAAATTAGTACAATGACACTGATTTTTTTATATTTCTAACACGAGACAATACAAAGTCCACGAAAGGAATAATTTCAAAAGGCAATATTCATGCGAGATTTCATACGTCGTCGGCAGTGTAGTCGAGAACTTCGCTCTTCTGGGAAGTTAGGCAGCGTATGTTTGTAGTTGATTACCGACGTTTTGGGACAGCCTCTCAGTCTCATTCAAATGTCAAGCAGTCGATGAATAATGAGTCATTGGCCCTTGAAGATGGGACCCATAGGTTGTCCCGAAACTTTGGTAATTACCAACCTATGGTGCATGACATCCCAGGTAGGTTGTCCTGAAACGTCGGTAACTACCAACCTATGCTGCCTAACATCCCAGATGAGGAAAAGCTTTAGAAATATTTACATTCGTTAAAACGTTTACAAAGACCAGCCACGTCACCTGAGCCAGTGCAGACCACTACACACCTTCGTGTCCTATTTTTAATTTAACTTCTCATTATGTAATTCTTCTTTCATCTTATTACTTCCTTCTCTTTAGGTCCAATTTTTTCCCACCAAAACCACTGTGCTCTCAAACGCTAAAAAGTTTTCTTCTTTTAGGATGAGACGCTAAGTTTCACAGCATAAAGCAACCGGTAGAGTATCGTGTTTTACACTCTGCTTCTTCCAGTGCATAGAGTATTTTTGCCTTTAAATTTATACTGTTGGAAATTCCAAGGAAATAAGAGTTTTTCAAGAACTTTTTATCCGTTGGTATTCATGGGATGTGGAGGGAGAGGAATGGGTGTGAAGAAAGAAGGTTCGCTTACCAGCCTCAGGAAGGATCTGGCCAGCAGGTGGTTGAGTCGCCTACTTTGCCTGCTGAGGATGACGGGCCAATTCTTTCTGTATTGAAACACACAACACACCAACACACACAAGACAACCTCCCATTGGCGAAGGTGTCGCATTCTTCCAACAAGTGAAAGTCGGGACCAAGATAAAAACCAGAAAAGAATCGTTGACCATGAAATATTCAATCTCAGGAAAGTCTGCCACAGGACTTCCAGCACACGTCAACGAATTATTTAAATCCCGGCCTAGAGCTGACTATAGAGTCTTTGATATAACAGGTTGAGTATGCTAATTGCGTCACACTGAGTGACATTTGAACATTTGATGTCTCGGGTCGTCGATATTTTGTTAGTTGTTCATAGGATATAACACTTGACAAGCAAGGGGAGATTATGTTTTTACTATCATCTTAAGACGTACATTTCGCTGGTTATTGTACACAACACATACATATAAGTTCATAATCACTTTCGGCACGTAAATAGGCTAATACTTTCAGAAGTATTGGATTAAATTACCAGGACTTATGCTCCAGGACGCATTTGAAAACTATCTTATTTGTCCAGACAGAAAGCAAAACAATTTTTAAAAAAAAATCTAAAATGGTATTTACCTCTAAAGTAAAGGCCCATATTCATATAAATTTGAAGACATGTTTATTAGGGTTTTGTGGGGGATGGGTAAGGGGGGACCAGTTCCTTGGCCTCGATCATTCGATCCCATATATATATAGACTTGCTGCAATAGTTAAAACGAAGAATCCTGGAAACAACAGTCACGTTTGTCCACGGCACTTGCCAGTGCACAAAGTAACAGCTGAGTTCATGTTAGATGTACCTCAAACTATCACCAAGGGAAAAGACATGGAAATGTTAACCCCAAAACAAACAAAAAACTTCACTTATTTTGAAGCCACTACTTGAATTATTGTCCTTTACTACTGCAGTAACAGTAAACAGATTTTAAATACGTACAAATATTCTAAAAGGAGAACTTCATGTGTTTTTGTAAAATGTACCACAAGATAGATATTAAGTAAAGAAGAATAATCACGTGTCCGAGAAATATAGTTACTTATTCGCATAAACGGGTATGGACTTGTTAATAATATCATTATATTTGTGGATTTCACTTGTACTGAAAAATGTGATAGACTAGAGGTAACATTCACTTCCTCGGAGAAAGCAAACATGCACGTTATTCGTTAAGACATTTGTGTTTGAGAAAATCTCGCCAGTTTCCATCGTAACAAGTGACATACAATGCAAAAGATTTTCGTATTGTCACTAAGGATAATATGTTTCGATAAACTAAGTGGGACGCAGATTGTATGCTTATGGGTTTGGGCACCAAATAGAGTTGCGGATTGACACCGAGGTTTCTGCGTGAGTCAGATACTGAGAAAGGAATGAGAAATTAGTGGAACAAAATGTCAGCTGTTATTGCACTAAAGGGAAGTCCAAAAGAAATAATAAGGGAAGAAGGGCGCTATATTTTCATTACTTTCAGAGTGCAAAAGTAAATAGTTACCAATATTAAAGTTTGTGTACAGAAAAATTATAACAGAGTTGCTGTGTATAAATGTTTCTCTGATAAATTTCGTATAAAATGAATGTTATGTTTTGACGTTTTGCTGTCCGTGCATCTCAGTATATTTATCTCAGTATTTAACCAACTTGGTGCACAAAATTTGTTTCACAATAAGTGAAACAAATTTTGTGCGCCAAGTTGGTTAAATACTGAGATAAATGAATGTTATATTGTCATATTTTTAAATCATACGCCATTATGAACGCGCGCGTAAGTCACAGGATACTGCAACTGAGAAGAAGAAGTAATCTTCTATTCCGTGCCTTGCGGTTTTAATTTACTGGGCGAAAACTGATTTCATTTGATTGTACCACATAAAGTACGATCAGGTCAGTGAATGATTTATGGTTCTGTCAATTAGCAAAATTGTTATATTTGATATTTTCCAGTCTCTTACACAACAAACATGGCCCACGCTGTACTGCAAAATTCTCACCAACAACAAATTATTTATTTTGCAGCTACGAAGAACAACTCACTCTCTGACCCTAACACCTGACACCAAGATGGGGAAGGACTGGGACCCGGGGGGAGGGGAAGAGGAGGAGGAGGAGGAGGAGGAGAAGGAGGAGGCAGTGACGTGAAATTAAACTTCAAATGAAACATTCTGTTTTAATACCCGACAATATGACAATGAGGAAGGAGATAAAGACTCCTTTTTAATAAAGTAGCTTTCATTAAAATGAAATTTTCTCTTTACGTTTCAACTTTCTCCCTTCTGCCTTTAATAAGGGAAGCCCTTGACAGTAGCGCAGGGTCGCCATATCAACTGTCGCGAAAGGATGATAGATCCTAATGTTTCTTTAGCCTTCCTATATCCTATCTATCACAGACATCGGAGTATTAAAACACAAAACAAGACATATTTGTTTTTCTACACGGTGGAGTTAACATTTGATTCGTTGTCCTAAGGTAAGGTGAGAACACAGACTGAAGGTTTGCATTTCTCAGTACAGTGACTCTAAAACTAACCATCCACTTGGGGTGTGACGTCGTGTAGTCTGATATACACTTACAGAATTTTCGGGGAACATATTCTTCCACACTGCAGATTGACGCAGGGTTTTCACCGAGAAGTGAGTAAAGATATGTCAGATTAGATAGCTCCACAAGCCACAGCGGTAAACTTCATAGATTAAAGACGACTAAGAGCAAACAGCTAAGGCAAATATTTGGGCCTAAGATGGGGCGGTAACAGGGGGATTAAGATTAATATAAATAAAGAGGAGCTTCTTAATTTACGCTTCAAATCAAATATTAAATTTATTACAGTATTCAAACCTATGGGGATGGGATTTCGGAACATGTAGCACGCATAAAGAATAGAGAAAAGTACACAGACTGTAGTCTGAAAAATCTTAAGGAAAGGGGCAACTTGGGAGACGTGGGTGTAGATGGGAGGACAATTTGCGAGTGAAAGGGGTTCGCTAAGAAACAGTTTGTGCGGATGTAAACTAGTGTAAAGTGGGTCATGCAAGGATTTAGTGACTAGCTATTGTGAACAGGGAAACGAAGTTACAATTTCCGTAAAATACAGAAATGTTCTTGACCAGATAAGGCACTGATAGGTTTTTAAAGAGAGCACTGTTTCATGCTGTCATTTATGCATATCCACTAATTACAGTATTAAACAGTAACATACTTCACTCAATCTTCATGTTTGCACCGTGCATTAATGACGATTAAAACACTTTATTATCCAACAGATGCACAAATATATAAATCGTAGATACAATTAGAATTATTATAAAATATTTAAAAATATTTAAAATTG
>Ga0123353_10008183_pt1 | contig 14244 bp, 8 predicted proteins | sample TergutLab28metaG_3_FD_92763 | JGI IMG/M metagenome (GOLD analysis project Ga0123353, IMG submission 92763) | Labiotermes labralis P3 segment gut microbial communities from Petit-Saut dam, French Guiana - Lab288 P3 | ecosystem: Host-associated > Arthropoda: Insects > Digestive system > Gut ... | reverse complement strand
TCGGGGTAAACGATTTTCAAGCGATGAAGAAGTCAAGGAGGCAGTCACGACCTGGTTTGAAGAGCAGTCAAAAGATTTTTTTTTCCAGGGGGATAAAGTCGTCGCAACAAAAGTGGGCGAAGTGTATTGAGTAATTAGGGGATTACATTGAACAATAAAAAAATATTTTTTTTGTGATAAGTTGTTTCTTTGTTACTCAGGTAGATAAATTATTGAACATCGCTCGTACAATATTTTTGAACATTTCTTGCAATTACCTACCCGAGACTGGCGACTGAAACACGTCACTGCCTGGAATTGCAAACAGTGTCGACTACTTTGACTGGGGGAGGGGTCATGATTTTCCTCATTCCTTCCAAGAAAGTACCAAGGTGGTTTGTTGTCACGATCATTAAACCCCTAATTTTGTTCCGAACATCGTCCATGATCGTTGGTTCTGTTGTGTTCAAATCCGTACCATAAGAACGAATATTGAAAAATTCCAGACAGCTTCTCAGTGGAACTCAGCTAATAATAATAATAATAATATAGCACCGTTAAGACCGTACTTGATATCTTTGTTCTTATACATATGCATTTTGTTTGTTGTAGATTTGTTTTGGTGTATTTTTGTTGCATGCTTGCGCTTTTGAAGCTGTACATTAATATTATTATTATTATTATTATTATTATTGTGCAGTGGTATCGACGAACGAAATTAAGTGGAAGATGTTGATATTTTACATCTTCGTGCGATAGGTGTACATGAGTTTATTACCGACAAATTGCACAGTACTCCGTGAGGACGACTATAAGAAATCGCAGAAACATGTAATATTCTCCTGTATGTCCATCCATGGCGCAACAGCCCCCTAGTGGGCCAGGGCTTCCTCATTATCGAGGCTTCACGATCACACTCAGACACACCACACTTGGTAAGACTCCTCTACACGAGTGTTCAGCCCGAGACAAAGGCCTCTACCTGACGACACACAACACTCATAAGAGACAGACATCCATGTCTCCAGCGGTATTTGAACCCACAATCCCAGCAAGCGAGCGGCCGCAGACTCACGTCTTAGATCGCGCGGCAACTGGGACCGGTTCTCCTATACGTGGATAAGTGAAATTTGTTGTGCAGTTAGTGATAAACATATGGAAGATGTTAACCATGGCGCCATATTCCCTAAACCCGGCTTTTCTTGCATGTTTCAATTATGGGCCTTCTGAATCTTTGTACAAAATTAGCGTGTAATGTCATTTTGATTCAGGGTGAATATTGAATGATAACACTGAAACTGTTCTCAATGACATTAACTTGAGGCTCTCAGTAATCGTGTGAATCTGCAATCTGGCCCAGCCTCAGTTTGCTCCATTTGTGTCGACCTGTACGCAGCTGCCAAAGGGAAGTTCTACGGATAAAATTTAGGGCCTATTTTTTTCATATTCCCCAAATCTAAATAAATCCATGCATTTTATTTTTTTGCCTAATTACACATAGGCGAAAAGCGACTCTTAGAAGTGTACTTATTTTCATATAATTACATAAACATTATTTAAATTTGAGCCTTGGAAGAACGGTACACCTAGAGAGTTTTGTATAGTCACAACAAAAATTGCCGGCTGAAATTTATCAATTGCAATCTTTGTGATCTTCACAATATTACTTTTATAACTGAGGCAGCCATATCTTCATTAGCAAAACAAACATCTGTGGGCCCGTGAAAGTGCAAATTACTCTACACTAAGGCTGACAACCTTACCACAATTCTGGGCCATTGTCATTTAATCTAGGAACCTTAACTTCCTGGAACCCTCTGGGCACCTCGGGCCTGTAATGGGACTAACTGAATTTAATTATCTGATTTTTTGTCAATCCGCCTAATTCTTTGAAGCGTAAAATTCTTCAAAATAATATGTAATATTTCAGCCCCACATTAGAGTATACATATTACGTCTCTATTGCTAAGACCAATCAATGAATGCTCTGTACGGAAATACGTAATGGCTGGTTTACTGTGGAAACGATGGGAAATGCATATATGTGGTTCGTGGACAGAATGCATGAGGTTCTTGTTGCTAAAGCAGGTGACAGGCTGTGTATAAAATGGTGAAATCAATCGGCATTGCAGCTGTCAGAAAAGAATTCTGGTTCGAATTAAAACAATTTCCCCCAAGCCAAGCTAAGGCCTCTAGTAGGGTGCATGTCTCCCATTTGTTTTTCCTGCAGCCTCCTGTATCCGGTCTGATTGTCATCTCTTCTCATTTTCCTCACGCGAAGTAGTTTTTACGCAACACATGTACGTCCTATGTTGACTTACTAGCATTAATTAAAGTGACTGTATTATTTATTGTGTATCTTCTCTCACCTGCTCATATTGTACGTCACACTCCGCATAAAGCAAACAGGTGCCGGGAAACTAGAGTTATGTACAGGGTTACCACAAAAGAATGCCAGTGTTTCAATCTGAAATATCTTCTGAATTCGAAAAGGTAAAACAATAAAAACAAGATGTAACTTATGTGTATATGTCTTGATTTTGGGCCTATTATCTCGATGTAAATAATGTTTGCAAACCGGCACGTATCCTACTTGTAGTTACTACGTCCGTTCCACTGTACCTTGGGTGGCCGTAGCTTTGAATGTTCTCACTTTTAGCTGCTGTAGCGCTTGGCTTTGTGAGGAGTGTAGTTTAGTAATTTCTGTCACTTCCCCGCCTCCCCAAAAGAATGCCATATACTGATGTCATATGAGCAGGTAACTGACACAAAAAAAGGGGGGATATAATGGCTTGACGAGATCGGATGAGCAGGTAACCTCCACACTGCTACAGTCACAATAATATGTACGAATACGAGTTTGGGCGTGAATGAGGGCGCATTTCTTTGTTTTTGGAACCAGCTATATTACATTCATTGATTCCATGGTCTGTCTTACGACAGGTCCATAGTTTCTTCCTAGCGAGTTCTCCAATTTCCAATATTCACTCCTTTCCTTCACGTCATCCAGTAGCTACATATGTCTTCTTCCTCGTCTTCCCGTCACTTCTATCTTCCTTCTATATTTCCTTCAATGGCGTGTTTTATAAGGCAGTTTCTACCCAAGATGTGACTAATGTAGTTAGCCTTCTGTTTATTGTATTAGGATATTCCTATCCTCCTTGCCTCAATGTAATACTTCTTCATTACTCACACGAACGGTCCAACATATCTTCTCCGTCCTTCTCGAGCACCACATTTCAAAACTTTCCGGGCACTTCTGATGTACTGTCCGAGGTGTCAAAATTTCAACATCATACAAAGCTGTGCATCAAACGTAGCACTGCAGTAGTTTCTTCCTTAAAAACTGAAGTCCAGTTTACTGGTGAAAATGTCTTCTTGTTGAATGCTGCTTTTGCCACGGCAATCCTGTATTTAACTTCACGTGTACACCTCTCGTTATTTGTTATCATACTACCCAAGTAGTTGAAATATTCCACATAGTCCAGTTGTTTTTGATGTACTGGGGATGGTTGCCTCGAGTTTCTCATTACCTATTTTTTCCCTTATTTGTTTCTATTCCATAATATCTTAAAATTATCAGTCACGCCCTGTAGTACCATTTCTTCCTTAGCCAGCAGCACAAGGTCATCTGCATATGACATACAGAGTAGTAAATATTTCAATTTAAAATATAAGTATATGATCCTGTTTAACTTAAATGTCCTAATACGCGGACGGTACAACTGATGAAGGTCCTCCAGCAAACTTCTGCAGTACAGTCCCTGATACTAGTGTAGATGTGGTTATTCATGTGCATGGTTATAATCGTAGTTTACAATGCTCCTGCCAGTAGCTCGGACCACACAGGGTCGAAAAGCAAGGTGATACGATGGATAATGGAAAGGAACTTTGACGAAAGAAGCGAAAACGGCGTAATTTGAGGTAGGACTGAGGAAGACCGTCAAAATCTGAGTCAGAATGGTCGGTCCTTGTGGTGAGACATAAACCTTCCAAATACGTCGGAGGAATGCCAAACACTCGACCGCGAAGTCAGATAGTGTACGTAGAAATGAAGACGAACTGGGTCTAGAGGTAATCGGGACCATTTCATTATTTAATATCATCTCTATACGAAGGTTGTACTTTGGCTTCAATACGTTGAGGTTTAAATAATTTAACTCAAATTGTCACAACTTCGTTACAAAACAGTTTCATAAACATCCTATACACACCCAGCTTTCATGAGGATATAGGACTCCATGCTTGGTATCCTTTTCCAAACAAAAAAATTTATACCCTTCTGTCCGAACCTGTAACGAAAGGGCGCCGCGCTGAATTTATTGCCTCTGTTGCCTAACTTGAGGTTCTGTCACTTCCTCCAGGCAGGCGCTTATGAAAGTGTGGACGGTGTAGCGACTAACTACAGGCTGGACTGTCCGAGGATTGGGTTCCGTTGGGTACGCGATTTTCCGCACCCCTCCAGGCAGACCCTGAGGCCCAACCAGCTTTCTGTACAATGAGTACCGCTTTTCTTTTCCGGGGATAAAGCGGCCGAGGTGTGGCGTTGACCACCCACCCGCATCTGCCCTGCCCTGTTCTAGGGTACAGTTTACTTTACTGTCTCTTCCATTTCTTCCTTCAAAATCAGCCTTTCATTGCCTACTGTGCGTACTTCATTAAGCCAAGTACAATAAAAAAGATTAGACCCTATTTTGTTTCGTGACTTATTTCGAGGATAGTTTTTACATTTGGCGCGTAATATCCTATATATAAATACGGCATTTTTTTTTGTATTTATTTTATTCTCGACAATCAATAGCGAATGGTTTAAGGTTTAGTAGTAAAAATATTTCTTTTTAAGACTGAGTCTTTAAAAACCTATTAACAAAAATTGTTACCTATTAATCTGGTTAAATATATTTAAAATACACAGGACTAATTACGTTAGAATACAGTGTTGCAACAGTCGTTTCTTGCACTCAGACTTTATATCTAAAAGTCCAACATATGTGAAGAATTAAAATTTAATTTATCTCACTGTTTTTCGCAGATGCTTGACTATAAATCAATTAGTCGCAAATGGATGGAATGTATCCTGGTACAAGAAATTCGAAGGCTCGTGACGTCACTTGCAAGACTCATCATTGCTCCACGTGAGTCACTCTATATATGACTAACTAACCAACTGAATAACTCCATAGAACAGATTCCTTCTTAAGAAGCTAATGGTTCCTCAAGTAGTCAAGAAATTCTCCTCGTTTTGTACAAGACGAAGTTTCATGTTTCAGAAGTACCTGCCGCTAATCCCTGTCCTGAGTCATTTCATTCCAGTCCACGTAATTCCATATATCGTGTTTCTTGGTGATCCATTATGATATTACTAGGGCTAGGTATTAGAAGTGGCCTCTTTTCCTCGGGTTTCCCTGTCACAGCCTTGTACGCACCTATTCTTTCCACGATACGTGCCAATCACTTAAAGTAAGTTGCTGTTAATTCCAACGATTCCGTTCTTCCATACGTGGCTTCGTCTTCCAAGTGTTAGCATTCCTTCTGTGAATTTTCCCAGCTAAATTGTTTAATCAGAAGTCGGGAGATTTTTCTTTTTAAAGACTATCATTTGCTAAGTTTATGTAGCGTAGATGATACAACAAGCATAGCATATAGTAAGGCCTATTGGTGGAACGACGCTGACAATGGAAAACAAGTAGTCGAGGGGAAAACCTGTTCCAGTGTCACTTAGTCCATCCAAAATTCCATATGGACTTTTTCCATTACTTGTGTAGTCTACCGGGACAGTCTTGATTTAACCCGCTAAAGTGCCGAACTAATTTAAAAAAAACACACGAGAGTTTTGTTCCTATCTCACATAAAACACAGCAGGTATATGGATGATGGAGTGAAGCTGGGTAGTGTACTTAAGAAAAATTGTTGTGTTCTTATGCTGAGAAAAAATTTAAACTCTGTTGGATGAATGTCATGTTCTTTATCAAAAAACAGAATAAAATTGTCTTGTTCTTTGCCTTTAAACCTGGTGGAATATTAGAATATCATTGCACACTAAAGGGTTAATGAATTAAGTGAGAGCCTGCCAGGTCAATATAACAAGTTATGAACGTCTTTCTTACGTAACTCCCTTATGTTATTTCCTACCCTCACCACTTCTCCACACTATGTTTAATATACATTCCTCGTAAAGGTAGTTTCATTAGTTCAGAATTACATATTGAGATGTTTGGAAGAGAGCAGGGGAACAGAAACATGAAACTTCCAGATTGTGTTTATGTACAATCCCTGAACTTCAATTGGAATATCAAAATACTTCATATTTCACATCACTCCTGGCGCTACAGCCCTTGGTGAGCCTTGGCCTCCTCAACAATCCGCCTCCATTTCACTCTATCTTGCATAGTCTCCATCCACTGCTTTATCCTCATTGCCATCAGGTCTGCTACCACATCGTCCATCCATCTCTTCCCTGGTATTAACATTGTCCTAACATTCCAGGTTGCCATTGTCAAGTCCGATTTCCAAACTCCTTTCATCAACGTTTGTTTCTCATCCCTCCGAGGCTGATTGTTAGGTTTCGAAACAAGTTATTTTTACGGTGAGGGATTGTCAGCCCCACGCCCAAACCCCAACCTGGAGGACCAGGGTATCCCTTTTCGTCTGGGTCATCGCCCTTGACCTGTCTGGCATGGGAGGTCTTCATATATATCTCTGTGTAATAAGTTACATGAAATCATGCTCATATTTAGAGTTAAATTTTGTCCTCATTTACACGCGGTAAAAGATAAAGTTCACTGCAGAACAGGCCATGAAGGCCCAGTGGGAGAGTAAAGCACAGCTCTACTCTTCTTTTAACCTCGGCGCTAGATGGGGGATGAGTGGTCAACGCCACCTCCCGGCCGCTTTACCCCCGGGAAAGAGACCCGGTACCCATTGTACAGGGGGCTGGGTGGGCCCCAGGGTCGGTCTTTGCGGGTAAAGAAAATTTTCCCTGAATCACACACGAACAATTTAAATCTTTGAAAACATTTGGTAAGAAATTTGGGTTAGAAGTCAAAAAGACAGACATATATTAAGAGCCATCCTGGTCTGTGAACTGAAGCGAATGAAATGTAAATATTCATAGATGATGTTTCAAGGAATAGGCAAATTTAATTTCTAGATATATCACAGACTTAAATTTGGGCAGGTGTTCAGACTAGTTATTACGATATTATTGAAAGAATTAATTAGCTTTTTACGTCCATTCATATGGTTCCGACAATCTCTCTGATGGTCAAGAAATTCATCGCCTTTTACGGTGCCAAAAATGAAATCTTCATTTTCGCAGCAGCCGCCCACCCGAACTTATCCTGAGCCAGGTGCTAAATTTTCTTTGACTCCTCTGTATACTGTTCTGTAGTTCCTGGTATCTTGAGTTCCTTGTAATTTTTTTCTTAATTTCGCTAATAACGACAATTTGTATGTGCCTCTTTGTAGTACTTCATTCATTTCCACTGCTTTATCTGTGATCCCTCTCACATTCCAAGCAGCTTAAATCTTACTGTCAACTGTTTTAGATCTTCCCGGCTGTTGTATTTGAAACTTGCAGGTATTCAGAACTTCCTCTTGAGAGATCACTAGTCTCTCAACTGGTAAGTCTGATGGTATGGTTACTACATTTTCGCCTCCGCCTCCGCCTCCGGACAGGCTGGTTATACTCAGGCATGTCCTCCAGAGTAGATAAAAAGTTTGTACCACCGTAACTCGGTCCTCAGAGCCTCGTAGGTAAGAGCAGGTTGCACCTCGGGCAGGTGAGGGTGAGATTTGGGTATGAGAGTTTATGGATTGCACGTCCTACCCATCGCAACCCTGTGGTAAATTAATAAACTAAATTCCTGCCTGCGCTTAATTAATTCAGCACCACACCATGAAGACATACGATGGGTGGAGGCATAGCTCAGCGAATTCCTAATTTCGGCGCTAGTTGGAATTTTGGAAATTCACGTCCCAACCGCCTTACCGCTTGGGAGGGAGGTCGCCGTGTCCATGGGATAGAGCCGCAGGAAATGGATGGGTAGACAGAAACTGTACCTTAGTAGAGGACACCCTGTTGTATTTAAAGTACAATATTAAAATGAAATGAAATATGTACTCCGTCTGTCAAAACTATCTTTTTATTTTATTGTTTCATCTGTTGGCAACTAGTTTCGGCCTGACTAGGCCATCATCAGGCCAATATTTATAAAAACTTAAAAATGTTGGTGCATAAAATAAAAAGTTAAACCCGAGAGCATAAAAACATAAAACTCCAGGACTCAATTTTAGTAGAATATACAGAATTTCAACCTACTGTACAGCAGCTGAAGACAAAATCCGCACAACAATTTTATAATTTTACCAATTTTACTAATGCGACTATATACATATATATATATATATATATATATGTGTGTGTGTGTGTGTGTGTGTGTGTGTGTGTGTGTGTGTGTGTTATACTTAAAATCTTTATAACACATTTAATACTGTACATCTTTAAAATTATTTTCAATTTTAAAGTTAAGTGGTCAATCAACAAGTACTTTAGTAATACGGGTACAGTACTCATAACATAGAATTCAAAATCTTACTACAGATAAAACAACTATAGCTGGTACTGTACCAACTATAAAGAACAATAATGATTGTGGATGGGATCCCATGATACTGACGAGTTATATTATATGTACCATCATTTTTAACATATTTATAGATATTGGCCTGATGATGGCCTAGTCAGGCCGAAACAAGTTGGCAACATTTGAAACAATAAAATAAAAAGGTAGTTGTGACAGACGGAGTACATATTTTATTTCATTGTGATACAGAACACTATACGCCCCCCTCCCCCGGAGTCCAGTTCCGATTCTACGAGTACCCTGTAGCTTCGTGTCAGTACTAAACCACGCTGCCCCCGGTAAATTAGTAGATTATTTATATTATGAAATTTGGTAGGATATGATAAACTGACATTCATCGCCGATTATTGCCATTGTGCCCTATATGAATGAAATATTAACGCAGTGTGCTATGTATAAGCTCACAGAATGCTGGCAAACAAAACGTTAGTGCCAAGTTGTTTATATCAGGTGGCTGTGTGTCGTGTGGGTGCTTGGAGTATGCCTATTGTACTCCCCATTCCACCCGCCACGTCTGTCTCTTATTCTGTAATCCCCTGTAGAGGTCTGGCACACATCAGTTCCTGTTTCGTCACCATCTAATGAAGTATATTAATCACATTCGACTCTTGTGTGTTGATGTTCTACAAAACTAGGCGTCACATTTCTGGAAAACAAGCTGTAACAATATAAAGGTAAGTCGTAACGATGTTGATTGTCCGTAGTTTTCAAATTTAAAAGTTTAATATGAACTTGAGTGTTGCCTGTCAAATAAACTGTTGTGCTTCGATGGAGATTCGCTGGTTTGGTTTGAAAATGAAGGATATGATATACTAAGCTTGTGTCCGTAACTCATATCCATTATTTTAAACGCCAAATAATTATTGTTCTACAATAAACTCCGTTACTCTGGCGCTCCATTGCTGCGCATTTTAAAACTGGAACAAGCTGTTTGTCTGAAGTGTGTAATAATGAAACAAGGAACTTAAGCAAAAACATTTATCATCATAAGATTATAAAACTTAATATGATATATAATGAAGACCATTTTTATTCGGCACAACTATATTTTATTACAATTCTATATACCTTTTAAAATTATACATATTTCGACATCTAACTGTAAATCAGTCATGAATAAATAAAAAGAAAGGCAGTCAAACATAATGAATTGTCATTCCTATGAAAGAGATTATAAAAATATTTGACTGTCTTTTTATTTATGCATGCCTGCTGGTGATCGTTAGGGGTTGAAGCATGTTGTATTTTATGAAAGAAAATGTTGATTTTAAAATAAAATATTCATGTGTTGACTAAAAAAATTTTTTATTACTTAGTTTATGAAGCACAAGGGCATGTCTCCTCTGATCAATAGCCGCAAATAATGGTTATAATTAGACCGTTATAATATGTGAGACGTTGCGCGGTGGTATGGGGCCTGTGTTGTGCCATCGTTGAAGTGGCAAAGGTGATGGTGAAGATTCGTGTCTTCTAGGATGTTACGCCATGTCGACTAGTAAAGAGTTACTCTCGTTTCGATGACACTGCCTTTCTTCGAAACGACCGTGTTTACCGGTAGACACGGCGTAGCATCTTAGAAGACCGAAGCTTCCTTCGTGTTAAATTTGATACACATAAAGATCATGAACACAGCCACACATTAAGTAAGAAATGTTGCTTGGAAGTCAGTGGCTACAATGGTTACGATGCAGATCTTCCGAGGTTATATCCGAAAGATTTGACGTATAAACCTCCAGAATCTGTATTTAAGTAACAAGTTATGCAAAAAATAGCATAGTAACAACAGTCATAATTGATAATTGATTTGTCTGACTAGAAATCTGTCTTAACAAGAAAGTTGGCTCATGTGCAGAATGTGAAATTCCTTGCTTTACTTCCTTCTGATTTGTTGGTCGAACAGTGGGAAGTAAACTCTAGTTTTCACTTTTAATGCTTTTACTGTTAGTTAAAATTGTCTTTGTCCAGACCATGAAGGCATAGAGCGGGGTGTACAATTATATCTCTACTCGAGGCAAGATGGAGTTGAATGATAAGCTTCAGGTTTCGGTCGCTTACCCCCGGGAAAGAACCCAGATAGCAATAATACGGGGCTGGGTGGGCCCCAGACCAGGTCTGCACAATTTGTAGAAGAGAAAATGCTCTTCTTGTTTCTGGGATTCGAACCCCAGCCCTTGCATCCTCAGTGTAGTCACTGTACGAACTACTCTATCTCGTCTGTTCTTTAACATGTGCCGCTCTATAACAAGTTTAATACGGCCAGTTTATAAACACTCAAAATTTTGATTTCGTTCCTCATTTAGGCTGCATTTAGCTTAAAACAAGACACGCAGTGTATGTATAATATAATACTGGGGCGTGTTCGTGCAACCATTGTTGCAATGGGAAGGCAATAAGTAGTACATATTTTGATTGTGTGTTCGTAGCCTTTGGTATCCAGCATGCAATTCGCATGTGCCATATTGTCATCTGTGTTCTGCCCGGCTCTAAAATATTTTTCCATATTGTCTCATAAACTGCACGATTTTCGATAAAGTAAAAGTTATTGAACATAAAATGTGTTTGATTTTCTCTACAACTTTTAGCTGAAACGTTTGTCATTCTATGAAGAATTGAGCGAGATATAATTAAAAATGTGTATTGGTCTTCACGTAAAGTGCCCGTTATTCTTGTCCGATTTTAATGTATCTTTAGTTTTCTCAACAGTGTTCGAAAAAAAAATGTTTATAAAATTTATTGAAAATCCGTCCAGTGGGAGCCGAGTTGTTCGATGTGGACGGACAGACATGACACAGCTAATAGTCGCTTTTCGCAATTTTATGTAAGTGCCAAAAATGACGAGTGAAAAGGAAGGCTGACATACTAGTTCTACAATTAAAAAAGACATGTTCGCTTCTCACGTGACACGTTCATTTGTTCTACAAATGGTGTTTATAGGTTTTTTTTGGGGGGGGGGGGTCGCAACAGCCCTACTTGGGCCTAGGATGCCTCATTGTTGAAGTTTTGATATTGCACACAGACGCGCCACACACGGTGGGACTTCTCTGGAAGTGGGATCGGCCTTTCGCAGAGACCTCTACCTTACTGCGTACAATGCTAATTTTATTAATTTATTCTAATGTCTTTGTTCTTGTATTTCGTCACACGAATCTGTTCCGACACTATATTTTTGCACTCAGTTACTAATAATATTCATTAAATACACAAAAATATAGCTGACCTTTGACGACAGACGAGTTAACCTCTTGGCAGGGTTACTACGTCCTTGTCATCGTGGACAAGTCCTCTGTTTGAGACATAAAATTTATGTGCGTGCGGATTTTCAAAAGCGAAATTGCCGGGCTTTTAGCGATCGATCTTGTCACACAAAAAAAATTATAGTAATTCAGATTTTTTTACGGTTGGTGAGCAAATGAGATTTTTTTTTTTGCCAGTTTAATGTATGCGTATTGGAAGATACGACCTCGCTTGAAAAATTCACTTACAAATGAAATGTGATTAATCCTAGCCGTTTTAACTTCCAGGCGCCTTCGCAAAATTGCGAAAAGCGACTATTACCGCCGTATTGTCTGCCTCGCCGACCTCATTCAACAACCCAGCTTCCACTGGACGGACTGTCGTGATATTTTATATTTGAGTGTTTTTTTTAAATCTATCGAGAAAATTCATTAAAATCTGAAAATAACAACGGGCACTTTACATGAAGCTCTATGTACATTTATGATAATATCTCGCTAAATTTTTCTAGAATGAGAAATATTTCAGACAAAATTTGTAGAAACAATCAAAACGCACTTTTCATTTTCAATAATTTTTTTTTCGAAAATCTTACCGTTTATGAGATAATGTGGAAAAACATAGTACATCCAGAAAGGCCACATATAAAAGTATAAGGCTGCGTAGAAAGAGATGTGCTCTTCGTGGCGGATAACTATGCGAAAAATACAGACACATACCCATAATATTTATTACTTATTTTTTTATAATTGATTTATTCTTTTTGATCTCCTACAACGTTTTACGGCAACACTTACAAAGACTGACTAACTGTGCAACTACTTATCTGTCTTTACGATCTGTTTGGCTAAATTGTAGGTCTCAAGAGGGCCGTGAGCAATTGAATATTCTTTTGTTTCAATGTAGCGTGGGACACGTTACTGGAAAACCTACCTACGTTCTATGGTTGCTGGTGACATACATCTTCCATTAAAAAAAAAACCATTTTTGTGCAAAGCTGAATATTTTTGAATAGTTGAGAGTGACATACATTGTTGTGTTTCCACTGCAACAATGGTTACGCCAACACGCCAGCGTGTTGCTTTACGCGTGCATTGCCTATCTTGTTAGTTCATGATTCCTGCTGCTCTCCAATACTATTACTGGTTCCAACTCATTTTCGAGTGTGCTGCAGGAATTTCAGCGTTGTTATCACTTTAATGACATTGCGGCGAGGGAATTAGGGAGATATTTACAAAAGCCGACGACAATTTCATTTCGCGGCTTAATAAAAACTAGCGCAAAACTAATCCTGTCGCATCATATTGCGAAATATTACATTGTGAACGTCTGAAAGAACACATTCTTATTTGTACATTACGCTGTTAAAACGATGGATTGTAAGTCACTCACAAGTCAAACACATCACGATGACCAATAGACATAATACACTACATAAGAGATACCAATACAATATAAACGAATTTAAAAAGACCCTCCAAAATAATAATCTGACAATAAGCAAAGCACTGGTAATAATCGATAGAAACACCCTAATAAAGAAGGTTGATAATTTTATACAGGACAATAATATAAAACAAATAAACAAGGACCCTACCGAGAAATACCAAAGACAAATCCAACAAACAATCCAAAGATGCAACTTACTGGTAGATAAACAAAAGTACAAATACCTAACAAACATAAAACCGATGGCTTCAAAACTTAATATATACATAAAAACACACAAGGATAACGAACCAATTAGACCGGTAATAAACAATACACAAGCCGCATCGTACAAAATAGCAAAGCATTTAAACAAAAAACTACATAATTTACTTTGCCTACCACACACATATAATACAAAAAAAACCAAACAAGTATAACAACGAAAATAGATGAATTGTAAGTTCAATATGAAAATAATAGCACTGCCCTCCTGCTATATCGGTGTCGTAAAAACGACCTTTTAAACTTTATGAAAACTAAATCATAATTATTAAATCACGGTACATTTTCATTGCTTATCGCGCTGACAGTATTGAAACTTGCGATAACTTTCTTGGACATGTAAACTGAAGATGTCAAGAAGGGATTGTGACGACCGACAATTCCTCTGTCGCCCAAGTCAAAGCGGCATATCGTATTAACATATTCCTTCCTCCACCTCTTCCCTTCGATCTGCCATTTTAACTCTGTTTAAATACAAGGAAAAATTTTAATTATTACGTTATCTCCCAAATTCCCAGTATTGAAGGGAAATGAACTGAATCATGTGCTTGGGAATACCGTTCATTTAATAATGTGCCAGCGATAGTTTGGGGGGGGGGGGGGAAACAAAAAAAAAAAAAAAGGGCGGGTACGGTCCGTAAAAAAGAAAGCTTGAGGGCGTGTCGTGTAAGCT
>Ga0123353_10008181_pt1 | contig 14247 bp, 9 predicted proteins | sample TergutLab28metaG_3_FD_92763 | JGI IMG/M metagenome (GOLD analysis project Ga0123353, IMG submission 92763) | Labiotermes labralis P3 segment gut microbial communities from Petit-Saut dam, French Guiana - Lab288 P3 | ecosystem: Host-associated > Arthropoda: Insects > Digestive system > Gut ... | reverse complement strand
ATATTCGGTACCTATATTTGTTGAATAAATATATAAAATGCAACTTTGGGGGTTAGCGGTGGGGTACGACCATTATAGTTGACATTAGGCGTCTAAAGGTTAAAGGAATCATTATATGATCAGTAGAACTGCTGGTACACTGTTCGGCATTCGAACTGGGTACCTCCTGAGCACAAGTCAAAGCGTTACCACGTGAACCAAACCGCTGGATGTGACTTGTAACGCCTTCGTATGTTTGAAATCCATCTAATAATGCCGTCAGAAACTCTGCTCAACGTCGATGGTTTGCAGCGCCACTTCTGTTGTTCTCTTCAAAAGCTGGTAGACGAATTGTCGAACAACAGACTTTGAAACTGAGTGGGGAAAATCCTGATTCCTGAACAACATTTGTCGGAACTTTACCGACGGCGAATACGGTACTGGCGTAGATAGGGAAACGATATTTTGATTGTCCTATAAAACTTCACAGTCATTCTGTAAACGCAACGGGCTGTCACTTGTAAAGATTTTATCTGCTAGTAAAGAATTTAGCATCAATCAGTGCGAAAATATAAAGAGGAAGTTTACGACATTCCCAGAATTATTATCGTGTTGTAGGTATCAGGAAATTCCAAGAGCCACTAACTGTGAGCACCAGGACACTCCTAAAGTCACGGACTGTGAGCCCCATAACACTCCTAGAGACACTTCCCAGCTCTGGGCACGAGGACACTCCTAGAGTCACGGACTGTGAGCCCCATAACACTCCTAGAGCCATTCCCCAGCTCTGGGCACCAGGAACCTCTCAGAGTCACTGTCTGTGAACCCCATACATTCCTCGAGCCACTTACAAGCACTAGGCACCAGGACCGTTTCAGAGCCACTGTCTGTGAGCTCCATAACACTAATAGAGCCAAATTTCAGCTCTGGGCACCAGGACCCTCTCAGAGTCACTGTCTGTGGGCCCCATAACACCACTAGAGCAAAATTCCAGCTCTAGGCACCAGGACCCTCTCAGAGTCAGGGCAACCTTGTAACAAATACGGACACTCACCTGCTCCTGCACAGGTTCTTCGAGCACTGTCGCGTTGGCCGGGTGGTAGAGTAGCTGCCCCGACACCAGGGACGAACGGCGGGATGAAGGCGTCAGAGTTCCTGCGGCGTTCCCACCAACTCCCAATTCCGCGTCTCTGTCAGGCACATTGGACACGTCATTGGTTAGTTGTTGTTTTATGAAATTACATTGTTTCAAATGAGTTCGTTAAATAGCGAAAGACAAATTGATGCCACTGTGGCACGTCGCATTTAGTCACAAATTTAAACAGTTTGGTTTCTCATTTGGTTTTACACGAATCCTGCATTGTTTAAATAACTTACAAATATTTAGTGCTTTGCTGCCACTTAGATTATAATATTTTGTCCCCTATTTCACTGAAAAAATTAGGACAGCACGTAAGTAAGTATTTACTTTACGTTTTTTGAACCGTACATTGTGATGTACATGTGTAATAAAAACCAACAAAATGCCCACTTTTTACGTTAATGTTTTCATTCAATCACAGTGTCTTCGACATGTTTCGAATATCGAAGTGTTCATTCTCAGGAATATTTGTACTACATGCAGTTTTATGGTATCTCTTTCATGTTGAAATTATAGTAATTATGATAATTTATTAATGTCTTTTATTATAATTTCAACACGAAAGAAATACCACAAAACAGCATGTACCTTATCCCAAGGATGAACGCTTGGATGTTCGAAACATGTCGAAGACACCATAACTAAATTAAAACGTTAATGTAAAAAGTGTGCATTTTGTTGGTTCTTGGAAAATAGATACATATATGTTTACTATTGTTTCATATGGGTATAACGTTTGTTCGTATATATTAAGGGAATATGACAGACTAAGGTATGATAATTGATATTTTCACAGAGTTTCCTTTGGAAAATCAGGTTGTGTCTGGTTTGTTAGGCAGAATATCAAGGCTAACTGTCAAGGTTTTGAGAGAACGTGCAGTTTTCTTCTTCAGAGCCAAGGACGTGCAGGAGTGTTTGAACCTTCAAGTTGCAAGCGGTACGTACTGTACAACAATCCTGATTCTTAACACAACAACGCAGAAAACCTAAACATTTGGACTGAGGGTTTTTGAGAACAGGGCGTTGATGAGAACGTTTTGGACGTGCGAGGGAGGAAATCAGACGGCGGTAGAGAAAATTCAAGAATGGGGGGGGGGTTCATATCTTTCATACTTTATCAGGTTGATGAAATTAAGGGTGGTGTTTGGGCCAGGCATTTAGTATAAGGGGAAGGGAAAATAAAAGCGGAATAAATTTTGATCGGGAAGGAAAATGTGTAAAAAATACAACTTCTGAGAACTAGGCGTAGAGGAGTGATAACATTAATATGTATGCTGAAGAAATGGGATGGAAAAGTGTAGACTGGATTCACTTGTTTTAGAATATAGTCCGGTGGAATTTTCTACTGCACACGATAACAAATATCCGATTTTCATAAAAAGCAGGACCTTTTTGATTAGCTGACCAACTGTCCATGTCCTAAGTCTGGAGCAAAATATAGACCTCTAAGAAGGAACCTGCTGCACAAAGACTTAGCTTCACTGTCAAAAAAAAAAATCGCAGATGATAAACTGGACCTTCAATTACAAAATATCCTTTTCCTCTAATCTTATCAACTTCCACTCTAAGCTCAGTTTAAGAAACACCTTTTTAATTTATACACTGGCATTAGTAATATAATTTTTACCTGTGAAAACTAACAAGAAGGAAGTAGTTACATTTCGTAATAAGATCAAATTGGCCGGTATTCCTGACAGACATATCTCGTCCATAGAGTCGGAAAATATGAACAAGCTGTAAGTCTGTGAACGTCCGTCCGTCGGTGTCCTGATAGAGTAATATATATATATATATATATATAATTTTACTACAATAAACTTATTTTCGTAAAACTCATTGTGTAAAGGATGATAATTACTGCTAATTATTTTGAATGTTTTTTCATATATTTTTGCTTAAATACGAGCTTTCAGTAATACGAGAAGCCTTGTAGTGCAACTCACTGCAGAGTCTGGACGAGTTGTGTTGGGGACAGAAGTTGGTCACTTTGCTAAGTATGTTGTGTTTACCAGAGAAAAAAATACCGCAATAGATTTAACTGACTGCAAAACTAGATCGATAAATCCCATGCTTCGAAGGGTTAAATTCGTCTGAGTTTGAACCTGAAGATGGAAACTGGACCTCTGAAAACTACGATGAAATCTATTTATCTGTAATTCTGTGGCTATACGAGCCGACTTTTTGAACATCTAACGGAATGAACGCTGTAAGAACCTAACTTTTTCAAAAATTTCTTATTAAGCCTTACTTACTTTTATGTAATTTGTTAGCTCTAGAAAGTAAGAAGCGCGACTAAATAATATTTAAAGTAAATAAATAAATAAATAAATCAACCAACCAATCAATAAATTAATCGATCTTAAAGTTTCATAAGCACTGCAATTGAAAAAAGTCGGTGGATGGAGTAACAATGAAGGAAAGCATAGCATCTTGAAACAAGCGACACCCAGACTCATCTGGCGAGCAACAACGGAATCAGTCCGGTAGCACACAATCCAACTCATGGTGCTGCTTCTGTACGAGATATCGACTCGGAACCGTATGAAGTAGTATTAATTCTGTCGTAAGCATGTACTGCTCTTTAATGAATCTTATACTTAGATTTCTTACTGAGAGTGACTAAACAACGATATTCAACATTCACAACATAAAATTAATTTTGCAATACTAATAATGAACTGAAAAATCTGTTATGAAAACAAATGCACAGAGTTTGGAACACCCCTCTTCCGCTTTCCCTTCAATCTTGTTTGCAGCCATACGATCAACCGGACTACTCAAAAATGGTCCGCTTAACGTATGTCCATCCGCAAATTCTATTTGCCGCTATTTACGTAACATTAGTAGAAAAAATGCAACTTAATTTATGTATTAGAGAATTACATCATATAATTCGAAGACTATCAAGAAAAAATCACATCTTCTTTTCTCATTCCCCTTAGCCAATAAATAATTTGCTTAGTGTATTACTGCATTTTCGGTGTTATTATTTATGCTAATTACGATTACAATTCTGTCTGTTGCGTTGTATGGGTGTGAAACTTGCTCGCTGACATTGAGGGAGGAATGCAGGCTGATGGTTTTGAGTGTAGGGTGTTGAGGAGAATATTTGGGCCTAGGAGGGACGAGGTAACAAGGGAGTGAAGGAAGCTTCATAATGAGGAGTTTCATGATCTGTCTTCTCACCCAATATTGCTCGGTTGATAAAATCGAGGAGAATTAGATGGGCGTGCATGTAGCGCGTATGGGGGAGAGGAGAGGCGTATACAGGATTTTGGTGGGAAACCTGAGGGAAAGAGACCACTTGGGAGACCCAGGCGTAGATGGGAGGATAATATTAAGATGGATCTTCAGGAAGTGGGATTTAGGGGTATGGACTTGTTCGAGCTGGCTCAGGATAGGGACAGGTGGCGGGCACTTGTGAATGCGGAAATGAACCCTCGGTTTCCATAAAATGCGAAGAATTTCTTGACTACCTGAAAATCTGTTAGCTTCTCAAGAAGAATTCTGTTTCATGGAGTAAGGAAGTAAGTAGTAGTTACGTTTAGAATATTTGTTGCTTTGTAATTACACAATACTTCTATGTGAAATTCCGACAACCTAAACATATAACACACACACAAACACACGCACGCACTCATACAGATGATTCAGGATGTAGGCAATGGAAATTCAGGGACCAAACCTAGACCAGTCTGCTGCAGACTCGGAGGAAGAGAACGCGTCACTCACCTCTGATTGTCCATTTCCGCCACTAGAAGGGACTGACACACATTCCTCCTCACTGTGACAATTACTGTTTGACGAGGGTGAAAGGGTCAGAACAATAATATGTCGGAGGATGCAACAATTGTGCCAATATGCTGCATTTCAAGCATAATCACTGAATTGGGATCGAATTTATTTACTTGTTTATTACGCCTGCTTATTCATGGTTTGTCGCAAAGCTTCGTCGAAAGCTCAGACTAGCCTACGAAGCGTCCAGTAAGATGTCATTGAACAGTGAGGAATAGATTAGAAATTATGTGGAAAGAAGTCGTGTTCACATAAGAGGTAATACTCTGGCATTTGCTCAGAGGGCAAGAGGGATGAAACGAAAAATTGCGATCGACCCGAGCAGAAATACAAACTAGGTACCACTCGAATAGAACGCAGGATGACACACCACTAGACTGTGATTTTTAGCAGGTAAATTAAATTGAAGAGCAAAGATAAAGCAATCCCATTACAGGCCTGAACAGGCCCAGAGGGTTCCAGGAGGATGAGGCTCCCAGATTTCAAGACAATCGGCACATGAAGGTGGTAAGGTTGTCAGCCCTACGCACCGGCCACCTTTACCCCAGGAAATATTCCTGGTAATCATTTCTGTTAGAGGCTGAGTCAACCCCAGGGCCATAGTGCGGCAGGAAGGATTATGTCAACGAAAAATTCCAATGACACAACTGGAATCGAACCCGCGACCTTCCGGTTTGTAGCGCAGTGCCTCAACCAACTGCGCCACCGAGTGTCCCCTAACTTGAAGAGTAAGTAAGAAAATATTTGCGAATAAACCAGGGAGGAGAAGAAGAAGAAGAAGAAGAAGACGGAGAAGGAGGAGGAGGAGGAGGAGGAGAAGAAGAAGAAAAAGAACAAGAAAAAGAAGAAGAGGTAGACCTAGATTGAGATTTTTGAAGATGTTGAAAAGGATGAAGGCTGAAAATTTGCGACAGAAAACAGTGGACAGAGCCGAATGGGAGACTGTAATTAAGGAAGCCCAAACTTTCAAAGACCGTAGAGGCAAGGAGTATGTAATTAATTAAGTAAAGTAAAGTAAATAAAGTAACTTGAAGCAAGTGTTTAACTTTGGTTCAAATACGTCAGCTTCCATATAAGATTAGCAGTGCCAGTCATTCTGTTCCACGAACAAATTTGTCGCAGTTTGCAAACTTCCCTTTGAGGGACGTAGCTACAGGCGGAAGGGATCGGGCGTGGTGCAGCCACCCAGGGCGTCCGAGTCCAAGGGATGAAAAAAGAAGAGGCAAGACGAATGTTTCAAAAGAAAATATCATATTTTCTACACTGAAATAATTTTAAATTAATAAGGCGGTTCTAGGGATATTCAATAAATACAAGATGTTAGTCAATTTAATTTTCGTTATTTCGGTTGTGGTAAGTGGATGATATTGAAATGTACGATCTTCAAGAAGATGGATTGGGAGACATGGATTGGATTGATCTTGCTCAGGATATAAACATGTGGCGGTCGTTTGTGAATATGGTAGTAAACGTTCGGGTTCCATAAAATGACGGGAATTTTTTGACAAGTTGAAGACCTGTTAACTTCTTAGGAAACACTCCTCTCTGTGGAGGTAATTGCTGTTAGAGGAAGCCACAGCCGGTACTTGCCCTGGGCGCCAAAAGGCTTAGATAGCTCACTGTTAGCATGGTTACGTTTTTAGCTCCAGTCATTTCCAACCAGTACCTACATCATTCTAAATTTTCCTCTCGCAAATTGCACTACAACACTGAAGAAGGTGGCGGGATGTTTCTCGGTGCAGTTGGTACCTGTCTACCAAAATGCAGCGTCAGATATTGAAAGAAGTAATGCCGGTATTCACAGCCTTGAGGGCTGCAGTTGTCACCCAGTTATAAACCGTCGTATCAGACGTCTTACGAACTTTAAATTCAGTGCTTATTATATAAGCTGAATGTCACTGGGCTCTCATTGTGTCAAAGTTCTACACAGCCGCCATGTTTGTACTGATGAGAGAACTTTAAAAAACTATAAATACGTGTGTGTTGCACAGACAAGTCCTTGGCATCAAATTTTATATCGAAGCGCGTGTGTTCAAGAGGTCTAAGACATGACTCCGAGCTACAAACTCAAATATGCCTGCTCACACATAATCTACGTCACCCACTAGCCAGTAGCTCAAAATATCGTTTGATGCTATGAGTTCATCGCAAAATTAACAGGATCCACCCAGTCGCGGAAAGAAGTTTGGCACAGGACGCCGTTACTAATCCATAAGCTTACGTCGCTTTGAGGGGAAAGTGTTACAGCCTACAGTCTGTATGTCTGTGTGGACCAAGGGGTTGTAAACCTAACAGTATGCTAGACAAATAGTTATTTTTCATATCTATGGCCGAACGCAGCTCACATTCAGATAAATGTGCTTAATATATGTTTTTAAATAAATACATTATTATGACTTAGGATATTTACAATTTTGTACTAAAAAAATCTCTAGAGTACACAGCTTTGCTTCTGTTCTATAGATACAATATGACAAAGGCCAATAACTTTATTTCTTATAGCAAAGTTTTGTACTTTAACATTAGCATATCTTACTTTCCGTAGCATGTGCGCGGTGTTTAGTACGGCTGTTCTCTGTTGTCACTTAAGAAGAAACTACTGCTTTCCAGTTGTGTTGTTCAAATATTTTATGAATGATTTTGAAATTGTTCCAGTAGCCCCTACTATTACTGGTATCACTTTTGTTCTACACTCCACATAAATTGTATTTCTATTAGAAGGTCTTTATATTTTAGGACTTTTCTGCGTCTCCTGACATCACAAGGTACTTTGCCATACAAGTTCCCTTTTTGTTCTAAAGCATTATGATATCGGTTGCATTGTTATGGATGGCACACTCACTTTTCTTTTGTTGATAACGTAATATGGTTGGTTACCTTAATTTCATGACCTGTTTCACTGATTTTGGTATATTCTCATACCAGTGTTCCTTCTCTAATTTTACCCCTATTTTCTATGTTACAGAGTAGTTGATTCTACCTTATCATGTCGCTGTCTTTGCCAATATTACTCACACATATTTAGTGTGTTTTATTGTTATGACTATTAAATAGAAACACTGTTGTGGTGTTTGTCACTTCGCTGACGTTTAAATTCACGCTTGCACACGCAGTAGAACTATTCCTGAAAGAAAATGTTATAGCAACACTGGAGGATTATATGCTATGTATATTATTAGAACACTCGCTGGTGAAATCTTTCATTATCTACTACGTAGAATGGCTGCAGTCTTGGCATTTTTGGCTGTGGAATGGTTGCTACGTTTGGTAAGATATTACTAGAAACCACCGTCATTTGAGATTTCACGTGTCCGTCTGCCAGTCGAGATCGGTTTTCCACTTTATTATAGTTTACAAGAGAAAAGAATTGTTAACGTACATATGTGCGTTAACCAAGAAGATTTGAGTAGATGATTTCTTCTTGGCAAGTGAGAAAAAAATCTTAAAATTTCTTACAGAAAACTTTCCATTGATTACTTCTATTTCCAAGTTTTCTGTAACACTGTCAGTGTTTAGTTCTAAAGACAATGAAAACAACATTAAGTTACATTTCCTTAATGTCGAAATAATGGAATCGTTCGTCTAGTTCTTCTTGCAGTATAAAAATTCTCCTGGAATAATCTTTCACAAGTTTAGGCAAAGCAATTTCTGCGGATTTCAGTTGTGTGAGTTGTACAGTATTATGCGACATTAACTGAATTTATCACAATCTAAATTCAACTTTCAAAGTCTGGATGCTGTCACACACCTCTCTAATGAGTTTAACTCTGCTTTTACCTCTTTTAAAGTACATCCCAGTAACAAGTCACATCCACGGAACACGCTCTTTCGCTTTTATGTGCTTTATCATCGCCATCTTCTTCATTCTTTTGTCCTCCTGTGCCTTGCATAATCTTATCTTCTCCCATAAATCAAAAATCGCTGTAAAAGATACCTGCGACTTAACCGACTCACATCAGGGTCAAAATATTTAGCTTTTTCCAATTTTCTGTTCCTCCCACTAATGCTACAGGTACCCGTTGCTTACGGGCACTACCACGAAACCGTTCACAGTTTTTTGACATTGCCCAACACGTCAGTCTTCCGGTTGTCATGAAAGCGTGCTGGGGCAGGTGGAGATATAGACTGATACAGTGTTAACCTAGACATTACTAAGCAGGGAGATGGTCAGGCTTACACCCTCGACACTTTACCCCTAGAGAAGGAACAAACGTTCCCCATTGAAGAATAGAGTGGTGACTTCTTCCCCTCAAAGTCTTTGATTTTTTAAACTTTGCTGCAATATCCTTATTTTTACCACGCACAGCAAGAACCCCATCACTTACAAAATCAACCGATTTTCCTCACGTAATTCATGTTTCTTAAAAAGGGTAAACATTTCGAGAAACAAAATCATCGGTACGTATTTTTCGTTTGACATAATTGCATGCACTGTAATCAGACGCAGTTGGATATGCCGCAAAATATTTAACTTACTTAAACTGACACTGCATATCTCCTGCTACGTCATGCACACGGTAAACTACTGCGTTTGAAGGAAGACGTAGTTTCCAAAGGCTGCCGTTTTTCGGGGAAATAAATTCTGCTGCATTCATTATACATACCTTCCGACACTCAAACTCCGTACATGGTTTTAATTTTTTTACAATAATTTTTATACTAAGGTGTGCAAGAACTGTTTTATTTCATTCAGTAGAAACAGAAAATATGTCCTAATGCCGTTACAGATAACATTTAAATTTCATTAATTTATTTACATTTTTACTTCCTATCAAGAGTACAAAATTATTTTTTTGTATGGTTTAGTCACGTTGGAATAAATGGTATTACTTGGCTCTCATCCTCTCTTACTGAAAATTAGTTCAAAAGTCTTACGACGCAATACACTAACAAAAACAGTCTTGATATTTTTTTCTTGAAACAGACGGACTTCCTCTTCTGACCCAAATGTCACAAAATGCTGACTATAACATACACACAGACTCAATAACCAGGGTGATTCTTACGAGAAAATTTTTTGCAGTGTATCCAGCCACTGTAATACCGTCTAGCCCACAAAAGATAAGTTCGCCGTAGAACAGGCTGCGAAGGTCCAGAGGTGAGTGGAGGTATAAATGCACCCTTCTTTAAAATTTGCGCTAGAATTGGCGGGTAATCAACGCTAGGTCCCGGCCGCCTTACCCACCAAAGAAAGCAACCCATTACCCGTCATATTGTGCGGGAGGCTGGGTGGGGGCCAGGGTCCGTCTGGACGGACGCGAAAAATTTCACTTACATAGGGTTTCGATCCCCGGACCGTCCACCGTGGCGAGTGACTATACCTACTACGCTATCTCTGTTCACCTAGACTCCAAAAACATGGGATAAAATCCCGGTCGACATTCATGTGTAACGCGGATAGCGAATCGCAAATAGATAAGCCGTTGCACTCTAGCTATACTAAATACGAATAATTTTGTCTTGAACTCTACAAGAGGATGTTACTTTCATTTCTCCTCATGGCCATAGGTAATCCTGAAGATTCTGGGAGAGATTAACTAGATACTGTGTTTTTTAGACGCACTAGAGTAATCGCAAAATAGCGCTTGCTATCTTCTTCATACCCCTCTGTCTATATATTTCTCTGTCCCTTGGTCTGTGCGTCCGTCCGTCCGTTCGCCTGTCCGCGTGTATTAAAGCGGCTTCCACTTGACGGATTTCCGCAAAATATGACGGTGCGGGGAATTTCATGAAAAATCTGTCGAGAAAAACCGAATCCAGCTGAAACTGGACATATATGTCGGACACCGGACATGAACACCAAGTACGTTTTAGTGTTGCCAGGCGACATAAATTCGCCATTATAGGATTTCTGTGCAACACTGTATTTTTACATAGTTGACATTGAAATATACCTGAAAAATACATACAGAAGGCATTGCTGAATTTCCGTTGCATTTATGGTTACACGAAAGGGCTACAGTGTTGCGTTATACATAAAGTAGAGGTAAAGTTCACCCTAGAACAGGCCACTAAGGCCCAGAGGGGAAGCAGATGTATAGTTTTACTCTTCCTTAATCTTCGGCCCTAGATGTGGGTGGGTGGCCAACGCCACTCCCCGGCCGCTTTACCCATGGGATAGACCCGGTACCCACTGTATAGGAGGCTGGGTGGTTCCCAGGGCCGTTCTGGACCGGTGCGGAAAATCTCGCCCCCACCGGGATTCGATCTTCAGACCGTCCAGCCCGTAGCGAGTCGCTATACCGACTGCGCTATCCCGGCCCCTGTTACGTTATACATACATTTTCTGTCTTGTTTAATACTGTTTTTCTCTCCTATGGAATAGCTTTTTAGCACTAATGCTGTCATGGAATAATGACGGTGCAAGGAATAAATTACTGAGTTCTCCTACAGGAGAAATGTCACGGAGAAGTCCAAACCTTCGGCAGCAATTACCACCCAGAGAGCAGGGGAGTTAAAAGCTCTTTTCTTCGTGTTTTCTCTAACAGATATGGCTAACATAGGTGAGGCGCAAGAACCGTTCTGAAACCTTTTCGACATTAACGAAAAAAAAAGCTTTCAATTCAAAATATAAGTTAAAGGATCCAACACGTAGGAGAACAGCATTGTATATTGAGAGAAAGGTCGTATAAACGAAGTGGCGGGCCGCATTTGGCGTGTCATTTTGAAACCCCTGCTCTAGACAGTGAATCATAACGTCACAAATCTATTTACAAACAGAAAACTCTAAGCCAACTTCTTCGGCCCTGCAAACAGTCTCTTTTTAGACGCGTTCGCATTCCTATGGAGCGTCAATTAAAACCGTCCGTCCGTCTGTATTGACAGAGCGACTTGAGAAAACCTGAGGGAACGTGCATGAAATACGATATTCGGGAAATTATAGGAATTTAATTGTTCCAGTTTGTTGAAAGTTTCATAAAGCTTGACTTTAAGACGGACGCATGTTCTGCTCGAATCTCGCGCTAAACTCGATAAATATTTATCACAGTCAAAACTGTTCTATGCGGAAGCTGCTAAAAAAGCACTAATTAAAATAAAATAAACATATAATAAAATATATGTATGGAATGTAAGAAAATTCACTGTGTGAATAACATATAATTTACAAAAAAAAAATAGATTTGGAATTTAATGCCGAACACACCACGTTCTGCAGGTCTCATAAAAAAAAAGAACAAATTTTTTAACGTTGTTATTAGATCTTGCATTTATTTCTGAAATATTGAGAACCAAAACCAACAAGAAATATAAACATGTGATACCACAGAACACTTACATGTTCCTACATACAGCCCTTCAAAATACCGGTAGGTGGATTGACGTAATCTTGTCCTCTAAAAGTTGTGGAAATGTGACCGATGGAAAAATATAGAATTCTACATTGAAGACGATATAGTTCAGTTGCAACGTATATTGAAATTATATAAACCGCCTCAAATAAAGGAAATATTCACCCTACGAACAAATAAAAATTGCTACGTAAGAAAAACGAGGAAAACAGAGAACAAGCTGAATGATGATTAAATAAATAAATATAAATAAAATCATGTCAGTGAAATTAGCGTAGTTTTGCGGTGTAAATTATTTTGGTTCACATTTTGTCCCATCGTGCCCTGAATTCCCATACATCTTTCCAAGAAGTGAGTCCCACATTTCACAGCCATGATTTTAATCAATCTGCCGATAACTTCACTAGAATTCACAAATTAAACATTTTTATAATGCGATTTATGAACAATACATTTTTTGTTCAATCTAATGCTCATGAACTCTGTACAGAATGAAGGTAATGACAAGTTCTCCGTGCTTAAATAAACATTATGCCTGGGGTTATACATTTCTGTTTGCGGTGTTTAGGGAATTTTGATTGGGTTGATGTGCTGTCAGCGATATGTATGACGACGACGACGATGATGATGATATTTGGTGTGCAACTATTGTCACAGAGAAAACACTTATGGTGGAGCTATGACAGTGTAGCTGGTGTTCGAGCAAAGCCTCTCTTTCGACGTCACTAACCATTACTTCAGGTAGTAAATCTGAGCTTAAGTTATGTGAATTTCTGGTTCAAAATTCTTAATAAATTATGCGTATCTTTCTGGCTGTCAAAAAGTCAAAATTTGATGGAATATTTTCAAACCAAATGAAAGTATGAAATGTTTGTTGTATTCACATCCGAGCACTAATTATTATGAAAATACGAGAAAACACCAACAAATGCACTGTAATATATCATTAAGGTTTTACAATAAAAGCACTATAATCTGCATGTTTCGACATTTCTTGGATCATCCTGAGGGAATGTATGTCAATATTTGTATAAAACGTGGGCTGTAAATAGAGGAAGAAAGTTCAATTTTTGTTAAAATCTTTTGTCTTGAAGTTGATGCTGTAGATGCCTGAGTTTTGATGATATAATCCCTGTGAAATAGATCTTATACATGAAGTATTGCAATCACCCTGAAATAATATTAAAATAACAAAGAATAAGTATAAATAGTAACAACATAAAAACATATGAAGTAAAACGATAGTGTTTTAATTGTAAAAATTGTAGTGCATTTATTGAGGTTGCATTGAATAACCGATTGTTTTACCGACAGGTCCTTGCTGAGGGGGAGGGGGGGGGAGATGGAGACACTTTCCCTAGAGTCGCAAGATTTTTGTTCGTTTCCAAAGCCGCGCCACCCACTCTGTTTCTTATCCCAGACCCCCCCCCCCCCCCCAATTCAAAAAGGCTGCTGTGAATCCTCTCTAAGGGCTAAAGCCACCGAAGGTAGAATCTGACTTCGGTCCTCTGCCCTAGCGCCGAGATTAAAATTCGAGGAAATATATCCGCATAATTCCGCGTGGCTTAATGACGTGGTTATTAATTAAGAACACAGAAAACTACAATGGATGACCGTTGAAATCATAAGCATATTCAGAGCATTAAGCAGTGCTGTTCAAAAAGGAGATATCGTGCTTTTACCATTTAATGGGCTAAACTATTGCGCGAGTTAATGCCGTCAGCCAGTGTGAACTTTCCAACAGACAAATATGTTAATACGGATGGCGCCGGCTGATGCTGAAAAATCTTGTGATCTCGGAGGAGAAGAAACGCTGTGGTGTGTGATGAGAGAACGGGCTGACAGACACATGGCAACCAATAAGCGTACAGACACGCTGCTATCGTTCTATACAAACAACATTAGGAGAAAACTACTTGCCCCTTCATGGTTGTAAAAACAAGGGTGAAAATATCACCCCCCCCCCCCCGCTCTTTTTTTTTTTTTTTTTATATTTCTCCTTTTCTTCCTTTATTCCCCTTTTCCTTTCTTTTTTTTTTTTAT
>Ga0123353_10008180_pt1 | contig 14248 bp, 11 predicted proteins | sample TergutLab28metaG_3_FD_92763 | JGI IMG/M metagenome (GOLD analysis project Ga0123353, IMG submission 92763) | Labiotermes labralis P3 segment gut microbial communities from Petit-Saut dam, French Guiana - Lab288 P3 | ecosystem: Host-associated > Arthropoda: Insects > Digestive system > Gut ... | reverse complement strand
TTTGTAAAAACACTGTCTTTGTATTCCCTGTTTGCTTTTGCGCTCATTTTTTCTCCTTGAAATTATGCTGTCAATGTATAAAATACATTATTCCCACACAAATTTACAGAAAAATCTTGAAAACTAAGAAGATTTGGTGGTTTTTGTGGAAAACCGGAAGAAAACAATTGCTTTTTTATTCGGCAATTAGTATTTTGCGTATAAACGAGTAAAAACCTTAAATGCGCTTTAATAGAGGTAAAAAAAATGACAAAACACGGAAATAAACGGAAATACAAATCAATTATTGTTTTTTCTTGTTGTTTTCTCGTATTGCTTATGTTGTTTTTGTTGTTTTGGCTTTGCTTGCCCGACCCTTTGTTCAAAACAACTTACAGCACAGCGGTTTACGACAGAAACGGGCAGCTTTTAGGCGCTCGCGTTTCACGAAGCGGCGAATGGCGGTTTCCTCCGTCAAAAGAACTTTCCGATAAATATATTACAGCGCTCATAACGTACGAAGACCGCTTTTTCTTTCGGCATTGGGGCGTTAATCCGCTGTCTGTGTTAAGGGCGGCAAGGCAAAATATCCAAGCGCAAAAAGTTGTCAGCGGCGCAAGCACTATCACTATGCAAACCATTCGTATGGCTCGAAACAGGAGGCGAGATTTCTTTCAAAAAACTATTGAAATAATTATGGCGTTGCGCTTGGAATTGACCCATAGTAAATCGGATATTTTGCTGATGTATGCCTCGCACGCGCCTTTCGGAGGTAATGTTATGGGAATAGAAGCCGCTTCGTGGCGGTATTTTGGGCATTCCTCAATAGATTTATCTTGGGCGCAGGCGGCGCTTTTGGCGGTATTGCCGAATTCGCCGTCGGCAATGAACGTCAGACGAAACCGTCCGGCTCTCTTACAAAAGCGAAACAGATTGCTCACAAGATTGTACGAATCGGGCAAAATGGACGAAATCACTTGGCAATTGGCTTTGGACGAGCCCTTGCCCGACAAGCCTTTTCCTCTGCCTCAGATGGCGCCCCATTTGGTCAGCAATCTTAAAATCGAGGCTCCCGGACTTCGGCATATAACAACAATTGACGCGGCAACGCAAATCAGAGCCGAGCGCGTTTTGGAGCGTTGGCATTACGAGTTTTCTCAAAACCAAATTCAGCATATAGCCGCGGTGGTTTTTGACGTTGAAAAAGGCGAAGTTATCGCATATTGCGGCAACGTTAATTTTGGTATAAGACGAGCGGGAAATCAGGTTGATATTGTCAGAGCGCCGCGCAGTTCGGGCAGCATTCTGAAACCGTTTTTGTATCAGGTAATGCTTCAAAAAGGAGAGATTCTTCCAGAAATGCTTGTTGCCGATATTCCGCTTATGACCGAGGGATTTCAGCCGCAAAACGCAAGCCAAAGATTCGACGGCGCAGTTCCCGCAAGTTCGGGATTGTCGCGTTCGCTGAATCTTCCGTCGGTGAATATGCTTCGACAATACGGCGTTGCAAATTTTTTGGCAGACCTGCGACTAAAAGGATTCTCCACATTCAGATTTCCTGCCGACCACTACGGATTAACCTTGATTTTGGGCGGTGGCGAAGTAAGTTTGTGGGAGACGAGCATTGCATATCTGCGTATGGCGCAATCGGTGGCTTTTAATACTCGCAGCCAAGAACGCGAGCACAGTTTTGACTGGGGGCAAATACCTTTATTTTCCGAAAGAGAAGCGAGAATTTTCGGCGCGGGAAGCAGTTGGCAAACATTAGAAGCGTTGATACACGTAAACCGTCCCGAAGATATTGACTGGAAAAGTATTCCGTCTATGCGTAAAGTCGCTTGGAAAACAGGCACAAGTTACGGCGCCAGAGACGCGTGGGCGATAGGCGTAACTCCCGAATACGTGGTTGGTGTTTGGACGGGAAACGCAGGCGGCGAAGGGCGCGCAGGATTAACAGGCACGTCAACTTCCGCATTGGCAATGTTCGATATTTTTAACCTTTTGGGACATACTTCCTGGTTTGAGCCGCCGAATGACGCTTTTGAAACGGCGCAAATATGTAAAATAAGCGGTCATTTGGCGGGAAGACATTGCGACGAAATCGAAGATGTCCCCATTCTTCCGCTTGGCTTACGAACAAACGCCTGTCCGTATCACACAATAGTTCACCTTTGCGAAAACGAACGTTATCGCGTTTTTGCGAATTGTTATCCGTCAAACAAAATGCGGAGAAAAACTTGGTTTGTTTTGCCGCCGATTCAAGAATGGTTTTACAAAAGGCGACATTTGAGTTATAGAGCGCTGCCTCCGTTGCACCCGTCCTGCGCCGAGAATCAAGCCGCCCAAAGACCGATGGAATTTATTTATCCCAACACCAATAATCCCGTTCGCTTGTCCAGACAATTAGACGGCTCAATCGGCGCCTTGGCTTTGGAATTAGCGCATCGTCAGCCAAACGCCACGGTTTTTTGGCACCTAAACGATACCTATCTCGGCTCAACGCAATTTTTCCATCAGATGAGCATAACCCCCAAAGAGGGCAGGCATTTAATCACCGTAGTCGATGATTGGGGAAATTCGCTGTCGCGTTGGATTGATGTAAAACGTTAATGTTTTGCCAAATTCGCGATTTTTTCCAGAAAAAACTCCGGCGGTTTTGTCCTGTTTGTTATGCGCCAGCAGAGAACATTACCGAAAAGGACTATGCACCAAAATCCGAACAAAAGAAGCATAAGCATTGGCAAAAACGCAAGAGAGCCATAAAAAAGCGACCATTTTGCAAGCATATTTGCCTGTAAAAATACCATCGCCGCAACAAAAATTATTAAAGATACGAATGTAAAAATCGCGGAAATAGCGGCGGGCTTCAATCTTTCTCTTGTTTTTTCGCGGGCGGCTTCCCAAAACTTTCTTTTGGGTAAATATGGCATATAGCAATATAAAAGCCACAGCGCAAATAAAAACATTGCAGGCAAAACTAAAATAAAACTCAAATTTACAATAGACCCGCCAAACGCTCCAAATGGCAAATGTTGAGTTAGGACTGCCTCCAAAATATTGCGCAAAACACCTAAAAACATGGCAAATATTCCTATTCCTCCCGCAAATAAAATTAAAAACGGAACAAAAATTATTGCTTTTTGTCCATAATTTCGGCTCTCATTAACTCCCCAAACAATATTCATATTTGTCTCTACTGCGTCTATTGCCGACAAAAATGTAAACAGCAAAGCAAACGCGCCTATAATTCCTAAAGAGCCCAAACGAATTCCTTGCGCCTGAATCAAAAACGGCATAACGTTTTCCATAACAACATCGGACAGCGCGGTTAAATCGACTTCGCCCTCAAATGAAAACAAACTTAACGCATTGTTTATAAACGGCGCAATTTTTTCTATCAATTCCGGCAAAAGATGCGGTATGTGATTTATAAACAAATCGCCCACGCCAAACGCCAAACTTATCGAGGTTATCAAAATAATAAAAGGAATTAGCGCCAAAAGTATTATGTACGAAAGCGCAGTTGCGCGCATTGTGCAATGTTCGAGCAAAAACACTCTTACGCTATCATAAATTATCCTGACCGGCAACGGACGTTTGCTTATCCAAAAGTCCACGGTCTCTAACGAAAATTCGTTCTTTTTCTTTGGCTCCATAAAATATCTCCTGTTTACCGTATTTTTGACAGGTAAAATACTATTTGCACAAATAAAAAAGCAGAAAACATTCCGCATTTCTGCGGAGCGTTCTAAAAAACTTCTGCCTTTAACGTCTATTTTTCGTACTACCACAAAGGCATATAGTATTTTAAGCAAAAATTAACAAAAAAAAGGAGTTTAATATGGATATGACAGGTATTATAATTATTGGCGTAGTCGTCGTCTTGGTGTTAGTGGTTATTGGTATGTATAACTCAATGATTAAACTGCGCAACAATCGTGAAAACGCATTTGCAGACATTGATGTTCAGTTGCAGCAACGCCACGACCTTATTCCGCAGTTGGTAGAGACGGTGCGCGGTTATATGAAACACGAAAGCGAAACTTTGCAGAGAGTTATAGAAGCACGAAGCGGCGCAATGCAAGCAACCACCATAGACGAAAAAATCGTTGCGGAAGGCAAACTTACTTCTGCAATGCAAGGGCTGAAAGTTACTTTCGAGCAATATCCCGACCTCAAAGCAAGCGCGAATTTTAAGCAATTGCAAGAAGAAATTTCGGACGTGGAAAACAAACTTGCGGCAAGTCGTCGTTTCTTCAACTCCGCAACCAAAGAATACAACAACAGCGTTGAAACATTCCCCGCAAATATTATTGCAGGTATGTTTAATTTCCGCAAAGAAATATCCTTTGATTTGGGAACAGACAGAGCAACCGTCAGCGCAGCGCCTAAAATTCAGTTTTAAGCGGAGAATAATAATATTATGGCGAATTCATCGGTGGCTTTCACATCAAAAAAAATGGAATACGTGGGTATTGCCACACAACAATGGCGCAATAATTTAAGGTCGGTCGCGCTTTTGGCAGCGTTTCCGATACTTGTGTTTGCATTGCTGTATGCAGGGTGTTTTATGCTGACGTATTTTAGCGAAGAATACAATTCCACAGTTATTGCAAACGAACTGTTTTTGATGTCTTTTCCTTTTGTCGGCGTCGGCATACTTTTGTGGTTTATAATTGCTTTTTTTACTAATGTTTATATAATCGACAAGGCAACAGGAGCGCACACATTGGAGCGCAAAGAAAACAAACGAGTGTATAATCTTGTGGAAAACCTCTGTATTTCCTGCGGAATGCAAATGCCGAAATTGCACGTTATAGAAGACCGCGCCCTAAACGCCTTTGCAAGCGGTGTAAGCAAAAAATCCTATACCGTCACCTTGACCCGCGGCATTATAGACACTCTCGACGACAAAGAATTAGAGGGAGTTATAGCCCACGAACTTATGCACATTCGCAACAATGACGTTAGAGTTTTAATAATTTCTATAGTGTTTGTCGGAATTTTTGCTATGATTGCGGAACTTTCAATGCGTATGCTTTTTTCTTCGGGAATGCGTGTAAACAGAGGTGGAAACAGCAAAAACAACGGCGGCGCAATAGTCATTTTGCTCGCCGTTTTGCTCGCTGCCGTCGGATACGGAATCTCCATTTTAATGCGTTTTGCAATAAGTCGAAAAAGGGAATATATGGCAGACGCAGGAGCCGCCGAATTAACCAAAAATCCTTTGGCTTTATCAAACGCTCTGCGCAAAATATCAGGAAATCCCGTATTACAAAATCAAGACGAAGATATTGCTCAGTTATTTATAGAACACAGACAACCCAAAGAAGGTTTCCGAGCAGCATTCGCAGGGGTATTCGCAACCCACCCGCCAATCGCCAAACGCATTGCGGTGTTGGAGCAGTTTTAGGACTTGGGGTTGAACTCCGGCAACACTATGACGACCAAACAAAAAGTCGGTTTCTGCCTTGCGGTCTCGGTATTACTTCTAACTCTGATTACCCCAATCCCCGACACCTTAACCGCCGCAGGAAAAAATACCGTCGGACTAACTCTGTTTTTCCTGATTTTACTTATTTCGCAGGCGTTGCCGCTATCGCTCAGCAGTTTATTAACCGTCGGGCTTATTCCGCTTTTTGGGGTCAGCGAAAATTTTTCGGGAGCAGTTGTCGGGTTTTCGCATCCTGTTATTTTCTTTATTATCGCCTCGTTCGGTATTGCGGGCGCTATTATGAGCGTTCCGCTTACCAAACGCGTGCTGTCGCTGCTTTTGAGAACGGCGAAAAACCGCGTCGAAAACATTCTTTTGGTGATGATGATTGCTACTGCAACAACGTCGTTTTTTATGTCGAATGTCCCCGCCTGCGCCATAATGATGGCAATCGCCCTCGAATTCATAAACTCTCTTGAAGACGGCGAAGAAAAAAAGTCCATCGGTCGAGCGTTTATGATTGCCGTTCCCGTTGCTACAATGATAGGCGGAATGGCTACTCCCGCTTCGTCGTCGCTTAACCTGCTGGCAATAGGGCTTTTGGAGCAACATACGGGACAAACGATAAGCTTTGTTCAGTGGAGCGCAATCGGAATTCCCTTAGTCGTTATTTTAATACCTTTTGCGTGGTTTTTGATAGTAAAAGTTTATAAACCCGCTCAAATAGCCCCCGAAAAAATTATGCGTTACAAAGAATACACGCAAATAAAAGAGCGCGTCGGCAAAAAGGAATTTTACGTGATTTTCATTATGACGGCTATGCTTGCTTTCTGGATTGCGTCCTCTTGGGTGCGGGAAATCGAGATATTCACGGTTGCGATATTGGGCTGCGTTTTGTTCTTTATGCCAAAGATCAACGTATTGTCTTGGAACAAGTTTTTGGCGGGGATAAACTGGGATATAATTTTTATAAGCGGCACAATTTTGTCGATAGCAAACGCCTTTATTGAAAACAATGTAAGCGCATGGTTGGCAGAAGTGCTTTATCCCGCAAATCTGGCTCTGCAAGCGAATGTTTTGGTCGGACTTGCGGCAACTACGACGTTTGCAATGCTTTTAATGATAAGTTCCGCTCCCGCTCTTATTACGGTTTTGGCGGGACCCTTTGTTGCCATTGCGCTTGCAAACAGCGTGCCGCCCGCGTATCTGTTAATTACGCTTGCTTTTTGCGCAGGAAATTGCTATTTGTTTCCGCTCGACACCGTGCAGTTATTGACTTACTCCAAAGGTTATTACCGAATGACGGATATGTGCAAATCAACAATATTTCTGCAAATAGCCATAGTGATAATTTTAGCGCTTTGGCTGCCTTTTATGGGCGGGGTTTTGGGGGTGAACTAATAAAAAAGGGCAAACTCGAAAGTTTGCCCTTGATAATAACCGAAAAATCGTTATCTATTTACCATTCTAGTCAGCTCTACACCAGCGAAATACAATCTGTTGTTGGAAAAACGAAGTTCGTTGCCGTGGGTGCCGTGCTCCGAAAAAGTTCCGCAAAAACCATTCATACAAGAACGAGTTAGCACAATTCCTCCCGAAATTCGATATTCATTACTCCAAGACGCGCTCGGATTACCGATAGTGAGAATATCGTCATATCTACCATTTGGATAGAAAATAAACATAATCCTTCCATCAATTCCCCAGGCGCCAATGATACTTGGTGTCCATTGAGCGTACATCGTCAGAGAGCTGTCCGCAATATAACTGTCTCCTCTGCCGCCGTAAAGTGTGCCGCCAGAAGTCGAACTATACCAACCGGCAAATTCCCACGTGCTTCGAGTAGATGTCGGCAACGTTATTTCTGTGCCGGGGAGTACTGTTAAATATGTAGTGCTTACCGAACCGCCGTTGGCATCAAATGTTATGACAACCCCTTCTGTCCATTGAGCATACATTGTTAGTGAACCACTTACCGTATAACTGTCTCCGCCGTCGCCATAGCGTTCTCTTTCGGAAGCCGAACTATACCAACCGTTAAATACATAGCCACTTCGAGTAGGAGTCGGCAACGTTATTTCCGTGCCGGAGATTTCTGTTAACGATACAGGGCTTACCAAACCGCCATTAGCATCAAATGTTATGACAAACAATTCTGTCCATTGAGCGTACATTGTTAGTGAGCCGCTGAACGTATATCTGTAGCCGCCGTCGCCATAGCGTTCTCCATCAGAAACAGAACTATACCAACCGTTGAATACATAGCCATCTCGAGTTGGAACAGGGAGTGTTATTTGCGACATATTTGGATGTACAGTTATTTCCGTTTGCAACAAGGTTCCGCCATTAGCATCAAAACTTATGACACCTTTAATCCATCGAGCGACCATAGATTCTACAAATCCGGTGATCCATACTGATTCTCTGTCTCTTCTTCTTTCTATGTCAAACGTATAACTATCTCCTCCTGCACCGTAATAAGTACCGCCAGAAACCGAACTAGAACTATACCAACCATCGAATATATAATCCTCTCGCGTTGGGGTAGGAAGAACTATTGTTTCTTTTAACGATTGTAAATACATAAATGAAGGAATTACCCTACCACCATTTGCGTTAAAAGTCAATCGTAATTGATACCACTTAGCGTACATCGTCTGAGATTGAGATGCCATATAAATATCTCCACCCAAACCAACGTAATTTTCCTCCTCGCCTTGATACAAATACCAGTAGTCGAACATATGGTCACCTCGGGTCGGAATAGGAAGAATTATTTCTTCATTACAGTCTGAAAAGTTTATTGATGAAGGGCTTATCAAGCCACCGTTGGCATCAAAACTTATGATACCTTTGCAACCTCCTCCACCAGTGCCACCGCTGTTGTCCTCTTCGTTGTCCAAACCACACCCCGTCCAAAACACCATACCAACCATCAACCACAAAAGCCCAAATAACCGCTTCGTCTGCATTCCCATAATGCGACCCTCCTTAAAAATAGTTAAACATTTCTGACAGAAACAGCAATAGGCTGTTCTGCCAAATAATTCAAATTTCGCTAAAAACAGTGAATGTCATCTATACTATATAAAAAGTGTAGCGCAGACAAAACAGCCAATATTAGCTGTTTGCTCTACACTTTTTATGTAGAAAGTATAAAATGAACAATGGAGTGAAATCTCCATTACTCACTGTTTTTAGCACTTGTAAAATAATATTTGCGTTTAGTTAAGTGCGGAAAATTTTTGAAAATCGTGAAGTTTTGGTGCTTTTTTTGTTTTTTACTACACCAATTCAACGCCTGTTCTTTGTATTTCGGGTAGAAAATCGGCGTAATCTTCATCAGGAATTACAAAATGCGGCTCTATTCTGTCGTCTATGTTTTCTTTTAAGCCCCAAATAGGAACTACGGTTTCCATATAACCGCCTCGCCAATTATTTACAACAAAAGCAATATCAATATCGCTGTCTTTGTGCGGACAACCTTTCGCAAAAGAGCCGAAAAGATATGCTTTTTCTATTTGCATATCAAAGTCGCCCGCCTTAACTAATTCAACGTATTGTCGGGCTATTGAGATAATATCTTCTCTTTTGTCCATTCGAAAAACTCCTTTGTTCGCTTGAAAACGCTTTCGGTTTTCTCGTCAGTCAAATATTCGGCAATCTTACACTTGTATTCGGGATAACGCGCTTCTATGTTAAATGGATTTACTTCTTTCAAGAACGCCTTTTGCTCCTCGCTTAACAAATCGTTAAGTCCTGACAATTTAGCAAGTTTAGGTAAATCGTGTATATGCGGCGGTGCATTGTCTTTTACTTTTGTAAAATATCCTTTAATTATCTTTTCGACGACTTGTTGGCACATAAAGCCCGCGTAAAGATTGTGCTTGTTTGTAACAAGTGTTTCACCAACCCTTAAATCGCTTTCGCACAAATCAATCCAGTATTTGACTTTTTCTTCTTTTGTCATTTTGCGCTTTCCTGTTCTTTTTTACTGTAATTATTGTTAATAGATAAAATAATATTTGCTTGTGGTGGAGTGGGGAAAGTTTTTGAAAATAGTGGTTTTTCCTCTCACCTCAAAAACCGCTTGCCGATCTCCGCCAGCCCCAACTTCGAAAAAGTTGGTCTTCCGTGGGGACAAATGTGGGGGTTTTTGGTTGAAAAAAGGGCGGTTAATAAGGCATTCATTTCTTCGGTTGTAAGAGTTTTGCCGAATTTTATTGCGGCGCCGCAGGCGTAGGAGGCGGCGAAATGGCGGTGAACGGAGGACAAAATTGCCGAGTTGTTTTCTTTCAGGAATTGCTCTATCATATCCTCTATCGCGTCTTTCAGTTGGCTTTCGTATTTGAAATCCGAGGGCATCGAATATACGGCGACCGTGTTTTGTCCGAAGTCTTTGATGTCGAAACCCGCTTTGGAAAAGAACTCGTTTACGGACAAAAGCGCCTCTTTTTCGTATGGTTTCAGTTCCATTGTTATCGGGAATAAAAGCGATTGACTTTCTATGCCGATGTCCATTGAATCGAGGATTTTTTCGTATAAAATTCGCTCGTGGGCGGCGTGCTGGTCTATAAAAAGAAGCCCGTCCGAAACCGAAACGGCTATGTATCTGCCGTGAACTTGAAAGCAGGAAACCGTATCCCAAGCGTTTTTGTCTATGCCCATTCCAAGCAATGGGGTTTCTTCTTCTTGAGACGAAACTCTATCTAAAAAAGATATGGACATTTGCGTTGGCTTTTCGGACGTTTCGCTGAATTTTGTGTTTGTAAATAATTCGTATTTGCTGCTTTTTTCTTCGACGGCAAATCGTTTTGGGTCGTTTTGAGTGTAAGAGTAGGTTTCGGTGGCTGTTGAACGTAGGGGCGTATTGTTACGCTCTGCTTCACGAAACTTTGTTTTGCATACGCCCAAATTACCGTCGTCGTCGGTGGTGGTGGTGGCGGTGGTTTTTTCAGGGCGTATGCAATACGCCCCTACGGTGGCATTCTGACAACTCTCCAATTCCGTCAAAACAGTGCGGAAAATGAACGAAAAAAGGGCTCGTTCGTCGTCGAATTTTATCATTTGTTTGGTGGGGTGGACGTTTACGTCGATTTTGGACGGCTCAATGTCCAAAAAACAGAACCACGAGGGCTTGTTTCCGTAGGCGGAGACGAAGCGTGAAAAACTTTCTCTTATCGCCATCGAGACCGAATTGTTGTCAATTTTTCGCAGGTTTACGTATAAATTTTGGAATTTCGGCTTGGGTTTTGCTTGCGACGGCGGGCAAATATAAATTTCGGCGGACATATCATTGATTTCGTTGCGGCAATAGATTAAATCTTCGGCAAATTCCGTGCCGCCAAGTTGCGAAATCCTTACTCTGTGGTCTTTTGCCGCAGGAATGTCGTATATTTTTTTTCCGTCGGCGATGCAGGTAAAATGAATTGCGGGAAAAGCGATAAACACCTGTTCTATCGTTGTTAAAATCGACAATCTTTCGCTTTTTTCGGATTTTAGGAATTTTTTTCGAGCGGGCAAATTAAAAAACAAGTCCAAACATTCTATGGTTGTGCCTTTTACGTGGGCAATCGGCTCTATTTCGCCCACCGTGCCGCCCTCGCTTGTTATTTTGTAGCCGCTGCCGTCGTTTGACGAGGAAGACGAAAGTGTAAATCTGCTTGCGCTTGCGATACTTGCCAACGCCTCGCCGCGAAATCCCATTGTAGAGACGGAATACAGGTCTTCGGCGGCGGTTATTTTGCTTGTTGCGTGAGGGGTTATCGCCAAAAGAAGCTGGTCTTTTTCGATTCCGCAGCCGTTGTCCGTGATTTTTATCCGCGAAATTCCGCCGTTGTCGAATGTCACCGTTATTTTGTCGGCGCCGCTGTCTATGGAGTTTTCCAAGAGTTCCTTGACAATAGACGACGGGCGCTCTATTACTTCGCCCGCCGCTATTTGTTCTACAACATTTTTTGCAAGGAGTTTGATTTGAGGCATTTACTTTATCCCAATCAAAGCCTGTCCCTTTTGCACAACTTCGCCGTCTTTTACCAAAATCGCCGCAACAACTCCGTCTTTGTTGGACTTTATTTCGTTGTAGAGTTTCATTGCCTCAACCGTGCAAACTATGTCGCCCGATTTAATGCTTTTTCCGACTTCCACAAACTTCGGCATATTCGGTCCGGGCGCGGAATAAAACGTTCCCGTTATGGGCGAATTTACAGTATGCGAATACTCGCTTACCGCCGCTTTGGTTTCGACAGGCTCAACCACCGCTTTAGTCGGCGCTCCTATTCCCGCCGATTTTGCAGCAGAGTTGGCGGCAGAGCCTGTCGAAGCCCCTCCTGACCTTAAACATACCGAAAAATCGCCTTTTGTTATTGTAAATTCGTCGAACGAAACGCCTGCGCTGTGGCTTAAAATTGTGGCGATTCCGTGATAATCGTCGTTATGCACCATCGGCGTTACTTTTGCTGTTTCTTTTGCTTGCGGCGCGGTTTTTTCTTCTGCGCAAGTTTGTGCCATTTCGATGTCGGCGGGAATAATATCGCGTTCTTCTTCGGGTTTTTCGCGCCACTTAAAGAATTCTATTGCAACATCGGGAAACACCGCGTAAGACAAAATATCCTCGTCTTGCGTTATGAATTTCGGGTCTAATTCGTCGGTCGCTTTATCCAAAAACGGCTTTATGTCGTCGGCGGGGCGATGGTCTATTTGCTTTTCGTCGCCGAGAATTTTGCTTACAAATCCCTTTTCCATTTTTACGGGAGAGCGCCCATACATTCCTTTAACGTAATCTCTTGCTTCTTTGGGCACCATTTTGTATCTTTCGCCCGAAATTATGTTGAGCGCCGCCTGATTTCCGACAATTTGAGAGGTAGGCGTAACCAAGGGCGGATAACCGAAGTCCTTGCGAACCGCGCTTACTTCTTTGAGCACGTCGTCTAATTTGTTGAGCGCGCCCTGCATTTCGAGCTGCGAACGGAAATTTGAAATCATTCCGCCCGGGATTTGGTGAATAAGAATATCGGGGTCGATCGTATTTACAAAATTAGCCGTTTTCGGCACTCTTCTGGGGAACAAATCTCTAAAATATGTTGCGCATTTCGACACCGCTTCCAAGTCGATTTCGGCGGCGTAATCCGTGTTCTTAAAGATTGCGACAAGCGTTTCCACAGGCGGCTGAGAAGTGGTAAGAGCCATACTTGACACCGTGCAGTCAATAGCGCCCGCACCCGCCTGCACGCCCTCTACATAAGTGGGAACTCCCATTCCGCTTGTTCCGTGAGTATGCAGCTGAATCGGCACGTTTATTTCCTTGCAATTAACAAGCGCCGACACCAATTCGCGCGCGGCAATCGGCGACAAAATTCCCGCCATATCCTTTATACAAAGCGAGTCTATGCCCATTTGCACCTGCTCTTTTGCGTCCGACACATATTTTTCGACGGTATGGACGGGTGAAATCGTGTATGCAAGAGTTCCTTGAGCGTGTCCGCCGTATTTTTTCACGAATTTAATCGCTTTTTCGAGGTTTCTGGAATCGTTGAGCGCGTCGAAAATTCTGAAAATATCCACACCGTTTTTGATAGCCAACTGAATAAATCTTTCGACAACATCATCGGGATAATTGCGGTATCCGACCAAATTTTGCCCGCGCAAGAGCATTTGAAGCGGAGTTCTGTGCGCCGCTTTTTTGATGAGACGTAATCTTTCCCACGGGTCTTCGCGCAAAAATCTCATACATACGTCGAATGTCGCCCCTCCCCAACATTCCAGCGAGTAGTAGCCGCAGTTGTCGATGGTGTCTATAATTTCCATAATGTCGTTTGTTCTCATTCTCGTCGCCCAGATGGATTGATGGGCGTCTCTGAGTGTTGTGTCTGTAATCCTCAGCGGAATTGTTTGAACTTTGCTCTCCTTTAATTGCTTGAACATAGCGTCACCTCTTCAAATTTTTATGGTTTTCATTTTTTCCGAAACAAAAAATACTATTTTTAACAGCCCCGAAAGTGTGTTTTGAGAAAAAAGACAGTTTTTATGGGAAATGTGGTGAATTGGAATAGTATTTCTATAAAAAAAGGAGAAAGCGTTATACTCTCTCCTTTTTTTATTTTTTTTGTCGAATTTTGAAAAACTAATCCTGAAATTCGGGGAACATATCCACGTCTTTGGTTACCTTGAAATTGTCTCCGCCGCCGCCGTATCTGACGCTGTAATCCTCGTTATGCCAGCCGTTAAACGCAAAGCCGCTTTTTGTCGGAGTCGGTAAGGTTATAGTTGTTCCGCTCTCCACTGTTCTTGGCTCGCAATCAGGACACGATATGTCTGCTGTTGCAAAATAAACCGTGTGGTTGGGCGTGTTACCGCCGTTGCCGTTGCCGCTGCCGGAACAGGCAAAGAGGAACAGGAGGCAAAATGCCCCTGTTAATATTGTGAGAAATTTAATCGTTTTCATCTTTTTTTCCTTTCGGTTGTTTGTTTCGTTTTTGTTTCCGTTTTTGTTTCCGTTTGAAGCGGGCGACCGAGGGCGGTCGCCCCTACAAGTTATCTTCTTACGCCGATTTTGGCGGTGTACATATAAATATTGCCGCTTTCGCCTGTTGCCTCGGCAACTACCAAATAACTGCCGTTTGCAACATGTCGTCCTGCTTGGTTTCTTAAATCCCATGTTTTTCCGCCGTCAAACACAAGGTTGCCCAAATTATCGTAAATCATAATTCTGACCTCCGACGGCTCGGGTGTAATTACCTCAAATGTTATCGGGCGGGACACTATCGCATCTTCGAGAACTATGCCGCCGAATTGCGACCTTTCGATTCTTTGTGCTTCTTCGCAATTCGATAATCT
>Ga0123353_10008179_pt1 | contig 14249 bp, 11 predicted proteins | sample TergutLab28metaG_3_FD_92763 | JGI IMG/M metagenome (GOLD analysis project Ga0123353, IMG submission 92763) | Labiotermes labralis P3 segment gut microbial communities from Petit-Saut dam, French Guiana - Lab288 P3 | ecosystem: Host-associated > Arthropoda: Insects > Digestive system > Gut ... | reverse complement strand
GGGTTTTTGTCAGCTCCGGCGTTACTTATAACTTATAATATGTTGATGAGTATTTGTTTCAGTATACTGGCCCTTATCGCATTGCGCTCTCCCGGGTGCGCGGGCCGCAGCGCGCTGTTCCCTATCGCCGAGAGGATGAGCCTCGTTTCCTTTTCGCTGATCGCGTCACCCTCGCGGAGGTTCATGATCAGCGCCGCAGCTGTGTTGATATCGACTTCATCGCCTATTGCGTTTACTGTGTGCATTATCAGCCTTTGCGGTTCCATCACGACGCGGGTGATCCTGATGTATCCGCCGCCGCCTCTCCTGCTCTCGACAATGTATCCGCGCTCTGGTGAAAAGCGTGTCGCAATCACATAGTTTATCTGGCTCGGCACGCAGTTGAACCTGTTAGCAAGTTCCACGCGCCGCAACTCGGCGATCCCGCCCATCTCCCCAAGCATGTCGTCAATAAACCCCGCGACCAAATCACTGATTCCCATAACCGTCTCCTTTGGCTTTGACTATCCTCGACCTTAATCATATCCTACGCTAATACCAAGGAGTACGCAATACTATTTTTGATTTTTTCGTCAGTTTAGTACTGATACATCCGCGTATAGTTGCTGTCGTCCGCTATGAACGCCAGATTGTTCCTCTGCACGCGCCCCACTGCGAAAACCGTGGGGTCCATGCGTTCCCAGCCGGTTTGCTCAAAGTATATCTCCACCCACGCGTGGCATCCGTCGCGCGTATAGCCTGTCACGAGCCTGGCGGGCACCCCTGCGCTTCGCGCCATGGCGACCATCAGCGTCGCATAATCGATGCAGATCCCTGTCAGCTCCGTATAAACGCGGTCCAGGTCCGGTATATACCAGTCTTCCTCCTCAACAGTGTCCTTGTTGTACTTCACATTTTGGATTATGAACTTATAGATCGCCTCTACGATCTCCCGATTGTCCCTGAGCGTCGCAAACTCGGCGGTTTTTTCCATAAACAGGCTTTTTTCGCTGAAATTCACAAATAGGTTAGGGATGAGGAAAGGCGCGGTCTCATTTTTTATTTGAACGTCAAGCGATAAAGACAAGACGGTCGTGTAGGCATTGCTTACCTGGCTCCCTGCCGTTTGTTTGTATATAGTTATCGTATATGCGCCGTTGCCTTCCGAAAACGGAAATACTTCGAATTTTCCGTTGTCGGCGAGCGGATATACATATTCGATTTTGTTAGGCGTCGCGACCAGCAAGCGCAAGGCTTGTTTTGTCGGTTTCATGTACCTGGCCATTATATAGCCGTCTTTGATGTTTGAATAATCGATTTCCGCCTCGTCGTTCTTCAACACGCGCCGGCCGGGCGTCGCCAAAGGTATCAGCAACTGTATCGGGCCAGCAGGAAAAGGCGCCTGCGGCTGGATCGCCGCCACAGGTACCAGCGACTGAGATTGCGGCTGCGCCACCGACGCCGCTGCTGCCGACGCTGCCGCTGCCGACGACGACGCTGACGGTTGCGGGTTCCCTGGCGAGTCGGCGCCCTTTGTTATCAGCGCGCACTCCGGCAACAACAGTATAAGGCAAGTTGCGACCAGCGTTACGACGATCCGTTTCATACTTCCCTTCTCAGCGGCGCTGCTCTTCATCTTCGGTATTGTTGAACAAGCCGCCATCCCCCATCTCTTAACTTGGAACACGCCTTGCAGTTTATCATAAATTGTACATTTTGTGTAGACTTTTTTTACTTTTTTGTTGAAATTTAGTTTTAATCAGTCTAATTTTATGTATATTTTCAAGTTAAGTAACTCCGCTTTTCTCACAAATATGTCAAATTGCTTAACCTTCCTGTTTGAAAACCGACTATTGTAGCCATTAAATTTGTTAATTCTGACAAAAATGGTTAAATGCCCATTTTTTATGTTGATTCTTCAGCCCCGCTATATTAGAATATCCCTACTCTAACGTGAGGCTCCGACCCACAATCCATCGGGCTTGTGCGCTCACGGGAACCGTACACGGCGGGGGTGCAAAGGCGGATTTTGGGGGGAGTTTAGTATTGTATAACACTGAGTATATCGATGATTACAAAAGGTACCTTACCTACGAGCGTCACGCGCCCGTAAACACTGTTTCCTCATACATACGCGACATTACGCAATTCTCTAATTTCTTACTGGCAGTCGGAAAAGGGGACTTCTCGGGCGTCACGGAGGACGACGTGCGGTCGTATCTGTTGAGGCTGGAGGAGAACGGGCGGTCGCCGGCGACGGTTTCCCGCTGCATCGCCTCCATCAAGGCTTTTTACAGCCGCTTCACGGTGGAAGGTTTCATCAGCCTGAACCCTGCGTCGGGCATTTCGGTGACTTCCGCTGAAAAAAAGCCTCCCCGCATACTCACCGGCGAGGATGTTACGCGCCTGTTGGAGCAGCCCGACAGCAACGACCCGAAGGGCTGCCGCGACAGGGCCATGCTTGAGACCCTATATGCCACGGGCATCCGCGTCAGCGAGCTGATCGCGCTCGATCAGACCGACGCCAACCTGGCGACAGGCCTCATTACTTGCCGCAACGGCAAAGAAAGAGTGATCCCCATCTATGCGGTCGCCGTCGGGGCGATAGAACATTACCTGTCTTTCTCCCGCCCAAAGCTGGCGGCGCCGGACGAGCGGGCCCTTTTTGTAAACACCTCCGGACACAGGATGTCGCGCCAGGGCTTCTGGAAAGTGTTGAAGGGTTACGCGTCAAAAGCTACGATTTCGGAAGATATAACCCCGCAAATGCTCCGCCATTCGTTCGCCGCCCACCTGCTCGAAAATGGCGCGGATTTGCGTTCGCTCCAGGAGATGCTCGGACATGCAGATATTTCATCGACGCAGGTGTATGCCCGCGCCGTGAAGCGGAAACTGAAGGATGTGTATAACAAAGCGCATCCAAGGGCGTAATGTAACTAAGGAGGATTTACTGTGAGAGATGAAACTAAATGCCTGCATTCAGGCTATTCCCCAAAAAACACGGAGCCGCGCGTTTTGCCGATCGTTCAGAGCACGACCTACGTGTATGATTCGACCGACGAGATAGGTTCCGTTTTCGACGAACCCACGAAAAGCCTAATATATTCGCGGTTTGCAAATCCCACGGTCATGGCTGTTGAAAATAAAATCGCCGACCTTGAGGGCGGCGTCGGAGCTATGTGCGCGTCGTCGGGCCAGGCCGCGACTTTGATTTCTATACTGAATCTCTGCGCCGCGGGCGATAGCTTTATAAGCACGGCTCAGATCTACGGCGGTTCGATCAACCTGTTCGCCGTAACGCTGAAGAAGCTGGGAATCGAATGCATATTCGTCAGTTGCGACGCGCCAGACGATGAGATACACGCGGCTTTCAAGCCGAACACGAAGGCGGTGTTCGGAGAGACTCTGGCTAATCCCGCCCTTACTGTTTTAGATATCGAAAGGTTCGCAAATGTTGCTCACGCTCATAATGTTCCGCTCATCATCGACAACACCTTCGCCACCCCGATACTCTGCAAGCCCATCGAGTACGGCGCGGATATCATTGTCCATTCGACTTCGAAGTATATGGACGGCCACGCTTTGCAAGTCGGCGGGATCATTGTCGACAGCGGGAAGTTTGACTGGCACAGCGGCGATTTTCCGGAACTGACAGGGCCGGATATGTCGTATCGCGGCATTACATACACGGATGTTTACGGGAAAAGCGCGTATATTGTCAAGGCGAGGATGCAGCTTATGCGCGATTTTGGCGTTTATCCGTCCGCGCATTCCGCGTTCCTTCTCAATCTCGGGCTTGAAACGCTGGCTATCCGGATGGATCGTTACTGTGATAACGCGCTGAAGGTTGCAAAGTACCTTGAGGCGTCGGACAAAGTGGACAGCGTCAGCTATCCGGGGCTCGAAAGCGACAAATATTACGCCCTGGCGCAGAAATACCTCAAAGGGACGAGCGGCGTGATCGCGGTCACTGTGAAGGGCGGAAGGGACGGCGCCGTGAGGTTCCTGGATGCTTTGAAGCTGGCTACGAACGAGACGCACGTAGCAGATATCCGCACCTGCGTACTGCATCCGGCAAGCACGACGCACCGCCAACTGACAGACGATCAACTGGCAGCCGCAGGCATAAATCCCGGAATGATCCGCTTCTCAGTGGGCCTGGAGCACGTGGACGATATAATAGAAGACATCGAGCAAGCGTTCGCGAGTTGCTAAACGCAAGTGGTTAGTGGCTAGTGGCGAGTAGTCGAGGGTGCGTTTTCGTGTTTTTGGTTGCAGAGAATAACACATAAGTTGCCAAAGAATAAAGGGCGGTTCCCTGTCTCGAATAGTTGAGACAGAGAGCCGCTCCTATTATTTACGATAAAAAACGTCGATTGCTGCGTGGTTTTGTTTTGTGCTATAAATTATCAGGAATTGTAAAATAATCAAGCTGTTTTTGTTAATATATTTTACAACTACCATTGACAAACTAGCTTTTCTTTGTTATTATTATTCTATTAGTTTACAGGAGGGAGCCACAACTATGAGCGGCACTCTGTCAAACAACATAGAAAAGGCGCGTACAATGCGTGGATATTCGCAAGAGCAGGTAGCACGTGCTCTTGGCGTCAGCCGCCCGACCTACGTCAACATCGAGACTGGGAGAAAAGAGCCTACCTTAAGCCAAGCAAAAGCTCTCTCATCTATGCTCGCCATCGGGCTAGACGATATTATTGGAACTTGTGACGGGAACTCCATTTTTTCCGATATTATTGCGTCAACTGAAAAGTATAAGCAGATTATTCTCAACGCTCTCAAGCATGGCGCGGGCAGCGACGGAAAAATAACAAAAACTAAACTAGCGAAACTAGTGTACCTTGCTGATTTCATTTGGTATTACCGGCACTCCTCTCCCATGTCGGGGATGACTTATCGGAAGCTAGCTCGGGGTCCTGTCGCTGACGTTTATTTCCGCGCCCTGGACGAACTAGAGGAGGCTGGGACTGTTATTCGGGAGCCCAAGGGTAATGCGATCATGTACTCTCTAGTCGAGCAGGAAGCCCCATCCAGTAGGCTGTCAGAGCAAGAAATCGACCTTATCAGGAGGACAGGTAAGGCGTGGAAAGGTAAGCCTACCGATGAAATTGTTGATTTTACTCATCGGCAGCTGCCCTGGCAAGTCTGCAGGGACGGAGAGATCATCCCCTACACTCTTATCACCCAGGAAAAACCTGAGAATGTTTATGGAACAGTCGAGTTTTAAAATTGAATACGAGAGATAAACGAAATTTATAAAGAAATGGTCGAACCGTTATGAATGGAAAAACTCCACATATAGTTCAATATCAAGGTTCAAAACGAATTCTTGCTCCACAAATACTACAATTCATGCCCAATAGGTTTAAGCGCCTAATCGAGCCTTTTGCGGGCATGGCTGCAATAACAGTAGCGGTGGCGCAGGAAAAACGTACAGAACAGTTCATCATCAATGACATTAACAAACCCATTGTTCGCCTGCTTCAAGCAGCGATAGATGCACCGGCTGAGTTAGTCGAAGAATACACCAAAGTATGGGAAGGGCAGTTTATGGATCCAGGTGGGCATCTTGACCATTTTTATTATATCCGGGATAGCTTTAACGAAGGTACACAAAGCGCAGAGAATATGCTGTATCTTCTTGCTCGTTGTGTCAAAGGCGCTGTGCGCTATGGAAAGAACGGAAACTTCAACCAATCGCCGGACAAGCGCCGTCACGGGACAAACCCGAAGAACATTGCAGAAAGTGTTTACGCTATTTCAGCTCTGCTAAAAGGGAAAACAACGTTTTCAACAGTTGACTACCGAGAAGTCTTTGAAATTGCGCAGCCCGGTGATTTAGTGTATATGGATCCCCCATATCAAGGGGTTTCAAATACCCGGGATAATAGATACTACGCAGGAGTCGGACTTGACGATTTTGCCCAATCCATAAAAGTGCTTAATAGGAAAGGCGTAGACTATATAATCAGTTATGACGGAGCATGTGGCGGGAAGGAATATGGGGACGATTTGCCTGGTTGCCTGAACTGTACAAAGATTCTTCTTAACGCGGGACTGTCAACACAAGCAACTCTACTAGGTAAGCGTGATGTAACATATGAGGCCTTATACATAAGCGAAAACCTTGCGGGCGCAATCCGGCATTTACCAGAGCAAATGACGTTAATGGAGTGGGTAGGTTGAAAAGAAAGTATCCAAAAGCGTTCCTGGACATACTGAACAGTGTCGAGGCAAAACGCCCTCGCACGGTGATCCAGCACATATTGAAGCATGGCTTTATTACCTCGCAGGATTTGAAGGACTTATATGGCTATAACCATCCGCCACGAGCTGCGAGAGACGTCAGGGAATACGGAATTCCGTTAGTGACCTATCGCGTCGATAGCTCGGACGGCAGGAAGATCGCGGCGTATAAGTTTGGCGACCCGAAAGAGATCAATAACGCAATATCAAAGGTCGCAGGCAGGACTGTATTATCCAAAGCGTTGAAACAGGCGTTAATAGAGAAATATGGCTCAAAGTGTTTTGTGTACTTCGAGCCTATGGATGAAAATATCTTACAGGTTGATCATCGAATCCCATACGAGATCAGCGGCGAGCAAAATGAGCGCAATATTGACCTTTACATGTTGTTGTCCCCTTCTGCAAATAGAGCGAAATCATGGACGTGTGAGCATTGTGAGAATTGGATTCACAAGGATTCTTCGTTTTGCGTAAAATGCTTTTGGGCATATCCGGAAGATTATGAACATATTGCTGGGAAACAACAAAGGGTTATTCATTTAATCTTTACTGGCGACGAGGTCGAGGACTACAAGAAGCTGATCGAAATATCCGGCAAAGATGAAGCACAACACGTAATAAAGGATTTGATCCATAAATTCCTCGAAGAGTAAAAACGCCCAAAAGGAGTGGACTCTATTATGAAACAAAAAGCAGCGTTTTTCGTGGCGGTATTACTCGTGCTCAGCCTTGCGGCGCCTTTGGGTGTGCTGGCTGCGCCTAATACGCCTGACGGCTTGACTGCCACAGTAAGCGTGGGTTCCATCACACTTGTCTGGAATGACAACTCTAGCGATGAGACGGGTTTCGAAATCGAAAGGAAAGAGAGCATCGGCCCTTGGGAAATCCTTGAAGTCGTCGACGCCAATGCGAACATCTATCTGGATATTAAGGTGAGCATGGGAGAGACGTACACTTACAGGGTAAGGGCTATTGACGCATCCGTTTCCCCCACTGCCTATTCCGGCTATTCAAACGAAGCGACAGGGACGATAGGTGTCGTCGCCGCTCCGACAAACCTGACTGCGGTAACCGGAGCAAACAGCATTACGCTAAGTTGGACAAGTAACTCTGATGACGAAGATGGCTTTGTGATCAGTAAAGTGTCCCGCTACGATATCTGGGGGAACCCCTTGTTTAAGGACATATGGGTCGACGCAAATACTACGACCTATATCGATTTCGACGTCGAGCTCGATGAAATCTACTCTTACGAAGTATTGGCTTACATCAGCGGGCCTGCCGAGACCGGCATTCCGAGCCTGTACTCCGCCCATTCAAACTCAGTGACGGTCTCTGTGCGTATCATGCCAAACTTGATGTCGAACTTCCGGAAAGTAGATTTGTACACAGCCGGCAAGTTTACCGACGTCAGCGAAGACGCCTGGTACGGCTATAATAAGCAGAAGGTCATAGCAAATGCGTTCGAATACGGCCTCATGCGGGGCAGCAGCGCCACTATCTTCAACCCCACGGGGAATATGACAGTTGCCGAAGCCATCACGGTCGCAGCCAGGGTACACAGCATCTATTCCACAGGGGTGGACGACCTCGTGCAATCCGGCAGCCCGTGGTTCAAGGTCTATACGGACTATGCAATAGAAAACGGGATCATCTCCGCGGGCGCGTTCCCGGATTACGAAAGGCCTGCAACGCGCGCTGAAATGGCGTATATATTCTGCAACTCCTTGCCGGTTTCCGAGTTTCAAAAACGAAACACCGTCATCTCCCTGCCCGATGTGTTTGACGGTTCCGACTCTGCAAACGGGGAGGCTTCGACGCCTTACTACGAGTATATAATCCGTCTGTACGAAGCGGGCGTCCTGACAGGGAACGACGATTTTGGTACGTTTTATCCGGGCAGCAATATTATCCGCGCCGAAGCGGCGGCGATCATCAGCCGCGTTATCCTGCCGGCTATCAGGATCGGCGGAGGAACGTTTGGCTAATGCGCTCTGCGGAACGCAAGGAGTCAGAAGTCAGAAGTCAGAAGTCAGAATAGGACGGGAGTTAGTTTTCGCGTTTTTATTTGCTACTCTTGTCCATAAGGCGCCAAAGTGTGGACGTTTACGAATGCAGCGCGGATATATACTCTTTGAACTTACTGTATAACTGGGGGTTTATTATCGCTTCCAGCTTGATACAGTCTTCCTGGTAATCTGTTTCTGTTACCGCGCCTTCCCTGTGCAGCGTCTCTACCAAGCCTGCTTTATCGTAAGGCAGGCGGATCGTCACTCTCTTTTTGTCCGAGGAAAGCAGCTCCTCGATCCTTTTCAGTAATGCATCTATCCCCTGCCCTGTCTTCGCGGAGATTTCCACAATGTTATCTCCGCGCAGCCGTACATCCGCCGTGAACAGGTCGCATTTGTTGAAGACTTCCAGCCTCGGGGTTTTATCCGCCCCGAGTTCTGTTATGAGGTTGTCAACTACGCGGGCCTGTTCCTGCCATTCGGGGCTGGAAGCGTCGATGACGTGGATCAGCAGATCAGCATAGTTGAGTTCCTCCAGCGTCGCCTTGAATGCGTCCACCAAGTGGTGCGGAAGCTTCCTGATAAACCCGACTGTGTCCGAGATCAGCGCTTCCTGCGTTTCGCTCACGATAAGTCGGCGCGTCGTGGTGTCCAGCGTGTCGAACAGCCTATCCCCGGTGTGGATACCCGCGCCCGTAAGCGTGTTGAGCAACGTCGATTTCCCGGCGTTTGTGTATCCGACCAGCGCAATGACCGGAATATTGTTTTTCTCCCTAAGCCTCCGCTGCGTGTCGCGGGTCCTTATGACGTCGTTTCGTTCTTCCTCAAGTTTCGCTATCTTGCGCCGGATATGGCGGCGGTCGGTTTCGAGCTGCGTTTCGCCGGGACCGCGCGTGCCTATAGGCGCGCTTGTGCCTGTCTGGCTTACAAGGTGCTTCCACATACCGGTCAGCCGGGGTAGAAGGTACTTATACTGGGCGAGTTCGACCTGGAGCCGGCCTTCCCGCGTCATGGCGCGCCCTGCGAATATATCAAGGATGAGCGAAGAGCGGTCAATGACGCGCAGCTTCAAATCCTCGGTGAGCGCCCTCGTCTGCGACGGCGACAGTTCGTTGTCGAACACCGCCAGCGTACATTCGTGCTTCTCGGCGAGTTCCTGCAGCTCTTTTACCTTTCCCTCCCCGATGAATGTCCTCGGTTCCGGCGTACGGCGGTTTTGCAGCACCCTGGCAAGGCAAACGCCCCCGGCGGTCTCAAGCAGCGCTTCAAGCTCGTCAAGGCTTTCTTCGGTCGAGCGGTCGGTCACATTCATACTGTCGGCGGCAAGGCCGACTATCACCGCTTTTTCCGCTTCTTTTGTTTCAAGCTGTTCCAATATCATTCCTCACTTATCGATCGTTCTTTCGCAAATATTAAAATAAAAACCCGCGCTGTGTAAGCGCGGGCCGGTGGTGTCGCTTGGGGGCGACCTCATTTTTTGATTATTGGCTCAGGCCGAATTTTCTGTTGAATTTATCGACGCGTCCGCTGGTATCTACCAGCTTCTGCTTGCCTGTATAAAAGGGGTGACACTTGGAGCAGATCTCTATTCTGATATCCTTCTTTGTGCTTCCCGTTTCAATAATCTCACCGCAAGCGCACTTAATAGTCGTCTGCTGATAATTGGGATGGATCCCTTCCTTCATCATGTTCACCTCTTTTACTCTTGCTTGACCCTACATAAAATTTCATACAAACTTATAATGTACGGTTAACGCGCAAAGGGAATTGTAGCACATGCAACCACAAAATGCAAGTGTTTTTTTTATACGAAAATCTCAAAAATCTCAAGAAAACCTCAAGGCCGGAGGTCCCGCGAGGCTATATCCGACAGCCTCCGCTTCTTGTAGTTCTTTTCGCTGGTCTTTGTGATGAACATCCTCACGCCGCCCATGTTGCTCTCTGTCGCTTCTGATGTATAGAAGCGCCCGCCGCCCCGGCAAAAGTCCCCGCTGTCATACCACGTTACCACCTGCACAATGAAAGCGTACTCCTTGGTGGTGTACTCCGCCATGCTGTCGAACACGGAGTTGAGGATCGCGGTGTTTATCTCGCCGTTGTCCGGCCCGATCGCCTTGGTCACGATCGACCCCAAATCGCATGCGCCGCCTCCTGTCCCGTCGTTGAGGCCCAGACCGTCCGCGTTTGTGAGCGCCGTCCGCGTGACATAGAGAACCTGAGAATTCCTGAAGCCCGCCGCCTTGAGCAAATCGGTAAGATACACATTGAGGTTCCCCGCCGCCCCGGCGCTAATAAAGTCGAACTTCTTCCTCTCAAGATAAGTCCTGGCTTTCAGCACTTCCGTGCGCGCCTCGGAATAAGCGGTGAAAAGGGCGATCTGCTCCGACATAGAGTTCCTGTCGATACCGAAATCAGGATCCACGCGCGTAAAATCGCCGTCGTCGGGGTTCGCCAGCGGGCTCTTGGAGACCATGTTCTGCAACGAAAACTGCGCGGGGTCGATTTCCTTCATCCTCAGCAAACCGTCGTCCCATTTATCCGCATTGTACGAGTTGTACCAGACATTAGCGCCAAATTCGTTCGCGCCGGGCAACGTCGCTATCAGTAAAGTATCTCCGGAAGCCGGCCGCTTCTTCATCAGCGACATATATTCTATGGCCTGTACGCCGCCCATTATGATATTTCCGTAGATTTTATTTTTCCGGCTCTTTTGCACGCCGATACCGACTTTATTTCCGTAGAAAATATTATTATAGAACCCACAGTCCTGGGTATATGCCAGGTTCCCTTCGTAGCTGCCAAAGCAAAGACCGGTCCATCCGCTCGAACCGATCACAATGTTGTCGTGCACCTGCACATTGCAAACCACCGACTTATTCATCGTGCTTGACGTCACCGGGCATTCGGAAGCGACCTCGATGCCGATATCGTTATCGACGAGCACATTATTATAAATCTCAATGCTCCTGCCCCCGTTTACATAGATACCGGCGCTGCGGCGCTCGTAAACGCCTCCGAAAGGCTGCGACGTCAGCTCCTCGCGGTTGTTCCAACACGTGTTTTCCGGGTTGTTGATAACGGTGGTACCATAGCAAGTGTTATCAAACACCACGCCGTTGCGCACCCTGTTAGCCTCGACCTTGAGCCTGCTGCCGCCTTTATAACCGGTGAGACAGATCGCAGTATTGTTGTTATTGCGTATGATATTGCCGGACACTTCAAAACCGTCTATGTTGCCGTTTAGCGCAATGGCCGCCGTATTTCCGCAGCGCCCGCCCGATATATGGTTGCCTATGATCTTCAGATTCTTCAGCGAGTGCAGCTCAACCGCGTTCTGGTTGAAAATGCCTATGGAGTATTTCCCGTCGATGTTCCGGATCGTGTTGTTGAGTATGAACACATTCTCCTGATCAAGCAAGGCGCAAGAGTTGAGGCACTCGATCCCGTAGTTGCCGCCAACTAATGTCAGGCCTTCGAGGGTGATATACCGCATACACCCGGTCATGGTGATACTGCCTCCGTCGCCTGTGATCATCGCCTTCTCCCCGGGATAAGCCGATATAACAGTCTGGCCGATTTCCGAACTTCCGTTCTTCGCTTCCGAAACACATACAGATTCGCGGTACTTACCTTCGCGGATGTACAGCGTGCCGCCCGGTGGAAGTGCGGCGATTCCTTGCGCAATAGTCAGATATGGAGCTTCAACTGTGCCCGGCCCTTCGTCGGTACCGGTTTTCGCGACATATATGGCGCCGGGATCGATATCGTCTGGTTTCTTGTACTCTTGTTGGTGTGCTCCCGAAATAATTTCTGACCGGTTGTTCGGGGCCTCTTTGGTTTCACTGCTGGTATAAATTTCAATCACCTCAGGTTGTGTTAATACTAATGATAAACTTGTGATGAATCATGTGATGAATCATGCGGCAAATCTTGTGTAAAAATATACACTTTTATTGCAGAAATTGCAAGAGGAAAATTTATATTATTTTTACCTAATTTTTATTTTCGGATATCAGGGTCCCGTTTCCAACCTGAAAAGTCACATGTCGGCTGCGGCAGAGTTACTCCACCGCAGCCGACTGTTTATTATTGTTGGGAAACTATTCCTGGTCCGCCAACGCTTTTGCTTCTTCTATGATCTTCGTCTGAACGAGGCCCGGGGCTTCCTCATAGCGCTCGAAACGGATCGTGAACGAGCCTCTTCCCTGCGTCATGGAACGCAGGTCGATCGCGTAGCTCGACATCTCGCCCATCGGCACCTCGGCCTCTACAACTTGCATACCGTCGGAGTTGAGATTCATTCCCATCGGGCTGCCGCGGCGCTTCGAAAGGTCGCTCATTATATCGCCCATGTACGTGTCGGGGATCGTGACAGCAAGGTATCCTATGGGTTCGAGGATCACCGGGTTGGCCTGGGGGATGCCCTCTTTGTACGCAAGCTGCGCCGCTATTTTGAAAGCCAGTTCCGAAGAATCGACCGGATGGTACTTGCCGTCCGTAAGCGTCGCTTTCAGGTGCACGAGGGGATAACCGGCAAGGATCCCCCGCTGGATGCTCTCGCGCAAGCCTTTCTCGACCGCCGGGAAGAAGTTCTTGGGGACGCTGCCGCCGAAGACTTTCTCCTCAAACGTCAAATCCTCTGTCTCGCCCGGTTCAAACTCAATGAGGACTTTCCCGTACTGGCCCGCGCCTCCGGATTGCTTTTTGTGCGTTGCTTCGATCTGTACCTTTTTGCGGATCTTCTCCCGATACGGCACGCGCGCCGGTGAGAGTACGACTTCGACGCCGAATTTGTCTTTGAGCTTCGCACATAATACGTCGAGCTGGATATCGCCCGAACCCGACAGTACAAGCTGCCGCGTCTCAGGGTTATTTACGAAAGTGAAGGTCTGGTCTTCCTCGGCAAGGCGTCCCAGCCCTGTGGCAATTTTCTCTTCCTGCCCTTTGACCTTGGGTGCGATAGCCATCGAGTAGCACGGCGGCGTGAAGCCGATGCCCTTTGCGGCCACGATATTCTTAGGGTCGCACAGGGTATCGCCGGTTTTTGTGTCGGAGAGCTTTGATACCGCGCCGAGGTCGCCGCAGACGATCTCTGATACTTCGGTGCTTTTCTTGCCCTGCATCTTATAAATATGGCCCATCTTCTCGTTCGAGCCTGTCCGTGAGTTCGTGAGTTGCATGTCGGCTGCGAGTTTGCCTGACAGCACTTTGAAAATACTGAACTTGCCATACTGGTCTGAGAGCGTCTTATATACGATCGCGCAAACGGGACCGTTCGGATCCGCCTTTATTTCTGCCCCGTCCACAGTTTCGTCGCCGCTCTCCAGCGGTGACGGGAACAGGTTCACTACTACGTCAAGGAGCGGCAATGTGCCGAGCCCCGTCACTGCGCAGCCGCAGAGCACGGGAACCAGCGACAGGTCTTTGACCCCTGCTTTAATCCCTTGTATTTTCTCCTCGTAGGTGAAATCTTCGCCCTCGAAGAATTTCTCCATGAGTTCCTCGCTCGTCTCCGCAACGCTTTCGTTTAGCGCGTTGTAGAGCCCTTCAAGCTCGGCGCCCATGCTGTCGGGCGTCGGGATCTCCTTCTGCTTGCCGCCCGCTGCGGCATAAGCTTTGCGGCTTATGATATCGACGACGCCTTCAACTCTGCCGGACGCGCCTTTGATCGGTACGCTGAGCGGGCATACGGAAGTGCCGTATCTCTCGCGCAGCGACGCAAGCACAGCTTCGAAATCGCCGTTCTCTTCATCGGCTTTAGATACATATATGGCTCTCGGAAGCTTATTTGCGGTCAAATAAGCCCAACCCTTTTCAAACCCTACGCTGATCCCGTCTTTCGCGCTGCAAACCAAGACGCCGCCGTCGGCGACGCGAAGCGCTTCCGCCGCTTCTCCGGCGAAATCGAAATATCCCGGTGTGTCGAGAATATTTATTTTGCAGCCTTTGTATTCGGCAAACATCGTGGCAAGGTAAATCGATATCTGACGCCTGATC
>Ga0123353_10008178_pt1 | contig 14249 bp, 13 predicted proteins | sample TergutLab28metaG_3_FD_92763 | JGI IMG/M metagenome (GOLD analysis project Ga0123353, IMG submission 92763) | Labiotermes labralis P3 segment gut microbial communities from Petit-Saut dam, French Guiana - Lab288 P3 | ecosystem: Host-associated > Arthropoda: Insects > Digestive system > Gut ... | reverse complement strand
ATGCATGCCGTATAGGAAAAGACCGAGCCCGCCTATTAATATTAAAGATATCTGTAACCAATCCATTTTTTGTCTCCTCAAATACATAATACATGATTTTATTAAAAAGTCAAAAAGCAGTTTCCCGCGTGTTAACGCGAATTATTCAATTTTTGGGGAGTTCGCCCTACTTCTTGGCAAGGTGTGGGGCAAGGGGGATTTGCCCCCATTCTGCGAAGGTTTGTGGTTAGGGTGATGTAGTAATGATGCAGTAAAATTATCACTTGCTCGATTCGTTTTAGACAACGGAATAAACAAAAAACGTAATAAAAATGCAAAAGTGTTACGTTTTTTGTTGGAAATGTCTCGAGAAAAGATTTTTAAAGAATGGAAGCTACCTTGACTAAAAGACAAAATTTGATACTATGGTAATGAGATATGCACAAAAAATATTGTAAGAATTCTAGTGTATGTTGAGGAGTGGTAATATGTTAAAAAAGATAATAATAGATGCAAATGGAATACTCATAAATGAAAACCTTATTGTATTTGCTAAAAATTCTGACAATGATTATTTCGGTTTGAAAAATATTAACCTAGATTTTGAAAGAATAAATCTTATTGTTGGCGAATCTAGAGCATTTAAAAGCACATTGTTAAATATGATTTCCAACCATAAGAATAAAATTCCACAACAGGTTTATTATTTTTCACAAAATGATAATCAATTGCAACAATTAAAAAAGCTATTTAATGATATTGATATTAATGCGCCAAAGTGCATGGAATCATCTATTATAGATTTCGAAGACTTTTTAAAGGCAAATTTAGATATTCAATCCGTATCATTAAATCCTATTCATTACAACATTCCCTTAACCACTCAAAATGGTAAATCTGTTAAATTGCCTCATGCTGAAGAACATGAAAAAATCAATTATAATATTGAAATAGAACACAACTACTATAATTTTAAAGTTGGGATAGCCATGATGCCTGAGGACAAGGGGGTTATGGAAAGCACAGAGAAAGAACCGCTGTTGAATGCTTCTTCTGGTGCAGCAAAGATTGGATTATTGCATGCGTTGATTAAGTATGGAATAATAACTATTGACAGTAATTCTATTATTCTAATTGACGAATTGGAGAATTCTTTGTCCCCGGTTATGTTGAAAAACGTTATTAAACTATTAGTTAACTTGGCAAAAGAAGGAGTCCAATTATTTATTACCTCACACTCTCCAGATGTCATAGAGGAATTTGTTATTAATGATAGGCTTTTTGCATCAACTGCCATATTTAGAATGCAAAATGATAAGGGGCTTTCAAAAGTAGAAAAATTGACCAACATTCAGTCTTCGAACTACCCAACTGCGGCAGAATTAAAATGGACTGTTTTCAATAAGGCTACTACTGATTATCATGATCAATTGTGGGGAGAGCTGTCATATGATAGTGCCACGAGGACGGTAAAAAATGTATATGAGCTAGATAAAGAATTGGAAATTGCCGCATACAATGACAAGAAAAAACTTAAAAAGTGGAAAGGCTATCGAAAAGATGACTCTAATCCAGCCGGCAGACGGTCTGACCAATCTAAAGACACAGTCACTTTGCCAGCATATATTCGAAATTATGTACATCATCCAGAATTTACTGATATTAACAATGTTAAGGCCAATAAAGCATTTTCATATGATGAATTGCGAGATTCTATTGCTTTTTTGATTAGCCAAATATGAATTTGATGAATTAAAGTTTCAAATATGAATAAGGGAAACCTATGCTAAACATAGTTTTATACCAACCGGAAATACCACAAAACACGGGTAACATCGCCAGCACTTGTGTTGCAATTGGTGCGAAGCTACATATTATCAAGCCTATCCCTTTCGAGATAACTGATAAAGAAGTCAAACGTGCCGGTCTTGATTATTGGCAACATCTCAACTTGAAATCCACGAGAGTTTTGAGGCTTTCACGGCGAAACGCAGCAATGAAAAACTATATTTCTGTTCCACAAAAGCAAATAAGCTATACACAGATGTAGCCTATAAAGATAACTCCTTCTTGCTATTCGGTCCCGAAACAAGAGGTCTGCCGGAAGACCTAATATTCAGCAATAAAGGCACGGCCATCACAATCCCAATGATTGATAACATCCGCTACCTTAATCTATCCAATGCCGTAGCAATTGTGGCATACGAAGTTGTCAGGCAGAGAGGATTGTTATTATAATCTAGATTATAATAATCCAAATTATATAAAATCTGTCACAAAAGTATGGTATAGTTTTGTGACAAAACATATCAAGAGGAGAATAGAACCGTGCCCCAATTAACTTATAAAGGTTTCTTGAAAAGATATGTCCGAGAAATTTCAGGGCTTAGCACAAATAATATAGATACGCTCGCTTATGTTGCTTGCAAAGAATTACCCCGTCTTCGCTATCCTCTTTATGCTTATGCCAAAGAGCATGGCAAGCTAGATAAATTAAATCGGGTGCTTAGTCAACTTAATTATGAACTATCAACTCTGACAGAAAATGAAGCCTGGGAAAAAGCAAAGTTGATGGATGTTTATAATTACCATAAAAACAAACGAGAAAATGAAAGCAGAGTAAAAGGCTTGGTGCACAGTAAAATTATTCATCTTCAAACTGAAAAAGGCATTAGTAATTACCGGATAAGTAAAGATTTGGGGTTGAATAGTGGAAATGTGAATGTTTTTATCAAAAATGGCAATAAGTTGGCATTAATTACAGTTGAGCAAATATTTGAATACTTAAAGAAATATTGAGTTTTTTAAAGTCTTAGAACCATTTTTTTGATCTTGTTTTACCAGAATAGTCTGTTAATTTTGAAAACAGTCTGGTAAAATGCAAAAATAGTCTGGAGAAATCTAACAAATCTAGGCAATTAATTCAAATGTCTAGATTAATTGAAAGTAAAATCACGCCAAGCCCAAGTCGAAAGGCTTCTTCTAATTGTAATTTAACAATAAATATTTCAATTAGAAGTAATTTTGCTTGTTTTAATTGAAATTATTTCAAACAGGTTTGTTAAAAAAATTGACATTTGTCACAAATATTATATAGTATTTGTGACAAATGGAGGTGTAGATTTGAAAGAGAATACAGCCGAAAAAATCAAAAAATATATTAAAAATCAAAAAAATGATATGATTTTTAGTGCAAAAGATTTTATAGGGATTGCAGAGCAGGCGGCTATCCGTCAAACATTATGTCGCATGGCGGAGAAAAGCGAAATAAAAAAGGTAATGCGTGGATTATACTATAAACCTCGCTATAGTGAACTATTGCAAGAGTATGAAGCGGTATCTCCAAATGATGTAGCGACCGCTGTCGCCCGAAAATTCAATTGGACTATAGCACCTATAGGTGAAACAGCACTTAATATTCTTGGACTGTCAACACAAGTTCCGGCAAAGTGGACTTATATTAGTGATGGAATTTATAAAAAAGTTAATCTTGATAATGTTATAATAGAATTTAAGCGAAGAAATAATGGTGAAATCTCCAAAATGAGTTATAAAACGGCATTGGTTATTCAGGGAATTAAAGCACTTGGCAAGGATAATATTGATGAAGATAGCATTAAAAAGCTGCAAGATGTTTTAACAAAAGAAGAAAAAGAAACAATGCTAAAAGAAGCGAAGACTACATTTGCGTGGATTTATCAAGTGATAGAAAAGATTTGTGGAGGGACGGTTAATGTATAATTTCTTAAATCTTCCCAAAGAAGAATGTAAGACAATTTTTATTAATACTGCACAAAAGATGGGTGTGCATGAGGCGATAATTGAAAAAGATTTCTGGGTTTGTTTAGTGCTAGATTATCTTTTTCATAAGTGCGAATATAAAGAGCATTTTGCATTTAAAGGCGGCACTAGTCTTTCCAAATGCTTCAATCTTATTAAGCGTTTTTCAGAGGATATTGATTTGGTTTTAGATTGGCAAGTGTTGGGGTATGGGAAAGATGAGCCGTGGATGGAGCATCCATCTAACACCAAACAGCTTGCTTTCAATAATGAAATGAATGTCAAGGCAGAAGTTTTTCTGGCAGATAAATTTTTGCCACTTTTGATAAAGGATTTGTCTGAAATCATAGGCGTGGAAGTCAAGGCAGAAATAGATGAACAAAATGCACAAATCATTAACTTTTATTATCCTATGCAGTTTAATGTAGGGGCAATATTGGCTTCTATTCGTTTAGAGATAGGAGCACTTGCCGCATGGACGCCAACCGTCGATAGAGCAATTGTTCCCTACATTTTTGAACAGTATCCTCAGATTGCAACGAAAAAAGAAACAATAATTAGGACAAGTTCGGCAGAAAGAACTTTTTGGGAGAAGGCAACGATTTTACATCGTGAGGCGAATCGCTCTGAAAACAACAAGATGCCAATGCGCTATTCTAGGCACTATTATGATTTGTATTGCATTGCACAGTCGCAGCATAAAGAGAGTGCGCTTAAACAGCTGGATTTGCTCCATGAAGTTTTGCGTTTCAAACAGAAATTCTATTCAAGCCCTTGGGCGATGTATGATGAGGTTGAAACGAATGGCATTAAGCTGGTGCCGGCGGATTTTCGCCTGGACGCTCTGCGAAAAGATTATAAAGCTATGGGTGAGATGCTTTTTGGCGAATATCCAACTTTTGAGGAAGTTGTGAAAACTATTGCAGAATTGGAAGAAGAAATAAATAAGAAATTATTACAGAAGATGGGAGGCTGATTCCGATGACACCTGAACAAAAAGCAAGACTTAATATTGATAAAATGCTTGAAGAAAGCGGATATGTAATCCAAAACAAAGATGAGTTCAATCCTATGGCTTCTTTGGGTGTGGTTGTGCGTGAATTTGCAACCGAAAGTGGCCCAGTTGATTATCTTATGTTTATTGATGGCATTCCAGTTGGAGTTATCGAAGCCAAGGAAGTGGCCAAGGGCGAAACTTTAACTGAAGTGGCAGAGCAATCTAAGAGGTATGCTGAGAGTGGTATTAAAAATATGCAGCAAAAACCAGACATACGCTTTGCTTATGAGTCCACAGGTGAGCGAACAAGATTTTGCGATTATCATGATGAAAAAGCCCGCTCCCGTGATGTATTTGCATTCCACCGTCCAGAAACTTTGCATAACTTAATTAAAGCCGAAAATACTATTCGTAACAACATGAAGACCTTCCCCGATTTTGATAATACTGGATTTAGGAAGTGCCAAACAAATGCTATTATTAATTTAGAAGAATCTTTATCGGATAATAAACCTCGTGCCTTAATTCAAATGGCAACAGGTGCGGGAAAAACATTCACAGCGATTACAGCTGTATATCGCCTTTTGAAATATGCAAAAGTTGGAAGAGTTCTTTTTCTCGTAGACACAAAAAACTTAGGCGAGCAGGCAGAGGGTGAATTTCTAAATTACAGGCCAAGTGATAGTGGGCGCTTGTTTGGTGAGCTTTACAATGTTCGTCGTTTAAATTCTTCATACATTCCACAGGATACGCATGTTGTTATATCGACGATTCAGCGTATGTATTCTATTTTGCGAGGAGAAGAATTAGGCGAAGATGTCGAAGAAGAAAATCCGAATGAAACCAATATAGTAGGGCAACCTCGTGAGGTTTGTTATAACCCAAAATATCCACCGGAGTTCTTTGATGTTATTATTATAGATGAGTGCCATCGCTCTATTTATAATATTTGGCAACAAGTGTTGGATTATTTTGATAGTTTCTTGATCGGATTAACTGCTACGCCGGATAGCCGCACTTTCGGCTTCTTTAATCAAAACATTGTTAGTGAATATACCCATGAACAAGCCGTGCTTGATAATGTTAATGTTGGGCGTGAAGGAACATATATAATTGAAACTGAGAAAGGCACAAAAGGTGGGCAGATATTATCCCAAACTGTTGAAAAACGGGACAGGCTCTCTCGCAAGCGCCGTTGGGAGCAAAGTGATGAAGATATAGATTATTCTCCGACTCAGCTCGATAGGGATATTGTGAACCCATCGCAAATTCGAATGGTTATTCGAGAATTTAAGAACAAATGGCAATCAATGTTTTCGGGCAGAGAAGAGCTTCCTAAAACCCTTGTGTTCGCAAAAACCGATAGTCACGCAGATGATATTATCAACATTATTCGTGAGGAGTTTGGCGAAGGCAATGAATTCTGCAAGAAAATAACTTATCAATCTGCCGAAGATCCGAAAAGTGTTCTAACTTCATTCCGCAATGATTATTACCCACGCATAGCAGTTACAGTTGATATGATTGCCACAGGCACTGATGTTAAGCCTATTGAGTGCCTAATATTCATGCGCGATGTTCGCTCCAAGAATTATTTTGAACAAATGTTAGGGCGAGCAACTAGAACTCTTTCTCATGAAAACCTAAAAGCTGTTTCCCCCTCTGCCAAAACTAATAAGCTAGGGTTTGTAGTTGTGGATGCAGTTGGTGTTACTAAATCTCAAAAAACAACTTCAAGGCAGATAGACCGCTTTCCGACCGCAAGCCTTAAACAACTTATGCAATCGGTTTTATTGGGAGCAAGGGATGAGGACACGCTAACCTCCCTTGCTGCAAAACTGATCCGCCTTGATAAGCAGATGACGGACAGAGAATTGGATAAATTCGCCAAGCTTTGCACCGAAGAAAATATCATATTGGAGAAAGTATCGCCCAATGGGCTTGCGGGCGGGCTGCTTAATGCTTTTGATGCGGATTATATTGCAGATTCCGGCAAGCCTAAAGATGAACTTATAAAAACAGCCGTTATTCCTTTCTTTAATCCTAATCTTAGAAATTATCTAGAAAATATTAGAAGAAACCATGACCAAATCATTGATCCTAATATTGATCAAGTAACTTTTTCAGATTGGGCAGAAAATGCAGAAATAAACGCAGATGAAATTATTGATACATTCAAAAAATTTATCAATGAAAATAAAGATGAAATAGATGCCCTGCAAATTATCTACAATCAGAGCTATAAAGAGCGTCCGCTCACCTTGGAAATGATTGATGATATGTATGAAATAATGAAGCAAGAACCATATCGCTTAACAACTGAAAAAGTGTGGCATGCTTATTCGATTAAAAATCCAAGTGCAGTGAAGGTTGCACGCCCTGAAAAGCAGTTAGCAGAAATTATATCGCTTTTGCGTTTTGAATTAGGACATACAAGTGAGTTGAATTTGTTTTCTTTGGAAGTTAATACAAAATTTCAAAAGTGGATATGGGATAAAAACTCAGGGCACGGGCAGTTCACAGAAGAACAGACCGAATGGCTAAGGCTAATCAAAGAGCATATAGCAACCAGTTGCCACATTGAAAAAAATGATTTAGATTTAACGCCTTTTGATAGCAAGGGCGGGTTAGGTAAATTCTATCAGCTTTTCGGCAACCAATATGAAGAAATACTAAATGAAATGAACTATGCTCTTGTGGCATAATTGGAGGAATATAAATGGCAACATCTAATATCGGTCAAAAAATATGGAGTATGGCAAATGTTCTTCGTGATGAAGGCGTTGGCAAGAGCGATTATTTAGAACAGATTACATATTTGTTATTCATAAAAATGGCAGATGAGTTTTCAAAACCTCCTTATAACCGCGACTTAGGCTTGCCGGAAGATTGCAAGTGGGACACCCTAACTTCCAAAAGTGGAGACGAACTATTTAATCATTATGAATATGTGCTTAAAACTCTTGCACGCCAAAAAGGAACGTTGCAACACATCTATACTGGTGCTAGAAATCAGATAGCGAATCCTGCAAGATTATCTCAAATAATAAATATGGTTGGCACGGAAAACTGGGCATCTATGAGTTCAGATGTTAAAGGCGATATTTACGAAGACCTTTTGGAGAAAATAGCGGCGGACACCAAAAGTGGAGCAGGGCAGTATTTCACGCCAAGGGCTTTGATTAAAACTATGGTGAAATGCATTCGCCCTGAACCGGATAAAACAATTGCAGATCCTGCTGTGGGCAGTGGTGGATTCCTTTTGGCATCCAAGGAATACGTTGAAAATCCCGAAAATTATACGCTAGATAGAAATCAAAAAGAGAATTTGAAATATAACACCTTCAAAGGGTGGGAGATTGTGCCTTCAACATATCGCCTTTGCCTTATGAACCTATTCTTGCATAATATCAGCGATTTCGAGGGCGAACCTCCAATAATGCGTAATGATAGCTTATTGCAAGATAGTGGTGAGAGATTTGATTATGTGCTAACCAATCCACCATTTGGCACAAAATCTTCTATTAGTTTTACCAATGAAGAAGGCGAACAGGAAAAAGATGATTTGGTTTATAATCGCCAAGATTTTTGGACGACTACCAAGAACAAGCAACTTAATTTTGTGCAACACATACGCACTATGCTTAAAGAAAATGGCAAAGCAGCGGTCGTTGTTCCCGATAATGTACTTTTTGAAGATGGAGCGGGAGAAACAGTTCGCAGAAAGCTTTTAGAAACTTGCGATTTGCATACAATTCTTCGCTTGCCAACAGGCATATTCTACGCACAAGGGGTTAAGGCTAACATCATATTTTTTGATAAAAAACCTGCAAGTAGCACCACTCAAACCAAAGAAGTATGGGTTTATGATTTCCGTGCAGATGTGAAATTTACATTGAAAAAGAATCCACTAAAAGAAGCAGATTTGGATGATTTTGTTAAGTGCTATAACCCTGAAAACAGGCACAAAAGGGAACAAACTTGGAGCGAGGATAACCCTAACGGCAGATGGCGCAAGTTTACTATTGATGAAATCTTGGCAAGGGATAAAACAAGCCTTGATTTGAGCTGGATTAAGGACGAAGATGATATTAGTGAAATTCGCCTTGGTGACCTTTTGGAGGAGATTAAGAGCAAGGCGGATGCGATAACTTCGGCTGTGAATAGTTTGGAAGAATTAGTCGGCGAGGTGGATGAATGAACACACAAAAGCTCCGCCAAAAGATATTGAATTTAGCTATAAGAGGCAAGCTTGTGCCACAGATGGAGGGTGATGAGCCAGCTTCTGTTTTGCTGTCCAAAATTAAGGCGGAAAAAGCGCGGTTAGTTAAAGAGGGCAAAATACGCAAAAGCAAAGCGTTGCCTCACATTGCCGAAGGAGAAAAGGCATTCGATTTACCTAGCGGATGGGAGTGGGTGAGGTTTGAAGAGTTCTCAAATATTATTGGTGTTGGCTTAGTTCGATCTAACGAACAACAAAAAGAAAGAAGCGGTTACTCATATTTTAAAATGAACAACATCGAGAATTCAAATGGCAATTTCAATCTTTATAATATGCCAAATGTAAAAGCAAATGCTGATGAAGTTGAAAGGTTTTCATTGGAAGACAATGACTTTCTTTTTAACACAAGAAACAGTTATGAACTTGTAGGGAAAACAACGGTAGTTAGTGGGGTCAGCGGAAAGTCTATTATTTACAACAATAACATTCTTAAAGTGAAGTTTTTCGGCAACATTATACCAAAATACATTAACTACTATTTTATATCGAGTGCTGGACAAGCAATATTGAGAAATTTTGTAAGTAGTACTACTAACGTTGCGGCAATTTATCAAAAACAACTTATTACAATAGCGTGCCCCCTCCCTCCTATTGCAGAACAAAAACGCATAGTGCAAATCGTGGAGCTATTGTTTGCGCAAATGGATGAAATAGAAAAAAACAAACAAGATTTGCAAGCCCTAATCAAAAAAGCGAAATCAAAAATCCTAGGTTTAGCAATCCACGGCAAACTTGTCCCCCAAGATCCAAATGATGAACCAATAGATGTCCCTGAATTTGATGGCGAACAACCTTTTGAAGTGCAACAAAATTGGCGTTGGATTGAATATCAAAAAGCTGTTGATACAATTTCAATTAGAGATTATCAAATTAAGCAATCTGAAATTTATGCGAAAGGATTGTATCCAGTTGTTAGCCAATCGCAGAATTTAATTGAAGGCTATAGCGATAATGAGAAAAGAATAGTAAAAATCGAATCCCCATATTTAGTATTTGGCGATCATACTAAAGTTGTTAAATATGTTGATTTTGATTTTATCGTTGGAGCAGATGGCGTAAAAATTATAAAGCCCCTGAAGTGTGATACGAAATATCTATACTATTTCACGATACAAGCAGTGAACAATTTTGATAGAGGCTATAGCCGGCATTGGCAGTTTTTAAAGATGGAACCTATGCCTCTCCCGCCACTTGCAGAGCAACAGCGTATAGTAGTAGCAATCGAAACTCTCTTTGCCAAACTAGACAGGATTGAGGTGGAGCTGGAGTGAATAAAGATACGATTGAGGGTATAGCTAAAAGAGCGGTTGAAGATGCTGTTTTGCCAGCAGAAGAAAAAATAAAGCCTTTTATTAGTGAAAATGATAAAGAACCAGTTTTTGATGGTAGTTTTTATGTATATCCTAAAGGCGGGCGAAAAGTTGAAGATTTATTGCGTGTCCCCACGCAAGTGAAAGGCACAACACAAAAACTAAAAATGGGAAAAAATACAAGAGGCGATACAGTTCCCCTTTTTGCGGTGCAATTAGAACATATTAAAAGCTATTATGCAGAAAGTGGCATCTTATTTTTTGTAGTTTCAATGGATGAAGATGGCGGTAATAAACAAATATTTTATAGGTCATTGTTGCCAGTAGATTTGAAACCAATGTTGGAGGAGATAAAGAACAAAAAGGGCAACTTGCAAAAAAGCAGGGAGTTTTGTTTAGAGAAATTCCCAACTGACAAAGTAGGCATAGAACAAGTATTCTTTACTTTCATAGAGAATCGCAAGGCACAAAAAGGGAAAGAAGAAAATTTTGTATCATTGGATAGCGAGTATTTTCAAAAAAATGATTCAAATCAGTTTAGGATTAGAATAAATGGAGCTTTTGATCCAAACATTAATCCTCTTAAAAATCCTGCTGATTTATGTGGGAAAGATATTTATATGTATATTCCACAGATGGTAGCAGGCAAAGAAATCGAACTTCCTGTTGCAGAAAAAATAGTTTTGGCACAAATTACCCAAAACTTTGAAAAACCCCAACAAAAGATTTCTTTAGGCAATAAAGAGTTTAATTCAAATATTAGATTTAAGCATTCGTCTAAAAAAGAAGTTAAGTGCATAATTGACAACTTCTTAATATTCTCTTTCTTTGACAATAAGGTAAATATATCTTTTAGTATTAAACACGATTCATTAAAACAAGTTATAAGAAATTTGGAGCTTGTTATAGCTTTTATAGAAGAAAAGAAAATACAGTTCTATGATGGTGCACCTGTTTTGGATTTTAAAGAAGAGAAAGATAAATTTGAAGCCTTTAAGCTCTCGCAATTGAAAAAAGAGGTAGCATCTTATAAGAACATAGAGAAAACACTTGAATATTTCAATTATCATGATGACTTAACGCTAAGTGATATAGATGATAACGGAAATAAGAATCTTTCGATGTTAGCTAATGCCGCAATAGGGAAAAAAACTATAAAAATGGATGAAGAAAAATATGCACCATTAGTATTTATTAGCATTGCAAATATTAATCTACTGGTTGCTGTCGATAAGTTGCCAAATAACGAATATGCAATTGAAAACGTAGATTCTTTTGACAAAATGGTGGTTAGAGCTAAATTCGATGAAAGTGACTACGAAGTATCATTATATTCTTCGGTTTTAACTGAAAATTTTCCAAGCACAAGCAATTTAGATTATGATCATATTTATCAATCATATGTTCAGCTGAAAGGAAAAAATCCATTTATTGAAGATTTAATTACATATAGAATGTTAGAGCTCATTGATGTTTATGATAAAACTGAAAATAACAACTGCTTAGATTTGGCGAGCCGATTTAATGAGTGGCTTCGGGATAATGATAATCGCATGGAGAAGGATATATACAAATTAAATTATTATCAGATTAAAAAGAGGAAAGAGCAATTGAACGATAATGAGTTGCAAGAAATTTTACAGATAGCAGAGGATGCCCATCGTTATACAACGAAAATAGGTGCCCACATTTTATTGGATAATAAGAAACAAGTGGAGTTCTATTTTAATAAGCTTGATAATGAGGAGAAAAACACAGTGAAGTCATGGCCGATTTTTAATATTTACGGTGGTGTGATATAACGTATGCGAGGAGGATTCCATGAGCATAAGAACAGTTGAATTTTGGCCTGTTTATAAGCATTTAGAAAAAGAAGTGCTGGAACTATCATATAGTGTGCAATTTAATGATCAGCATTTAAATGTATATTCCCTTAAAATTGCAGAATTATTTTTGCGTTGTGTAACTGAAATTGAAAGTATTTCGCAAACGATATGTCGAGAAGAATTAATTGAAATGAAAAATCAACCTAATTTCCACTCGCATATTTTACCAAAGCTGACTAAAAAGTGGGGAGTTGATAAAAAAGTAGTTTGTTTTAGCTGTCAGGAGGCTGTTTATATTGCCCATATACAGTTAAAACCGTTTGAAAAGGGCATAGCTAAAAGATGGTGGCAAGATTATAACGCAATAAAGCATGACAGAGCAAAAAACATGGAAGTAGCGAATCTCAATAATTTATTTAATGCGCTTGCCGGGTTATATTTGCTAAATGTGTATTTGATGGATATAACTTTCTCACAAAGCGAAGTAAGCAGAGATTATAATGGCAATTTCGAACTTATTAGTATGGGATCAAATATGTTTGCTATCCTTATAACCGATTGTTATTTTTATTGGCAAATGAAAGAGCAAAAACGTAATTTTGATATGGAAGATCAAGCTGTATATTTGCTTGTATTTGAGAAAGGTGCGCCGATTGGTGTGCTAAACAAAAATCAATTTATTGAAGAGAAGGGAAACCAATGAAAACCTATAGAAAAGAATTAAATTTCAATATCCCATCGCGCCGTGGTTTTGTGAATATCACTGACGAGGTGCAAGAGGCGATTTATGAAAGTGGCATCAAAGAAGGCTTGGTGTTGGTGAACGCTATGAATATCACTGCAAGCGTTTTTATCAATGATGACGAGAGCGGGTTGCACAGCGATTACGAGCGGTGGCTTGAGGGGTTGGCTCCGGAAAAACCTTATGACCAATATGCACATAATGGGTTTGAAGATAATGCCGATGCACACTTAAAGCGTACTATTATGGGGCGTGAGGTGATTTGTGCCATCACGAATGGCAAGCTGGATTTCGGCACATGGGAACGGATTTTCTATGGCGAGTTTGATGGCAAACGGAATAAAAGAGTTTTGATTAAGATTATTGGTGAATAAAAGTTATTCGTTTTAACATACCCTCCACAAATTCTTCGATCTGCTCTTCGCTTGCATTTGGTGCAAGTTTTATTGCGGTTTCTCTTAGAAAAATTATTGTTTCTACCCTTGACATTTGCATCGTGTTCCCCTTTGTTTCTTTACTTATATGATGTAATAAAGCAGTAAAAAAGTCCAGTAAATCAAGGAGAAATAAAATGAAATACGAATGGTTTGAGGAATACTGCACATCAAAAAAAGGCGCATATAAAGAATTTAAGCCTGAATGGGAAGTTGACCGTTTTATGATTCGCGACAAGATGTTTGGTATGCGTGGCGATGATAACAAAGGCAAAGAGATTATAACCCTTAAGCTAGAGCCGATGTATGGGCAGCTTCTTCGTGAGCAGTTCAAGGGCAATATTGTGCCGGGATATTACATGAATAAAGACCATTGGAATTCGGTTTATGTTGACGCCGGCGTGCCTGATGATGTTTTGAAAGATATGGCAGATAAATCGTATGAATTAATTTTAGGTGGTTTTAGTAAGAAGGTGCAGCAGGAGATTTCGGAGGGTTAGCCATGCAGGTTAGAAAATATAAAAAAGAAGATGCAGATAATGTAATAAAAATAGTTGAGCTGGAAGGCGATGAATGGAAGGCTTACTATGCCCCGGAAAATGTGGAAAGGTTCAAGCGCGCCTTAGGAAAATCTATCACTTATGTTGCATATGAAGGTGAAGAATTGTGCGGTTACTCTCGCTCGGTTGATGATAACGCCTGCGAGATAATAGTTTGCGATTTGCTAGTCACCCCAAAGCATAGAGGGAAAAATGTAGGAAGCCGGCTTATGGAGTGCATTTGCAGTGATTATCCTGAAAAGGAAGTATATGTTATGTCCGATGTAGATGAATATTACGAAAAGCAGGAATACAAAAAAATTGGTTCTGTTTATGAAGTGCCTAACAGAAAAAAGAGGT
>Ga0123353_10008177_pt1 | contig 14249 bp, 15 predicted proteins | sample TergutLab28metaG_3_FD_92763 | JGI IMG/M metagenome (GOLD analysis project Ga0123353, IMG submission 92763) | Labiotermes labralis P3 segment gut microbial communities from Petit-Saut dam, French Guiana - Lab288 P3 | ecosystem: Host-associated > Arthropoda: Insects > Digestive system > Gut ... | reverse complement strand
GTCACAAGGCGGCAACACCGACCTCGCCGACGGCATACTGCTGTGCAACCACCATCACCACCGCGCCCACGACACACGGTACGAGACCCAACGCCTCGCCTCCGGAGACCTCAGATTCCACCGCCGCAACTGAGCGACACACCCCCGAGAAATCTTGTCGGCGCGCGACCACAGGGAGCAGCTCAACGGCGCGCAAACCCCACTACGAACCGCAACCAAGAGCCGCGACCACCCCGACCCCACCCCAACGACAGAGGTCGACGCTGCGAGTCGCAACCACCCCGACCCACCCCGAGCCGACGTCGTCCGCTACCCAGCAGAGCCGGAGGCGCGCCGGCCGAACACCGACCTGCGGTAGCCGACCGAGGTATCAGCCTCGACCGCGTGCCTCGCAAGACCCGCTCACGACATCTCAATAGGGATAGAAGCCCTGGCCGGTCTTCTTGCCGAGCAGACCCGCGTCGACCATGCGGTCGAGCAACGGCGGGGGCGAGTAGAGCGGCTCCTTGAACTCGTCGTACATCGAGATGCCGATGGCGCGGATCGTGTCCAGGCCGATCAGGTCGGCGAGGGCGAGCGGACCCATCGGGTGGCCGCAGCCGAGCACCATGCCCTTGTCGATGTCCTTCAGGCTCGCGTAGCCGGCCTCGTACATCCGGATCGCGCTGAGCAGGTACGGCACCAGCAGGCTGTTGACCACGAACCCGGCCCGGTCCGTCGCCTCGATCGGCTGCTTGCCCAGGCCATGGGTCACGAAGTCCCGCATGCGCTCGAGCGACTCCGGCGCCGTGGTCAGCGACGGGATCAGCTCGACCAGCTGCATGACCGGCGCCGGGTTGAAGAAGTGCACGCCCATCACCTGGCCGGGACGGTCGCTGACCGCCCCGAGCTTCACGATCGGGATCGAGGACGTGTGGGACGCGAGGATGGCGTCCGGCTGAGTCAGCAGCGCGCCGACCTTCGTGAACACGTCCAGCTTCACCCGTTCGACCTCGCTGGCCGCCTCGACCACGAGGTCGCGGTCGGCGAGGGTCTCGAAGTCGGCCGAGAAGGTGATCCGGCCGGCGATCGCCTCCGCCTCGGCCTCGCTCACCTTGCCGCGTGAGGCGGCCCGGTCCAGCGAGGACCGCACGCGGTCCCGGGCCGCGTCGGCGGCGGTGTCGCTGATCTCGACGACGACGGTGTCCAGCCCGGCGCGGGCGCAGACCTCGGCGATGCCGGAGCCCATCTGCCCGCCTCCGACGACGCCGACCAGCTGGATGGTGGAAGCCATCTCGGTCCCCCGCCGATCAGCGCTGGACGTAGAACAGCCGCCGGTTGACGAACTCCCCGATGCCGAGCGGCCCCAGCTCGCGGCCGAAGCCGGACCGCTTCACCCCGCCGAACGGCACATCGGCGCCCTCGCCCGCGGGCGTGTTCACGTTGGCCATGCCGACCTCGAGCTGCTCGGCAACCTTCGCCGCACGCTCCTCGTCGGTGGCGAAGACCGCGCCACCGAGGCCGAAGTCGACGTCGTTGGCGAGCTTCACGGCGTCCTCGTCCGACGACACCTTGTAGACGACGGCGATGGGGCCGAAGAGCTCCTCGTGGTAGGCACGCATCTCCGGCGTCACATCGGTGAGTACGGCGGGGGTGAGCCAGCCGTTCTCCCCCAGCTCGCCGCCGACGTGCAGCGTCGCGCCCTTGCCGACGGCCTCCTCGACCTGGTCGCGGAGGTTCTCGGCCGCCTTGCGCGACACCATCGGGTCGTACTCCGCGTCGTCGTCGGCGGCCGTGCGCGGCTTCATCGCCTTGGCCCGCTCGACCAGGCCGGCGACGAAGCCGTCGTACACGTCGTCCATCACGATCATGCGCTTGTTGGAGTTGCAGGCCTGGCCCATGTTCTCCATGCGGGTCGCCCAGGCGGTGTCGACGGCGTCCTCGACGCTCGCGGTGTCCAAGACGATGTAGGGGTCGGAGCCACCGAGCTCGAGGACGACCTTCTTCAGGTTGCGGCCGGCCGCCTCGGCGACGGCCGTGCCGGCCCGCTCGGAGCCGGTCAGCGACACCCCACGCAGCCGCGGGTCGGAGATCAGCGACGCGACCTGGTCGTGGGTGGCGAAGATGTTCTGGTAGACGCCCTCGGGCACCCCGGCGTCGTGCATGAGCTGCTCGATCGCGAGAGCCGACGTCGGGCAGTTCTCGGCGTGCTTGAGCAGGATCGTGTTGCCGGCGATCAGGTTGGGGGCGGCGAAGCGCGCGACCTGGTAGTAGGGGTAGTTCCACGGCATCACACCCAGCAGCGGTCCGATCGGCAGGCTCTGCACCCGCGCGCCGTCGTGGCCGGGCAGCGGCTGGTCGGCGAGCAGGGCGGGCCCGTTGTCGGCGTAGTAGCCGAAGATCTCGGCGCAGAACTCCGCCTCGCCCTTGGCCCCGGAGGGCCGCTTGCCCATCTCGGCGGTGATCAGCGAGCCGAGCTCCTCGGCACGCTCCCCGAACAGCAGCGCGACCCTGCGCACGATCGCGACCCGCTCCTCGATGGGACGCCGCCGCCACTCCTCGTACGCCGACACGGCCGTCGCGAGCGCCTGCTCGACCTCCTCGTCGGTGGCGAACGGGAAGGTCTTGGTCACCTCACCGGTGGCCGGGTTGGTCACCTGGTACTGCGCTGCCTGGGTCATGCTCTCCTCCTCGAGATCCGGGACACGGTCACGCTCCCTCCCGAGCCTAGGCCGGGGCGCGCAGTCCGGCATAGTGGCCCGCATGGGCAAGGACGTGGCCGTGCTCGGCGCGGGGGTCTCCGCACTCACTACGGGAATCTGCGCGGCCCGCGCGGGCTGGTCGGTGACCCTCTACAGCCCCCGGATGCCGCTCGAGACGACGTCGGCCAAGGCCGCCGCGAGCTTCGAGCCGCACCTCGTCGAGCTCGGCGGCCTGCCGGCCGACACCCTCGCCCGCGCGTGGGCCGGCTTCGACGCCGTCGAGAGGAGCGCCGGCCCCTCCGCCGGCGTACGACGGCAGACGCACTGGGACGCCGCGAGCGTGCCGCTGACCGACGAGCCGTTCCTGGACGTCGTCGAGGACGTGCGGATCGCGGAGCGCCCCGACGTGCCGGGCGGCTACGCGTTCGGGCGCAGCTTCACGACCTTCTTCGTGGACACCCCGATCTACCTGCCGTGGCTCACGGCCGAGCTGGCGCGCCTCGGCGGCAGCCTGGTGCTGGTCGAGCAGCCGCTGACCGCGGCCGACGTGGCCGCCCTCCCGGCCGACCAGGTCGTGAACTGCACCGGCCTGGGTGCGCGGGAGCTGGTCGGCGACGACCGCGTGCGCCCCATCCGCGGGCAGATCGTCGTGGTCGACCCCATCCCGGACATGGACTGGTCGATCAGCGCCGACGGCTTCTACCTCTACCCGCGCCGCGGGGACACCGTCGTCGGAGGCACCGCCGAGCTCGACGTCGAGGAGGAGACCACCGAGCCCGCGGTGGTCGACGCGCTCCTGCGGGCCGCCCGTCGCGTCGTACCCCGCATCGGCGAGCTCCGCGTGCACCGCACGTACGCCGGCCTCCGCCCCTACCGCCACGACACCGTCCGGGTCGAGGCCGAGGAGCTGTTCGGCAAGCAGGTGGTGCACAACTACGGCCACGGCGGCGGTGGCATCACGATGTCGTGGGGCACCGCCGAGCTCGCGGTCGCGCTCCTCTGAGCGGCCTCACGCGAGAGCGAGGAAGAGCTTCTCCATCTTCTTGGAGTCGACGCTGTCCGGCCCTCCGTCGGCGAGGCAGCGCTCCAGGCCGGTCGCGACGAGGGCGTAGCCGCCACGGCTGATCGCCTTGTTGACGGCGGCGAGCTGGGTGAGCGCGTCCTCGCACTCCGTCCCCGCCTCGAGCATCCGGATCACCGACGCGAGGTGTCCGTTGGCGCGCTTGAGCCGGGTGGTGATCGCCTTGACCTCGTCAGGCTCGAGTCGCATCGCGGTCCTCCTCGTCGGTGAGCGCGGCCATCATCCCAGAGAGCCGGTCGCGGGCCTCGGCCGCGACGGCGGCGAGCGCGGGCGCGTCGCTGAACGTCGTCATGACCGCGGGGTCGAAGACCTCCACGCGGGTCGCCTCGCCCTCGGCGGCGACGACGACGTTGCACGGGAGCATCGTCGCGAGCCTCGGGTCCGCCTGCAGCGCCTCGTGCGCGAGCGGGGGCCGGCACGCGCCCAGGATGACCTGGGCCGGGAGGTCCACCCCCAGCTTGGCCTTCAGCGTCGCCTGCAGGTCGATCTCGGTGAGCACGCCGAACCCGGCCTCGGCCAGGAGGTCCCGCACGCGGGCGAGGGTGGCGTCGTACGGCGTCGCCACGTTGGCGCTGATGGTGAAGTCGGTCATCTCTCATCCTCTCGTCGACACGATCCTACATCCCCCCTGGGGGATATGCTACGGTCATCGCGTTATCCCCCCAGGGGGTTATGGAGAGGAGTGTCGATGACCACCCGGAGCACCACCCCACGGACCGGCCCGCTCGGCAGGCTCGGGCTCGCCGTGCTGCGACACGGCCGGCTGACGGGCGTCGTCTGGCTGCTGGTGATCGTCGGGCTCGGCGCCTTCGCGCCGAAGGTCGAGACCTCGCTGTCCGGCGCCGGCTGGCAGGCCGACGGCTCGGACTCCGTGGCGGCACGCCAGCTCGCACAGGCCCACTTCGGCGGCAACGCCAGCTCCGCCCTCCAGGTCGTCGTGCACGGCCAGCACCCGCTGACCTCCCCCACCGGTCAGCGGGTCATCCGTCGCGTCGAGGCCGTCCTGCGGTCCGACCACCGCATCGCCTCGGTCGTCGCGCCCCAGCCGGGCGCGACGCTGAGCCGCGACGGGCGCACGGCCATCGTGCTCGGCGGCGCGGGCGCGGACACCAACGACATGGTGCGTGCCGCCGTCGCCCTGAAGCCCCGGCTGACCGCGCTCTCCACGACGACGGTCGAGGTCACCCCGACCGGCGCGTCGCAGCTGTGGGCCGACTTCAACGCCGCGAACCTCGACGCGATGCTCAAGTCCGAGATGCTGTCCTGGCCGGTGACGCTGGCGATCCTGGTGCTCGCCTTCGGAGCCCTCGTCGCCGCCGGCCTCCCCCTGGTCCTGACCCTGGCCGGCCTGGTCGCCTCGGCCGGCTCGCTCGTGCTCATCAACCACTTCGTCCCGGTCTCGATCTGGGCGATGAACTTCGCCATGATGTTCGCGCTCGCGCTGGGCATCGACTACGCGCTGTTCCTGGTGGTCCGCTTCCGCGCCGCCCGCTCGGTGCCGGGGACGACCAAGGAGCAGGCGCTCGCGGAGACGATGGACACCGCCGGCAAGGCGGTGCTCCTCTCCGGCCTCACCGTGCTCGTCTCGCTGTCGGCCGTCGAGATCGTGCCGTCGCCGTCGTTCCGGTCGATGGCCGGCGGCATCATGCTCGCGGTCGTCTTCGTGCTGGCCGCGACACTGACGCTGCTCCCGCTCGTGCTCGGCAAGCTCGACACCCGGATCAACAAGCTCGCGCTCCCCTGGGCGCGCATCGGCGAGCACCGCTCCCCCGCGTTCGCCGCCTGGGGCGAGCGACTGTGGCGCCGCCCTGTCCTGTACGGCGGAGCGGCGCTGATCGTGCTGGTGGCGCTGGCCGCCCCGATCCTCGGCCTGCGCACCGCCATGCCCTCGATCAAGGTGCTGCCGTCGGACGCCCCGGCCCGGGTCGGCTACGACCGGGTCCAGGAGGCCTTCGGTCCCGGTGCGCCCGGCATGCTGCAGGTCGTCGTGCCGACCGCCAGCGCCGGCGCCGCGGAGAAGGTCGTCTCCGCGGACCCCGGCATCGCCGCCGCCATGCCCGCCGCACCGTCCGTCGACGGCGCGCCGTACCGGCTGATCCAGGCGATGCCGAAGATCGACCCGTCGGACCCGGCGCTCTCGACCACCGTGGACCGCCTGCGTGCCGACCTCCCCGACGGCGCGCTCGTCGGCGGAGCGGCCGTCGAGAACCTCGACCTCAAGGCACAGCTCGACCACTCCACGCCATGGGTGACCGGCATCGTCCTGGGCCTCGGCTTCGTGCTGCTCCTCATCGCCCTGCAGGCACCGCTCATCGCTCTGCTCGGCACCCTGGCCAGCCTGCTCTCCACGGCCGCCGCGTTCGGCGTGGCACGCCTGGTCTTCCAGGACGGCCACCTCAGCGGCCTGTTCGGGTTCGAGCCACAGGGCTTCCTGGACGCATGGGCTCCGGTGTTCTTCTTCGCGATGATCTTCGCGATCGCGATGGACTACACCGTGTTCCTGCTCGCCTCGGCCAAGGAGCACTGGGAGCGCTCCGGGGATCCGCGGGAGGCGATGGTCGGGGCGGTCGCCCACTCCGGCCGGGTGATCTTCGCGGCCGGAGCGGTCATGGTCGCGGTGTTCTTCACCTTCTCGCTGTCCGGCCCGCTCCCGCCCAAGGAGATGGGCGTGATCCTCGGCATCGCCGTTCTGCTCGACGCGTTCCTCGTGCGGCTGGTGCTCCTGCCCGTCCTGCTGCGCCTCACCGGCCGCGCCGCCTGGGCCTGCCCCGCGTGGCTGCGCCGCGTCCTTCCCACCATCCGCTTCTCGCACTGAAAGGCCTCGACATGACCGACTCCCAGACCCACTCCACGCACGGCAAGGTCGTGCTCCGCGAGCTCGCCTCGGAGAGCCGCGCCCTGCGCCAGGCCATCCCGGACGTGTACGCCGGCTGGCGCGAGCTGCACAAGGGCGTCTTCGCGCCGGGCGCGCTCGACGTCAAGACCAAGGAGCTCATCGCCCTCGCGATCGGCGTCGTCGAGGGCTGCGACGGCTGCATCGCCTCGCACGGCCAGTCGGCGGCCCGCGCCGGCGCCAGCCGGCAGGAGGCCGCCGAGGCCATCGGCGTGACCTTCCTGATGCACGGCGGTCCCGCGACGGTCCACGGCGCTCGCGCGTACGACGCCTTCTGCGAGTTCGCCGACGCGATCGAGGCCGGCGAGAAGCCGGCCTGACCCACGCACCGAACCCAGCACGACCTCAACCCACAGGAGAGGAACAGACCATGTGTCGTCCCGTCCGCTGCAAGACCTGCGGCAAGACCACCTGGGCCGGATGCGGCCAGCACATCGCCGCCGTCAAGGCGTCGGTGCCCGCCGACCGGTGGTGCGCCGGCCACCCCAAGACCGAGCAGACCGGCGGCTTCCTCGGCCGCCTGCTGGGCCGGTGAGCGCCATGCCCGGGTTCAACCTCGATCGCGGCGTCATGCTGGTCGCCGGCATCGTCACACTGGTCAGCGTGGCGCTCTCCGCCTTCGTGTCGCCGTGGTGGCTGCTGCTCACGACCTTCGTCGGGCTCAACCTGCTCCAGGCGAGCATCACCGGCTTCTGCCCGGCGGCCATCATCCTGCGCCGGTTCGGCGTCCGGTCCGGCTGCGCCTTCCGCTGAGCCGCAGCTCAGCGTGGAAGCGTCTCAGTGGATGCCGGGCTCGTGCGCCTGGTGCGAGAGCGGCTCGAGCTGGAACGTCGAGTGCTCGACGTCGAAGTGACCACCGAGGCAGTGCTGGACCTGGTCCAGGATCCGCGGGGCGTGGCCGTCCTGGAAGCACGCGTCGTCGACGACGAGGTGCACCGAGAGCACCGGTAGGTCCGAGGTGACCGCCCAGACGTGGAGGTCGTGGACGCCGAGCACGCGCTCGACGCCGAGCAGGTGGGCACGGATCTCCTCGAGCGACACCTCCGACGGCGCTGCCTCGAGCAGCACCCGCCCGGAGGCGACGAGCAGCGCCCAGCCGGCACGGATCATCAGCGCGACGACGACCAGCGAGGCGACCGAGTCGGCGCGGACCCAGCCGGTCGTCAGGATGACCACGGCTGCCACCGCCGTCGCGATGAAGCCGTAGAGGTCGGTCACGACGTGCAGGTAGGCGCCACGCACGTTGAGGCTCTGCCTGCTGGCGCGCGCAAGCATCCACGCGGCGGCGAGGTTCACCACGATGCCGACCAGCGCCACCGCCAGGACCGGACCGCCGCGTACGTCGGCATCGGCGCTCACCAGGCGTCGTACGGCCTCGACGGTGACGGCGGTCGCGACCACCAGCAGCAGCACGCCGTTGCCGAGCGCGGACAGGATCTCCGCCCGCTTCCAGCCGAAGGTCCAGTGGCCGACGGCGGGACGGCCCGCGAGCCGCGTGGCCCAGAGCGCCACCGCGATGGCGCCCGCGTCGGACAGCATGTGCCCGGCGTCGGAGAGCAGGGCGAGCGAGCCGGCGAGGAGACCGACGACGACCTCGCCGACCAGGAACACGACCAGGAGGCACAGCGCGCCGACGAGGTAGCGCGCGTCCGCGTCAGCCGCGACGTCGTGGGAGTGGGTGTAGGCGTGCCCCTCGCTCATCGGAGCCTCCTCTCACCGCAGGTACGACGACGGCGATTCTCGCAGGCGCCGGACCGCCGCGCCGGTTAGTCCGCCGCCCGGCGGGGTACCGGCGGACCTTGTGAGCCCCCTCGAGATCGCCGCCGCCCACGGACAGGGCTGGCCGCAGGTCGGCGACCTGCTCCTCGCGTTCGCGCTGACCTCGGTGATCGGCCTGGAGCGCCAGTTCCAGGGCAAGAGCGCAGGCCTGCGCACCCAGAGCATCGTCGGCACGGCGTCCGCCCTGATCATGCTGGTCAGCAAGTACGGCTTCGGCGACGTCCTCAGCCAGAACCTGGTCATGCTGGACCCCTCCCGCGTCGCGGCCCAGATCGTCTCCGGCATCGGCTTCCTCGGCGCCGGGCTGATCATCACCCGCCGTGGCGCGATCCGCGGGCTCACGACCGCCGCGTCGGTGTGGGAGGCGGCCGCGATCGGCATGGCCGCCGGCGCCGGCCTGTGGGCCCTGGCGCTCGTCGTGACGGCCCTCCACTTCGTGATCGTCTTCGTCTACACCCCGCTCGGCCGGCTGGTCGCCGAGCGCGGCCACGCCGAGCGCAGCTACACCGTCACCTACCTCGACGGCCACGGCGTCCTCCGCCACCTGCTCGCGACCTGCACGTCCCAGTCCTGGGTGGTCCGGTCGATGACGATCGCCGACCACGAGCGGTACGACGATCGCTCGTCCGGCTCCGACCTCGCCGACGAGCGTCTGGCCAGCGTGTCGCTCACCATCGCCGGTCCCGGCACCACGCGGGCGGCCACGGTGCTCGGCGAGGTCGCTCACGTCGTACGCGTCGACGCGGGGTACGACGAGGACGACTGACCCTGTGCCGCGTCACTAGGACGAGGCGACCGTCAGCTGGAGGGTCTGCTTGCTGCCGTTGCGCACCACGGTGACCGGCACGTGGGCGCCTACCGTGGCGCCCAGCTCGATCTGCGTGAGGTCCTCGGGCTCGTGCACGGCCTGACCGTCGACGTCGACGATGACGTCGCCCGCACGGATGCCGGCCACGGCGGCCGGGCCGCCGCTCTCGACGGCCTGCACGGTCACCGAGCCGCCCGCGCTCGCCTGCATCGCGCGCGGCACCTCGGCCAGGAGCAGCCCGAGGGTCGGGTGGGACACCCGACCGTGGGTGGCGAGCTCCTGCAGCAGCGGCTTGGCGAGCGCGATCGGGATGGCGAAGCCGAGCCCGCTGCTGCCGCCGTCGCCGGCAGGTGACGCGCCGGCGGCGTTGATGCCGACCAGCTGGGCGTCGCAGTCGACCAGGGCGCCTCCGCTGTTGCCGGGGTTGATGGCGGCGTCGGTCTGGACCGCGCCGATCAGGTGGTGGGCGACACCGTTCGAGCCGGGCACCCGGACGTAACGGCCCGTCGCGCTGACGATGCCGCTGGTCACCGTCGAGCTGAGCCCGAGGGGCGCACCCAGCGCCACGACCGGGTTGCCGACGCGCAGCGCCCCGGAGTCGCCGATCGCGATGGCCGGTGCGTTGTCGGAGTCGGACGGGCTCAGGACCGCGAGGTCGGTCGTCTTGTCGACGCCGTCGATGCGCGCGCTGCTGGTGTGCCCGTCGGCGTACGTCACCTGCACCTGGGGCTTGCCGCGACCCGGCACCGCCACGACGTGGGCGTTGGTCGCGATGACCGGGCTGCCCGAGCCCAGGCGGACGACGACGCCGGAGCCCGTGCCGCCGCCGGACTGGGTGTGGACCGCGACCGTGACGACCGAAGGGAGCGCGTCGGTCGCGACGCTCTCGACGTCGCAGATGTGGCTCGCCGAGCTGCCGCCGTTGCCCCAGTCGCTGCCCCAGCCGACCAGGCCGACGACACCGCCGCCGACGACACCGCCCAGCACGCCGACCACACCGAGAACCGCAGGCGTACGACGATCCATGAGTCCTCCCCTGCCGAGCCACGCCGATCACCGGCATCCGCTGAACGCACGTTATCCCGCCTGCCCGACGCGCTGCCAGGGTTCAGCCCAGCGGACCCACAGCCCCCATCGCGGCATCGAGCGCGGCCGCCATCCGGTCCGCGCCGCCCTCGGTCCAGGCGGCCTGCGCGGTGTCGAGGCACGCGATCGCGGCCGACGCCAGCGCCTCGGCCGCGATCGCCGCGTCCTTGCGCCGCGGGAGCCGCTGCTGGACCAGCGGCACGAGGGTCTCCAGCCAGACCCGGCGCCGCTCCTCCATGCTCGCCCGCGCCGACGCCTCGTCACGGAGCATCCGGCTGACCGTCCGGGCGCGGTCGGGCTGCGCCTCCTGGGCCTCCAGCACGGAGTCGAACGCACGCCGCAGGGCCTGCCACGGCGTCTCGTCCTCGGGCCGCGCGGCGAGCGCCTCGGCGATCTGCTCCCCCGCCTCGACCAGCCGCGCCAGCACCAGCTCGTCCTTGCCGGAGAAGTAGCGGAAGAAGGTACGCCGCGACATCCCCGCCGCGGCCGCCACCTCGTCGACCGTCGTGGCGTCGAAGCCCTGGTCGGCGAACAGCAGCCAGGCCTGGCGCAGCACCTCCTCGCGGACCGCCCGCCGGGCGACCTCTCGAAGATCCGCTTGGCTCACGTCCGCAGGTTATCGCATCTCGCGGCACATATGACACACTGTGCCACACCTGACCGTCAGTGCCGAACCACGGAGGATGCATGAGCGAGATCGTCGAGGAAGCGCCGGGAGCGGAGCCGGCAGACGCCGACGTACGCGCCCACACCGGCAAGGGCCGCGCCAACCTGGAGCTCCTGGTCGTCGGCATCGGCGCCCTGGTCGTCTCCCTGAGCCAGTCGGTGCTGGTGCCGGTGCTCGGGACCCTCGAGCGGGAGTACGGCGCCAACGCGACCTGGCTGCTCACCTCGACCCTGCTCGTGGCCGCCGTCTCCGTGCCGGTCATGGGCCGGCTGGGCGACATGTTCGGCAAGCGGCTGATGCTGCTCGTCGCGCTCGGCGCGCTGACCGCCGGATCGCTGATCGACGCGTTGAGCTCCGACATCCACTGGCTGATCGCCGGGCGCGCGATCCAGGGTGCGTCGTCGGCCGCGATCCCGCTCGGGATCTCGCTGCTGGCCACCCTGATGCCGCGCGAGAAGGTCGCATCGTCGGTCGCGCTGATCAGCGCCATGCTCGGGGTCGGCGGCGCGCTCGGGCTCCCGCTGGCCGGCTTCGTCGCGATGCACTGGGACTGGCACACGCTCTTCTGGATCACCACGGTCGTGGGCGCGCTCGGCTTCCTCGGCGTGCTCGCGGTGGTGCCGGAGTCTCAGCAGCGCGGCGGCGGCCGGGTCGACGTCCTCGGCACGGTCCTGCTGTCGGCCGGCCTGGTCTGCCTGATCCTGCCGCTCGAGCAGAGCCACGAGTGGGGCTGGGGCTCCGGCCGTGTGCTCGGCCTGCTGGTCGCGGCCGTGGTCCTGCTGGCCACGCTCGCCCTCTACGAGCTGCGGCGCGCCGACCCCCTGGTCGACGTACGCGCCCTCGGCCGGCGGCCGATCCTGATGACCAACCTCGCCTCGATCTGCTTCGGCTTCGCGCTGTTCGCCTCCTTCATCGGCACGGCGACGTTCGTCGAGGCGGGCCGGTGGACCGGCTACGGCTTCGGGTCCAGCGCGCTCATGGGCGGCCTCACCCTGCTGCCGTCCGGCATCGCCATGCTGGTCTTCTCGCCCGTCGCGGCGAAGCTGATCAACCTGCGCGGCGCACCGCAGACGCTGGCGCTCGGCGCTTTCGTCGTCGCGATCGGCTGGGCGCTGCGCATCGCGCTGACCACCGATCTCTGGGAGGTCTTCGTCGGCGCCACCGTCGTCGGCATCGGCACCGGCATCGGGTACGCCGCCATGCCGGCCCTCATCAACGCCAACACTCCCCCGCACGAGATCGCCGCCGCCAACGGCCTGAACACGCTGTTCCGCAGCATCGGCAGCACGCTGGCGACCGCCATCGGCACCAGCATCCTGGCGTCGTCGCTGGTCTACCAGGTGGTCGACGGTCAGGTCGTGGGCGGCGCGTCGTCGCTGACGGCGTACCGCTGGCTGTTCGCGGCCTGCGCGGGCGCGTCGCTGCTCGCCGCGCTGCTGGTCCTGACCGTGCCCCACCGCCGATCCGAGGCCCGGCCGCACTGAGCGGGGCCGCGCCCGCTACTGGAGGGCGGCGGTCAGGCGCATCACGTTGTCGACGTACCTCGCGCCGCGCGACCGCCGCCCCCACTCGGCCATCGTCAGCTCGGTGGAGATCGCGCGGTAGTGGTCCTGGACCGCGCGGAGGTCCGCGACCAGCGCCGGCTCGGGCACCATCAACGAGATCTCGAAGTTGAGCGCGAACGATCGCATGTCCATGTTGCTCGACCCGATGACGGCGACCTCGTCGTCGATGGTGAAGTGCTTCGCGTGCAGGACGTACGGCGCCGGGTAGCGGTGGATCCGCACGCCGGCCTCCAGCAGCGCCTTGTAGTAGGACGCCTGCGCCCGCCCGACCATGAACTGGTCCGCCACCTCCGACACGAACAGCTCGACCTCGACGCCACGCTGGGCCGCCGTCGTGACGGCGTAGAGCAGCGACTCGTCGGGCACGAAGTACGGCGAGGTGATCGAGATGCGCTCGGTGGCGGTGTACAGCAGCGAGGTGAACAGCCGCAGGTTGTTCTCGGCGACCAGGCCCGGGCCGCTCGGCACCACCTGGCAGGCGTCGTCGCCGGGGTCGGCCGCGACGGGCAGTCCGTCCTCGCCGACGACGTGCTGGTCGACCTCGTCGGCCGTCTCGGCGTACCAGTCGGAGGCGAAGACCGCGTTGAGCGAGCCCACCGACGGGCCCTCGACGCGCACCATCAGCTCGACCCACTCACGACCGAGCCGGTGGTTGCGCCGCTTGTGGTAGCCGGGCTCCACCAGGTTGAGCGACCCGGTGTAGCCGACCCGGCCGTCGACGACCACGAGCTTGCGGTGGTTGCGCAGGTCCGGCCGGCGGAAGCGCCCACGGAGCGGCCGGACCGGCAGCATCGGGTGCCACTCGACGCCAGCTGTGCGCAGGCGCCGCACGAAGCGGCGGTAGCCCGGAACCCGGAACGAGCCGAGGTGGTCGAAGAGGAAGCGGACCCTGACCCCGCGTGCGACGGCGCGCTCGAGCGCGGCGAGGAACGGCTCGGTCACCTCGTCCGCCGCCGCGATGTAGAACTCGACGTGGACGTAGGAGACGGCTCGGTCGACCTGCTCGGTCATCGCCGCGATCATCTCGGCGTAGCCCGGGCACAGCTCGACCACGTTGCCGTCGATGATCGGCAACGACCCGAGGCTCAGGTTCAGCGACGCGATCCGCGCGATGTGCGGCGGCAGCATCGGGTCGACCGGTGCGATCTGCAGCGCGGAGCGGCCGCGGATCACCTCGATCGCGCGACGCTGGCGCGCGATGCGGCGCCGGCCGACCGCCGTACGGCCGAAGAAGGAGAAGATCGTGAAGCCGATGATCGGCTCGACCAGGATCAGCAGCAGCCAGGCCATCCCCGTCGACGGCTTGCGGTTGCCGGGGATGACACCGAGCGCGACGATCCGCAGCACGACCTCGACGCCGATCAGCAGCCACTGAAGGGTCGTGATCAGGTCGGGCACGCTCAGACCCTAGATGACTGATTCCAAGGGGCGCGCAAGCGAGCGGCGCTCGGCGCCGCGCTCGCAAGGCGCCGGCGCGAAGGCAGGCCGGGCGCCTGTTGAGCGCTGGCAACGCGGCGAGCGCGGATGCCGAGCGTCGCGCAGCGTGCGCCCCTTGGAATCAGTCATCTAGGGCGTGTCTCTCAAGTCGGCGCCGTCGCGAGCGTCGTCCCGTGCGTGCGATGGCAAGGCGGAGGAGGGAGGCGGGACGGAGTCCCGGCGACTGACGACAACGTGGCCAGCGTGCGTGCG
>Ga0123353_10008175_pt1 | contig 14250 bp, 8 predicted proteins | sample TergutLab28metaG_3_FD_92763 | JGI IMG/M metagenome (GOLD analysis project Ga0123353, IMG submission 92763) | Labiotermes labralis P3 segment gut microbial communities from Petit-Saut dam, French Guiana - Lab288 P3 | ecosystem: Host-associated > Arthropoda: Insects > Digestive system > Gut ... | reverse complement strand
TGAAGATGGACGTATTAACGTCTGAAACATGTTGAGCAATATATAATAAAGCAAGTGTCATCTAGTTGGTCAACCATTATTCAAATATCAAGATGATGCACGGTCCAATACGCATAAGATATATGCCTTTAGTTGGTATTTCATGTCGCATGTAATGTTAACATTGCTCTGAACATGTTTCAATATTTTGGGAGGTTGATTCAAACAGTGGGTGATCCAAGAAGATGCATTGAGTATAAGGTTGCTCTTGTACTTTCTGTAATTGAAATGGATTCCGCTACAGACTTCAGAAAGTGATGTGAGATTTTCTTCTTGTAAACAAATCACAGAGGTTAGTTTGAAATATTAAGAGCTTCTTTCTACTTCTGCTGTAAAAAGTGCACAGCATATTTATTTGAGGGAATAAATCAGGATTTGTTTCAATACAACTCTGACTAGTCCTCTTTGTAGTTCAGCCACAGGGATAGTTTAAAAATGCCAATCATTTTAGTGCCTCAAAAACAGAACTGGAAATGAGGATATTTATTCCTTTCCTTGTGCAGATTTTGAATATATTGCACTTAACAATAATAATTAACACAACTAATAAAATTATTAATGCAGTGCTTGCTTGTCTTTACAAAATGCATATGAATTTATGGGGGGAAATATTTGCTGCTTCAGGTAACTTAAAACTTATAAAAATTCTTCTACCAGTTCTTTACGTTTTTTAATGGCAGAAATATTAGTACAAATAAAATAGGCCTAAAATCTTTGTAAGTGCCATTATTATCTGTTGAACTGCAGTGGGTTTCATACTAGTAAAATAATATTCCTTGCATCTGAACATTGTTACTACAATGGAATGTTGTGTTATTTCTGAGCTTATGCCAGTGGCAGCTTAGCTACTGGTAGGGCCACCTGTACTGGACAGGTTTTGAGCAAGGTACTGGACAGAGAGAGACACCTTGGCTGTCCAGGTTGTATTACATTGTGAAAACTCAGTTATCTCAGAACCCCAGCAACAGGGAGCCCATGGCCCCAAAACTAGCCAAATCTCCACAAAATAGTGTTAGTAGCAGTAGTAGTATTAGCAGCAGCAGCAGCAGCGGGGGCGGCAGTGCCGCTGCCACCACTGTTTTCTCAGGGCATAATAAGAAAAAGATACCTTTAAAACAGAATAAACTTTGTCCATATTTGTTTTATCTATGTCCTAATGAAATTGCTTGTTTTTGTTTTCCCCAAGGAGGATGGATGAAGTTCACATTGGTTCCTTCCATTTCAAAAGCTTGCATGTCTACCACCTTATTACTCAGTGTAAGAAGTTAAAACTTATGAATTTTTGTGGTTGTGGGCTCTAGTGCACAAAGCTCAGGCCAAATTTCGTTAAAATTGGTCATCTGTTCATAAGTTGAAATGGCCACATAAGACACACACACACCATGCAACATGATGATCTAATGAGCGTGCTGTTTTCCATTTAAGGAAGGAAAAAAGGAGTATGAAGATGTGAGGATCACATGAGCAGAGAGAGTGTGGTTGTTTCTAAGTTTTAAATTTTGTTTCAGGCACGAGTTATGCGTGACATGAGGAATGTTGATGCGCAAGGGATAGGCAAGTCTAAGGAATTCGGTTTTGTTTACTTTACAACCCATGACCATGCTTTGCAAGCTTTAAGAAATATTAACAACAACCCAAACATATTTACATCAGCCAGGGTAAGAATTTCTGTTATATGGCACTGTCTGTGATCAGCATACTCTTCATTGTTTGAGAATTATAGTAAATACTTCTTGTGTAAAAAAATATGAGAAAAGTCATATTTTCTTGCAAGATTGAGTGAGTGGGCAGATATGAGCAGTGTTTAAGAACAGCAGGATGGATACATTTGAGTAAGAATGTACAGGATGGCACAAAAGTACCACTGTAGTGAGTTGTCATAGGAAGTGGTTTTTTTGGGATCTGAGAATCTAGTGCATGAGTAAATGGTGGTGTGAGCATGTGTCACTAGAAAATGCCACTGATATGATATTTATGTGTTAATGACATAGCAAACCCAGGCCAGAACAGTAGAATGGCAACTCTAGATGTGACTTTCAGCAGTTGTGTTACATTTGAATGCCGTAGTATATGCATTATAATCATAGCACATCATTATGTTAAAGATATTTTTTAAGATTTGTTAGTGTGACAAAGTTGATGGAGCAGAGTCCTTCATGAGAAGCTAATATTTCCACAGCTGCTTGAGAATTTCTCTGTATTTTATGGAATCCAAAGGTTATTTCCACATTCACAAGAGCCTGTCACTTGTTCCTATCTTAAGCCAGATAAATCCAGTCCAGACCTCCCATCTTATTGCTTGAAGATCCATTTTAACATTATCCCATCTTTGCCTGCATTTTCCAAGTGGTCTCATTCCTCAGGTTTCCCCACCAAAACTCTTGGTGCACCTCTCCTTTCTTTCATACATGTTGCATGTCCTGCCCAGCTCATTCTTCTTGAGTTGATTCCCATGAATACTATTTGGTGAGGTATAAAAATTATGATGGTCCTTATTATGTAGTTTACTCCAGTCCCTTGTTACCTCCTCCCTGTTAGCCCCAGGTATCTGCAGCACCCTCTTCTTGAACACCATCAGCCTTTGTTCTTTCCTCAGTGTGAGAGACAAACTTTCAAACCCAAATAAAATATTAGGCAAAATTTTAGTTCTGTTTATTTTAATCTTTACATTTCTGATTAGAAAATGGGGAGATGAAAGATACTGAACTGTGTAGTAATAGGCAATCCCTGACTTTCATCTGCTGTTGAGCATTTTCCCGGGTGTTGGCGACATTTACAGCTGAAGCACTTTTATTCATTGCCTGATGCTGGAAGATTTTAACACTGCTGCATGACTTCACTCCACTAACTTCCAGGCATTAATGACTGACTGTATGTATCATGAAATCTTCACTATACAGTGATGCCGGTCTAACCATAAATGCAACACTCCTGTTTAGTCAGGCTGATGTTGTGGGTCCATAGAATAACAAGTGGTATAATGCATTATAGCCCTCTTGAGTAATGCATGTGTGTTGACTGCATTGGCAGCTCCATGACTGTCGGTAGGTTGTGTATTCTTTTCAACACACACATGTATGAGTACTTGTACATGAACCTTATACAGAGTGTCCACGGAAATCCTATTTGTATTTTTAAAATTTTATTACTGTGTAACCAAAACATAGAAATATGCATTTTGTTTTGTCAAATTGTTCCTTAACTCAAAAAGTGTTTGTGTGCTTTAGTTCACCTCTACATAGAAATTGGCTTAGGTCTTATAAAGCTGATAGTCCTGTTCTGCCCATGCGTGGGTCAACTTTCATTTCACCACACTTTATGTACCCCAGCAAGAAGAAATCTAAGGACATGATATCAGGGGAGCATGGGCCAGGAAACTGGTCTACGCCTGATATTTGTCATGTGTCTGCAACACTTGGTTACTCGCGTCTACGAAACATCGAAACAATCCAAAATAATGGGAATATCCACGGCACCGGTGAAGGTTCAATGGAACCCAGGCAAATAGTACTTGTGGCGCCACAAGTGTCTGCAACGGAGTTATTGTAACTGGCATGGCTCAGTGGGTGTATTTTGTATGTGACAGATGGCAGGAAAAGTCTCTTCTGTGTGCAAGGTGACTCAAGTGTCACATGAAAATTGTGAAACGCACGTGAGAAATATGGGTGAGGCTTATATGATCTGTGATACGAGTACTCAACATGGTTGGCGATATAAATTATATAGCTTGGGCAGTACAGTGGTGTACTTGTTTTCTCTGTGATGCTATACAATGTGAAGGAAAAATAAAATATCTGAAAAAAAGGAGTGCCTGCTTACTTATGTAAAGGCCAAGTTCTGATACATGTATGACAAACTAAGTGGGATCTAAAGCTTATTTTAACCCTAAACAAAACAGTTTGTGGAGACAGAAAAGAAAAACTGAAAGGTTGAAAAATGAAGCCATAAATAATTGACTATAATTAATTTGTGTGAGGAGTAGATACCATAAATAAAGTAATGAACAATTTGTTGAAATGGACTGTTGAAAAGTTTCATGGTACATAAATGGTTGTGGTAAGGTCTTAAATTTTTAGTTGAGTCTTATGATGTGCAATATTTGTACAAATATATGATGACAACCCTACACAGGTATCAATTTTCAAGAAAATATTTACATAGAACTTGAAATTTATGATGACACCTCATTTTTTAGATGCTGAGTTAGGAATTATTTCCATGCGTATTTGGGTGAGCATTATGTCATTGTATTTGCAGAGACCAATTGTGGGATTTTCCATAGAAAACAAGGCTGTTATGAATATAAAACAAAAACGCGTGGAGAAAAGTCAAGCCAAAAATCGACTGTATACTGATCAGCATATTACTAAATGTGATAAGAAGAAGTCAAAATTAGTACAGAATGATGAATGTTTAGACCAGCGGAAAACAAAAACAGGCACTGCAGGGCAGGAGGAAACAGAAGAGTTTGTGGGTGTGACAGCAACACCAGGAAATACAAAGTTGCCTACTCGGTTTGGACTTCAGACCCAAGCCAAAATTCATAACCAGGCAGTGCAGAAAGCTAAACGTAGACAAAAACTGAAAAGCAGGTTTGTCCAGTACAACAACAGTACCAAGGAACAGAAGACAGATCCACAGGTGTGTATAACCACAATCACAATATAGAACCTTTAAAATCAATCTAAAATTCCTTGGTCACAAAACCTTCATCCTTACAGATAATGTAGACAGAACAGTAGCCTCACTGGTGACCACAGGGAAGTTATACATATGTGTGTACATCTAGTCACACAGATTGCTGAAGTCAAGAATATGTGGAACTTTTTATCTCCTTTTCTCCATACGTCGACAATGTAGATGCTGGACAGGGACAACCCTTATGAGCACATATAAGTTTTTAGGCAATGTGTAGAGACAGGAAAATTTTCTGGATGAAGAATGTGGAAGGATGTTTGCAGGTACTGTACATACGTATAACAGGGCAATTTTGGATGAGGTGTTCAGTGCATGAATGGATATTTATTGGCTATTAATATATAACCATGAGCAATTTATGCTTTCATCTGTGCCACTTTCCAAGGTTTTGTGTGGTTGGTAGACCAAATTGATTATCCTCCTGTGAAACAGGAAGCCTTAATAGAAGCTTGCTGAAGAGACTGGTGAGGCTACAATTCAGTTCAGTTTTTTTCTGTCCAGTGTATTAAGTAATATCTTTTGGTATATAAAAACATAAGTTTTTTTTTTTTTAATCTGTGTTGTGCATCCTACCACTATATGTAGAACATTCGTAGATATGACATTTACTCTTTACCATTGCCAGTATGTGTGGTAGCCATAGTTGTTAAAGCAACCTGTAAATGTGTGACTCAGATGTGTATTCCAAATTGCATTTGAGGTACTTGAGTAAACTTGAATTTTTAATTTGAGTGTTTTTAGTTCTTTAAAGTGTTAGTTACTATATACTGTGATAGTGACAAGGAAGCCAGCCATATTCCAAACAAAGAGTCTTTCTCTTTGTAGGTAAGTTGCCCAGAAAGTAATGCCCCATGTTTTTTTCATGGCCAGTAACAAAGCTAGGAATGGGAGATTTTAGGTGATGCAAATTTGAGACTTCCAACAATTAGTAAGAGGTTGTGAAGTTTTCTGACAGCACTAACTGAGCAGGGCTTCAAATTGGAGTCAGTCAGTCAGTGATGTGCCACACAAGCAGTTTGCTATGATAGAATTCTTTGTTGCGAAGAAATATCAGTGGTTAACACCCACAGTCACCTGAACTTGTTTATGGCAGTGCTGTGACTGACAGAAGCACCGCTGGTTGCTGGGTGAAAAGAATTATGGCTTCTGAAACAGGGGAAGCAGAGCTGCATGGTTTGCCTCGCTATCCTAATACAACTATTAGCCCTGAAGTGCTGCAGTATGCTGGTGCCATCAGTCTTGAGGGTTGACACTTCAGAATCCAACTGCTGGCATTCAGTCTTTCAGTCAGTAAAGGAAGCGTTAGTCACATCATATGTGATTTTGGATATATGAAAGTGTGTGCAAGATGGGTTTCTTGGAGCCTCACAGTTGAATATAAAACTCAGAGAAATGCAATTTCGTCTGTATTATCGTCACTTGTTGAAGCTGAAGAGGAGGCCTCCTTATCCCTGATTGTTACAGTAGGTGAAAACTTGGCCCATTATTTTGACCAGTGACAAAAGGCCATCCGTGGAATGGCCCCATACTCAATTGCTTGGTGGGGGGTAACTAAAAGTTCCCATCAGCAGACAGTGTCATGATTACTGTCTTCTGGGAATGAAGAAGCATTTCTTGTGGATGTGATGAGAGAGGAGATGATCAATTCCATCCCCTACATCAGAACATTGAAAGAACTCAACATTTCAAGTGAATTCAGCCTCACAAGAAACAGTCAGAATTTTCACTCCAGTTTGACAATGCAAAGCCACACACAAGTGTGAAGACTCAGCCATCACCAAATTTGGTTGGACAGGGTTACCTCATCCACCCAACCGCCCAAATCTAGTACCCTTAGATTTCCACCAGTTTGTTGAGAACTTGTGTGCATGAAAAAGACAGGGCATGGTACTGAAAAAGCATCACTTTTTGTTGTGTATAATTTTCATGATTCAGGAATATTTACAAGAAAAAAATGGGACATTGCTTTCTGGGCAACCTTTATCATTGACAAATTTCTGCATTTGGAGGTGAGGTGGCTGGAATAGGAAACTAGTCACTCACATCTACCCAGTATAAAGGTAATTAAGCACCAGCATAACTTTGCTGCTTGTAATTTCAGCCAAAGAAAGGGACAAAAAGAAAACATGATGAAGATGATATGGTATTCACTAAGCTTGTAAACCAGTACAAGAAGAAGTTGATGGCTGCCCCTGTGAAGAAGTGGTATGATGAATGAAACTGTGGATGTGGTATATCATATTTCATGCAGTATGTTTTTGATACATGTACTTTAATACAGGCATTGGTTTTTGAGCTTGAGATTGAAATTTGTAGGTAACCTGACATGACATTATATAGACTTGGCATATATGTATTGATATGTCAAATAAGGTGCTACCTCCATTATCTGCCTTGCTGATGGAGGTGGGAGGTTTCCTTGAAATGTAAGTGTATATCTACCAGACTGAATGCTTTCATTTCCAAGAAGGCAGCTGTCTTCATATTTTCTTCTGTAAGAACCTCATAACTGAAATGTATACATGTTCTTTATTAAAAGTGGCATTGTTATAAGTTGACACCACACTCATTGTAGAATTGTATAAAAATATAAATATGCTTTTTTGTTAATGAATTCTTTTAGCTACATGAAACAGTCATTTTTTAAAAGTTAAAAGTCTTTCACCTAATGTCATAAATAACTCCACCTCTTGCAGAATGGGGAAGGTGAATTACCACCACACGTTCACACTACTGGATCCTATCCTGAACTACATGAATCCAGCTCAAACCCTCACACGCTTTTTCTTAACATTGTACTGCTACTTGTATCCATATATGCATGGGTCTTTGAAGGCATCTTCTTTTCTTCAGTTTTTCTGACATTTCTTATCTTCCCCTCTGCATGCTGCATCCTGAACCCACGTCATCCTCTTTGATGTGCAGGCTATAATATTTGGTGGCTGATCAGAGTGACTGGCTGTCACCTCCTGGTTGCTGACCATTGACAGGTTTTTTTTTTTTTTTTCCCCCCCCTGGGATACAAGGACAACTGCTTAAATGTCAATGGCAATTATGTGGAGTTTCTGATATGTATTATCTGTTATCAATTTGCCATATGTTCTTGGTATGAAGTGTTTGTTAGATTATTTTGTGAAACACCCTTCTATTTACGAAAGAGTGACTTGTACACACTGCAGCAAAGTTTCAGTTTATTCAGTACTTAGGTTCTTATAGTTTGATTTTTTTTTATTCAGTTGTGCAAAGAATGTTCACGATGGAAGCTTCCATAGATCATGAAAGTTGAATGAACAGTCCTCACAGTGCTGACTCTCATACATTTCACTGAAGTAATACAGTGTGCATACGCAAGAACTTTAAATGTAGTATACCAATAACTTAATACCAACATCATTCAATAGACAAACTATGAGTTTTGCATGCAACTCAGAGAGTTAGATGTGTGCTCTGCAAGTCTCATTGCTGATGATGCATTTCATCCCAAACTTTGTTTCTAGTGGTGGAAACTGTGACAGTTCTGTTTTGTTGCCTCAACTCTGGCAAACATCATGGGAGGTGGGATGAACACACACTGTTACATAGCCCCACAAGAAGAAGTCATGTGGGGTTAATTCTGGTGATCTCAGTGGCCATCTGCAGCACACGTGTCATTGGTTTCTCCACGACCAATTTATCTACAGGGTAGATGTGCATTCAGGTTTCCAAACAGACATGTGGAAGTAAGGTAGCACCCCATCTTGTTTGAAAATAAAATCATTAGAATCCTCACTGAGTTGGCACAGAAGCCATAAGGTATGCATGTCTAAGTTAGAGTTAACTGTGAAGATGTCCATAAAGCTTCTCCTTTGAAATGTGACAGAACACATTAACTTTTAACCCTGTTGTACTCATGGGTGACATGAGGATTTCTGTTCCCAAAACATAGACTTAATCATTGATGTGGAAAGTTACCTCATCACTAAAATGAACCTTGTCATCATTTTCTGGATTTCTGTGCAGAATTCATATCATTTGGCAAAATTTCCTTTCAGAACGTAGACCAGTTGATGTGTTGCAAACACAGGGTTTTGGGGATAGTTGTTTGTGATTGCTGCAACCATATTACGTGTTGGGCACAATAATTTTTGTAGACTGTTGGTCACAACCCGAACATGGTCCACATTGCATCAGACAAAGAACAGATGGGACCCTTGCCTTTGCAGTGCACCTTTTCTACTGGAATGCATTGTACGGGGTGTAAATAGATATTCAGCTGCATTGTTCCATGTGAAATTGTGTTCACAGTGGACATTGAGAAGTAGTTACAGTAGGTTAGCCATTTTTTAAACTTGTGGCATGCAGCAGCATTGGTTTGCAATAACAATCACCTGTTCATTTGCAACAAAACTGTGAGTTGCTCTGTTCACTGGGGTAAGTATGAACTTTATAGGTAGACTGCATTTGTTGTCTTATCACTTTTATAAAGTAAAGTTTGTTTGTGGCCCCTGTGTATTTTTTTCAACATATTTACCAAGCTTACTGATATTTGTTTTGCCTTGGCACAAGTTTAAAAACGCTTGTTACAGTGGGGCATTCATGGACACTGTTTTGTACAGTTATGCTGGACAACTCCAGTGCAGGAGATAAATGTAAGAGTGGTGACTTGTCAGTTCCCCAAAATAACTTTCTTGAACTCTACTTCATTCACACCTGTCATTGATGTGCTGTGCTGACCAGTGTGTAACCTTGCTACAAGAGCTACCAAAGTTATAAACCTTACTAGTTCAATGTGCATCTTATAAGCCAAAAGAAGACAAAAAGATACGATAGAGTGAGACTACAGGAAAATTGGCAAATAGAAAGGCAAGTCAGAATGTAAGGTTTCCCATTTTATTCCTGTCAAACAAATGATCATAGCCAGCTGTTACTATATCATGTCGCTATGTGATTCCACCACAAGGCCACATATACTTCACCAGTACAGGAAATGCAGCACCAGCACAGCTTCATTTGGAAAATGGTGACCCTATTGAACAAGTGGACAAGGGATGAGGTGTGGGCACAAAACATGGAATCCATGAACATTCAGAGACATACTGTGGCTGTGTATGCTGTAGATGTAATGTCTTCAACAAGTGCAGAAATAGTGCCATGATTTTGCAAATGGTTGGTGGGGGAGTTTAATGGAATTCACTGACCTCTTTTTGGTGATTGTGGGCTGGACAGCCTGATGAGAAAAATTAATTGCCTTGAAATCTCATAAAATAAGATTTGTCAGTTATTCAAGTTGTTTGGACATAATTTATAGAGATAATGGTACAGGGGAGAGTGGGGCACTCTTGAATAATTTTCCATTTTTAATTATTTTTTTATAAAAAATTAAGGAACACAGTTGTGGTGCATGTTGTTGGATGTGCAATTAAACTACAACATTTTTAATTGATTTCACTCAAAGAATGGTAAGCAGCAGTATATCATGGTATGTTTTTCTGTTTTTATTTGTCCGGGCAGGTCGGTGGGGGGGGGGGGGTTTAACCTGAACAAAAGTGGGGAACCGTTGGACAGGTGTTCTTAATAGTAACAAATGCCACTATATACACAAGTGGAAAAAAATATGAAGAAGTATGCTTCACTTATACACTGGGCAAAGGATACAGAAATGTAAAAGTAAGAAGAGACTGAAACATTTATCCCATTTTTATATTGGATACATCAACTGAAAAAAGATAATCACTGAATTCTTTCAGTCTTTCCTGGTACTTGGAAACTGTGTCATTCACAGGAACTGATCATTTGTCTTCACACTGAGGAAGTTAAATTTCTTTTTCAAAAACTTGACAATGCATTCTTCTGACATCGGATTGTTCTGAGCAACTTGAGCAATGTAATGCAAGTGTTGGTTCTTGCACAAATTGAACCAAGACAGCCATTTGTTTCAATATCAGCAATCTTCACATCTTTAATGGTTATTTGGTCAGCACCTTTGTCAGTATCTCCTATAGATAGGGATTCATTTTTGCTATCTCTGTTGAAGTTACTGGCAGAGATGTCCTCACTGCTTGCACCTAAGTCCTCTTCAAAAAGTTTTTTTCTTGTTTCCATTTTTCTTCTCTCATAAGCCTTCTCCTTGTCTCATCATCTTCTTTAATCTCTCATTATGTTCAGCCACAATCCAGTTTATTTCTTGAGTCACTTTCAGATTTCGGGACTTTCCACTCATTCTTCTCCTAATAGTTTCTTTCCTCTTAGGAGCTTTTGGATAAGGCCGTACAGACACTGGTGTTGGAATAGTAGGCCAAGATCTATATACATGTATCTGGGATATTAACATCACTGGAAGGACCTGCTAAAGGTGACGTGTTGTGAACTACATTAATGGAAGAGCTAGTTGATGAATTCATGATATCAAGACTACTAGAAGATCATGATACTTTAGAGGCTGTGGTTATAGCAGCATGGCAAAGACCTTCTGTCAGAGTTGCTGCTGGTGACTCAACCATCAAACTGCTAAGTTCATTGCTTGTTGTTGGCCTGTCTGTCACAGCAGAACTTTCAAAATCCTCAACAGTAAACACAGTGGTGTCACAAGACCACACTCCTCTTGTCTTGAAGCTGGTTTTTATGTTTACTTGAGTAAATGAGAGGTCATAGGCATCTCTGATAATACCAGGAGAGCTGTGTATTGCAGTTGTCTTATCCTGGATTACTCAACAGCCAGCTGTTCTGTTCTTATGCCAATTTCGTTTTGAATGGACCCATCACTGCTATGTCCAGTGGCTGGAGTTGGTGAATACAGTGAGGTGAGAAGGTATACATGACAATGCCATTCTTTCTACAACAAAGTATTGCCTGAAGTGTGCATTAGCTCTCATGATTGTTGAAAAGTATCAGGATGCATTCTTCTTTGCTATGGCAAGTATTCTTCTTGATCTCCTCCATCAGTTAAAAAAAAAGGACGTCTCATCCATCCACTTGTTGGGCATTTGACCAGACAAGAGTCCTGGTGCATTGATTTTCTTCTTGTACATCATGCATTTTAGTGGGGGGGGGAACAGGTGATTGAGAATTTTCTGTGGCATTAATGATAGTCCAGACTGTTATCAATTGGCCTTTCACTGCAGATACCACTTGTCTAAATTGCTTGACTCCTGTGCTGGAACAACTGTTGTCACTCCAGTTTCATTGAGGTTATAGATCTGGTCACTAGTGAATTTGAAGTGTACATGCAGTTCCTTGTAGTCATGATGGAACTTTGTGTGACATTATGTTGGTTGGAACCAGTGGCTCTTGCCAGACTAGTGTTCTCAGGTTTTCTTAGAGAAAGATGAGGGTGATGTTTCATGAAACATTTAACCCACTCCAAGCCCACCTCTTGCCATTTCTGTGGGCAGGAATCAAGTTTTTTAGCATCATCAAAAGCTAACTGATGGATCTCTGTATAATTGAGCCCATACTTCATTCTTGAGCATTTAATTATGTATTTCTTCAGCATATCTTCTTTCTGTGTTGTGAATACTAGATTAACAGCTTACTTTGATGAGAAGTCTCTCTTCTTCGGGTTTTCTTTCTTTCGAACAAATTAGCTGCAGTTTGCAATGTCATCCTATTCAGGACAGCTGGTATAGCCTTCTCCTTTCTTTCTTCATTTACATACATCTCTCTTTGTCTTTTATGTGTTTGCACCATATTAAGTCTACAACAAAATAGAAATAATAGTTTATAAAACAGTAATACTTTTACATTTGTTTAGCAACATATTCGGCTTTTATCTCATTTAACATAAACAACTTAGGTGTTACATTTAAAAACATTGTGTGTATAATGGATGTATGTACGTATTATATATTTATTGTTCCATTTACAGAAAAGGCCAAATGACATGAAATGAAATGAAGGGGTAGTATGCAACGTGTTTGTATCTGCCCCATAGTCATTGCTCAGATCTGCCCCATATGACACCTTTTAACAAAAACAGATTTAAGAATGAGAAGTTGTGTTCTCATGATTTGCACTAATATTGATAAAGACCATTAAAAGTACTTACCAGGCAGGCATTGAAGAAGTTCTGCAGTGGTGACAAAAAGATAGCAAAAGCTTAAGTTTCAAAAAAGTATAAATTCATGCGTGACATGCCAAAACATAACATCAACTTGCAAAAACAACAATGCAATTTAAATGGCAGGCAGCAAGTGACACAGTTGTAGCATGGTGTTGCCAACATTTGTGGAGCAGAATGGTCATTTTCCAAGCATCTGGTGAGGAATAACAAATGTTCACATCTGCCTCCAGTACTAATATGTCCCCTCTCCCCTGTGTGTTTATTAGAAGACAAAAGTAACATTAAGAAATATGGACACAGTGCTTTAAACTTTGGTGCTTTCACAAATTATACTTAATTTGGAGTGGACAGAGTGGACTTTGATGATGTGTAGCCGGTTGTGTGTAAAGTAACTACCTGCATAGTGATTCTCAAAACTTGCATTTATATAAACATCTTCAACCATTCCATTCCCTGCATAAGTATTGTTGTCTTCTTTTGATTACAATACATTCTCTATAGGCTGCTGTAGTGTAAGTGAGAATAAAAAATCATTGGAAGGTCATGTTAGTAATGATAGGTGGATCATGTTGAAAGTTATCGTAGGCCAACAATTCAGCTTGCAGTCTGCAATGTGCCATGCCTAGTGTATTTGCAAGAGTTCTGATGTACAACAATCACAATTTATGGAACAGTAGGTTTTTCTGAAGCATTTGTAACCACCAGACTACACATTGCCATGTCTCAGGAGAGTGTGATATACATAAGTATTGCCATAAAAAGCTCTAATACTGTGCAACTCAGAAGCTTTAGTAGTTGCTATTACGGAGACTGGACTAGAAGTAAAAGCTGATAAAACTAATTACATGGGCAAGTCTCGAAATCAGAATGCAGAACGAAGTCACAATATGAAGACTGATAATAGTTCCTTTGAAACAGCGGAACATTTCATATGTTTGGGAACAACCCAAACGAATCAAAATTCTATTCAGTAAGAATTTAGAGAATTAAGAGCTGTTTGAAGTCAGAGAATGTTTGCTATCATTCGGTGCAGAATCTTCTGTCTTCCAGTTTGCTATCTAAAAATATAAAGATTAAGATACACAGAACTATAATTTTGCCTCTTGTTTTGCATGGGTATGAAATTTGGCCACTCACATTGAGGTATGTAGACTGAGGGTGTTGAGTTTAGGGTGCTGAGGAGAATATTTGGGCCTAAGAGAGACAAGGTAATAGGGGAGTGGAGAAAAGTATATGATGAGGAGCTGATTGATCCGTACGCCTCGCCCAATATTGTTCAGGTGATCAAATCAAGAAGAGTGAAGTGGGTGGGGCATGTAGCACATATGGGGAGAGTAGGGGCATATGCAGAGTGTTGGTGGGAAAACCTAAGTGAAACAGACCACTTGGAAGATCCAGGCACATATGGGAGGATTATATTAAAATGGATATTTAGGAAGTGAGGTGTGGAGGCATGGACTGGATTGATCTGGCTC
>Ga0123353_10008172_pt1 | contig 14253 bp, 15 predicted proteins | sample TergutLab28metaG_3_FD_92763 | JGI IMG/M metagenome (GOLD analysis project Ga0123353, IMG submission 92763) | Labiotermes labralis P3 segment gut microbial communities from Petit-Saut dam, French Guiana - Lab288 P3 | ecosystem: Host-associated > Arthropoda: Insects > Digestive system > Gut ... | reverse complement strand
TCGCAACGCCGTGGCAACGTTCTGCCACCAACGAACGACACGAAAATGAATCGCCCGACGAGGCATCGACTTACGGAAAATTCATCAGTGTAAATGGACTTAGACATTGCGCTGTAGTACTAATCTCCGTTGACGAAAACGGCCATGAGGAAATTGTACTTGAAAACAATCTCCTCGCCGATCTGATTGCCATACAATCTGCCTGATCTTCACTCAACCTGGGAGCGGACTTCGGTTCGCTCCACACTCTCTATTAAAACGACATTTTCTTGTCGTTACCGACCAATCTTAACCACCCACTTTTCACGGAGGTCTTTATGCTGCCACGCGGCCATCCAAAACGCTTGTTTCACCGGACACTTTTCTTGGCGTGTCAAACGGCACGCCACTTTCAAAAAACATTACGAAGGATATTTTTTATGCCAGCCACACTAAATTACGACAACTTACAAACGGAGCTCAACAGCCTGATGGATTCATTGACTTGTGATACCGTCAAAGCCCAAGAGGACTACGAACAACTTTATCATGCCATTGCCAACGGTCAAGAGAGGCCGGACAATGTGACGATCTGCAACATTCTGAGGAACATCGATAAGACGCCGGACGATCTGAAAAACGACGTCCAGTGGCGTATCAACCGCTCGAAAATGATTGAGGAATATCGGTTAATCCCGCAACTGGAAGCGGAGCAGGACAAGGCTCTGGCCGAGGTGCGAAAACTGAACACCGAACAGAAACGACTCGAAGAGGAGTACGAACTGAAAAAACAACCGTACCGTGTGAAGGCGAACCAAGCAGAACAGCAGCTTCGTGAATTGCAGGATCACCGGGACACTCTGATTCGGGAATGCCGGTGCAAGGCACTTGTTGTCGGACTGCAAAATGCGGAGTTCCAACGTGACAAGGCGGCCGATGAATACAACCAGCTTAACGTCGATATTTACCGACTTCGCGGTCGAATCGGTGAAGCCAACGACGTTCTGCACAAATGCAGCAAGATGATCTATTTCGACGGCATGGCCGAACAAAAACAAGCGGCCCATCAAACGATCAAGGAGTCCGAGGCCGAGATCGGTCGGTTGCAAAAGCAGGTCAAGCAGCTTGAGGCCAAACTCGCAAATCATAATGCCGAGGTCGAACGCATTCAAGAGCAAATGCTCCGTGAATGAGCTTGCGTCTCTCTTGGTTTTCTATGGCACCCGGTTATGTTGGCCGGGTGTCTTTACTTCACTTCAATCATAAGGAACATTGTATGTTAGAAACATCAAATACTTTACAAACTCAAACGAACAACCAATTACCGCCGTGGCTTGACCCGAAAAACATGGTATCGGACCAACCGCCGACTCACAAACACAAATGGATACATATTGATTTGGATCAATACGATTCAAATTATGCGATCTTGCAATGTCCTGTTTGCGGCTTTGATTACAACCATCTGACCGCCGTCGAGGTGCGCGGCGGAATCGGGCATCGTGAAGGCGTCGGCACACGCATCGACGCTTCGGGCACGCGAGTTTTTGGCACCCATGTCAACCGAGGTGTTGCCGTTGATCTTGAGTTTTCATGTGAGAACGGTCACGATTATACTTACACCCTTGAGTTTCACAAGGGAAAAATACAAGTTTCGCAACGCGAAACGCCGGGGACAATGCAATGTGCCCTCTGGCGTGACTGATCATTACGTCACGCAACGTCTCTCTCACGGCACCCGGTCGCCGGGTACTTCTTTCACTATTCCGAGGCTCTCTCAAATAGCCTCGGATTTCGTTTTTTTCACAGTGCCCGATCACTTCGGTCGGGTACTTCATTCACCCTTTTTCATGGAATCATTATGACATCCCAAAACATGCTATCGGTCGCAACAGCCTATCGCGATGCCGGGCTTTCGATTTTGCCGATCATGCAGGAGTGCAAATTGCCTGCGTGCAAGCATTGGAAGCAATGGCAGGAGGTCTGCATGAGCGATCAGGAAATTCAAACGCACTTCTCAACATGCAATCGTATCGGCGTGATCGGCGGCGCGGTATCCGGCGGCCTTGAAATCATCGACTTCGATCTCGAAGGGATCGAATATGCAGGTTGGTCGGCAATTATCAATGAAGTGAGTCCCGGCCTGCTCGACAGGCTGCTCATCGAACGCACGGTGCGCGGCGGCTATCATCTCGCGTACCGCACACAAAATGCCGGACATAATGCCAATCTCTGCCATCGTCTTGTTTTCAACGAGGAGAAGCAGGCGGACGAATGGAAAGCGACCATTGAGGTCAAGGCGGAAGGTGGCTATTGTGTCGTTTCACCGACCGAAGGATATTCACTCATTCAGGGCGACTGGTGTTGTGTGCCGACGATCACAACCGACGAACGTGACCTGTTGATCGAAACGGCCATCGGCCTTGACCGTAAACCGAAGTCGAAGGAATTGATTGTCGCTCCTTCATGTGAAGTGATCACCTACTCGTCGTCTCTCAACCAGCCGGGCGACATTTTCAACAGCGACCCAGCCACACCGGGACATCTTGTACAACTGCTGTTGCGACACGGTTGGACACTTGCTCACGAGGACAATGCCCAGTGGTATCTCAAACATCCGGGTAATACGAGCAAGGAACATTCGACCACACTTAGCAAAACCAATGGATTTTTGCATACTTTCAGTCCGAACAATTGTTTTACGCAAGGAAAAAACACGCCGCCGTTCGAGATTTACTGCACACTTGAATGCGGCGGCGATTACTCCGAAGCCGCCAAACGACTGGCGGGCGAAGGATATGTTTTCAAAACGTCGGCGGTCGATTTGTCGGCTTTCAAAACGGATATTGTCACAAAGCCGCAAAACGAAATCCCGAACAACATTATCCCGGGACCGGAAGTTTTGGAACAGGTCAGACACGATCTATTTTCTGGCGAAAAACCGATTCTCTGGCGGGCAGGTTTCGGTGAGTTGATGCGGGTCGAACTGGCACCGAAACGCATCTTGATTTTCGGCGGTGCACCGGGTTCAGGCAAAACGACATTGGTCATGCAGCTTGCTATTGACGCCTTGTTCATGAATCCCGGCTTGAAACTGATCGTTGCCAATGTCGAGATGTCACCTGCAGTCCTCATGGAAAAACAACTGGCACGTATCTCCGGCGTCAATCAGGATGTGATCAAGGCACGTTCGTTCAACGAGTCGCAAGGCTGCTTGATCCGGGATGCGATTGAGGAACTCAATACGATTATGGAACGGATTGTCTTTGTTACGCCGCCGATCGATTTGCGCATTGTCCAACAGGTGATGGAAACTTTCGGTGGCAATCTGATCGTGCTTGATTATTTACAGCGTATCCCGTGCAGCTATGCGAATCAGGCGAAGGAATTGCGCGTCGAAATGAATCATACGATGAGCGCCCTGCGTGTCCTTGCCGATGCGGGATATTGCATGCTTTGCTGTTCTTCGATTGCGAGGCCGCCGTCAAGCAAACCGAAAGAGGGATACGGTAAGGACTCACTGACGCTTTCGAGTTTCAAGGAGTCGGGCGAGATCGAGTTCGGTGCCGATGACTGTTTCGGCGTTTGCCTCCCACAGGTTTACAGTCCCGAAGGGTACGTGACCACCATCAAACACCTGAAATCGCGGTATGGTTCGCATCAGGATTTTGAACTGTTTTTCGATTTGCCACGACAGTCGTTCAATCAGGTCGCGGATTATCATAATATGTTTGACAAAACCCATCAACAGGAGATCAATGATGACACAAAATATACCGAAACATCTGCAACGTCAAATGGAACTGACGCCGACGAAGACGACTTCTGAAAAACCGGTGGACAACGATCAATCGGTTTCGGATGTCGAGAAGAAGCAACGGCGTTTGAAACATGCCAAACGTTGGGCGTTGTTCAACCGCCTCATCGAACTTGACCAGCGCAGCCTGAAGGATGCGGAGTTTCGCGTGTTGATGACCTTGTTTCGACACCAGCGTGACGGCATGGCGGATATTTCACAAGTGGAGTTGGCCCGGCAAACAGGTAAAACTCGTGAGTCGGTCAGCCGTGCCATTCAAGAACTGGTCAAAAAAGAATTGGTGGTCGTCGTGTATCATGGCGGACGACTCCGAAAAGGGATACGGCCAACAAACAAATATCATGTACTGTAATCAATGTTCGTGTGACATGGACATCACGAAAATTCGTGAGAATTTTGACATAATACAGTGACCGGTACGTCGCACCGTACATAGTACTACGTACTATCACCGACACCTCTCCCTAAATGGTCGGGTGTCGGGTTGAAAAATTAATCCGCTCAATCGTCAAATTCAAATTGATTGTTTATCAAAATTCATTGGTGAATGAAGTTATTGAGGTGGAGGTGAATGAAAAATTGGTGGGTGTGTTCAGCCGCAATCTCAACATCCGTGACCAACATGAGCTGCCGCCATGAAACCCTCGGGCAAGGTTGAATTGGTCGAGTAGGACAGCAAGCAATGCAATACCCTCCGTCAAAACGTTTTCAACATGCAGAATGGCTGGCCAAATTTTGCGCCAGACGCGAGGTTGGGACTTGGCTCGATCTTGGGTCATGTGTATGAAGTCACGGTGTACGATAAAGATTTGGCTGTTATTGACAAGAGACGCAATAGTAGCTATCTTGAAAGTTCAATGAAGTTTTTCATGTTGCCCAAGTTGTCATGGGCAAGGTGCAAAACAAGCCAGCCGACGGTCGGCGGATAATGAGTGTGAGTTTTCTACTAATCCAGACAGTAGCGGTTTTTGTTTTCAGGGCCGGCTTGCTGCCGAGAGTTATCCGTAGCGTTGCCAGTTTCGGTGACCGACGTCGGCATTGCTTTTCAATGGCAATAGCCTTGTCTTGAACGTTACCAGAATGCCCATAAAGGCCGCTATTTTTGCGTTTGTTGCGAGGTTGTGGGAGGGTTGAGTATTTGATCGGGTTCAGGTTTGATTGCAAAATTTCGTCGCAATGTTACGAGCGTTTTTGTGCAAGGCCGTTGGGTATGGGTATTTGGTCAGGTTAGCCACGACCTTGAATATTTACCCTCCTCAGCAACGGTTTTGAGGTGTTATCGGGCATTCTGTGAACGCCGTCACGACTACCGTGTCGCAGATTATATTACGTCGTAATAATTCGTTTTGTCCCATGTTTTACGAAGTGAAACGAAATACATGTCTTGTTTTACGGCGTCAAATACACTCAAACATTTTAATATGCCGCAAAACATAGCATATTTCTGTCTAGCACCGCTTGAGTCCATGTTTTACGTATCCTACGAAAACAAACCATGTTATTCATAGAGTGCGTAATCTGCCGTACTTATGAATGTCGTCTTGTTAACACAAAAGAATGCGACAAGAATCAAAAGCCATAAATCCTTATGTAGTAGGTACTACCGACGAATAATTTTTCATTTTTTGCCCTTTGAAGTATCCCGGGGTTAGACACAGTTTGTTGTAGGGGTGACGCTTTTTAATCCTTGCTGCGTAAGGGCTTATGACGATCTGACACGCCGAATGGATGGGTATTTTATCCGTTTTGTAAGATAATCGCCCAAAAAACATAACCGTTTTCAGGCATTTTTCTTATGACACTTACGTCGATTCATGGGATCGAAAAACGCAAAAAAATTTGCACGCATAAAACACATGAAATGAAATCGCCCAATTCCCATTTCTTTGATATGCGACCATAGAATCTGTGGCGTGGTTTCAAATCTGGCTGTTATCCGTAACAATTGTCATTTGTTCGAACGGATTATTTAAAAGCGTTTAAATTCCAACGATCTTGACCCGTCTTTGGGCCAACGGTCAGTTGGTGAATTTCACCAGTGAGAAATTTCCTTACCACCTGCTATTTCGCACCACAACATTGTTGAACATATTCTACCGAACGCCAAGCTATTCGGCAATGCACCCGTTGCCCGATTTTCAGAATCACCTTGCCATGAAAAGCCCGCGACCGACTTTTACGAATCGGGCTTGTTCGCCTTTGGTTCTGATCTCATTGGCAAGAGCGGCGTTCAACGTATTGGTGGGCGTGGCTCCAGAACTGTGCCAGTATTTGCGTTGAATTGCCCGGCTGACGATCTCTTGGCAAGATAGCGGCTTTTTGACTTCGCGCAGAACTCGATAAGCGGCCTCAAGCAGTGTCAACCCGAACTCCGGTACACTGGGTCGCTTGGCCTTCACCTTGCGAACACGGGCAACGTGTGGCGTTTCTATGGCCAACACGGGCGGAGGTGGTTGCCTCTTTGATCGTCTGTTGGGTACGACCGTTTTTGCGAGTTCGGATAAATCGTTATCCGAGCATTCACGAATCAATTGTGCTTCACTTTTCACGAACACAATACGCCCATGTGTCAGGTTTCGTGCCTGCCAGCCGCCTTTTTCGACAACCGATTCAATGCGAATAGGCATGTCCGTTTTTGTGAAACGGGCAATATAACATTGACCGATTTTTACCATTTCAAAACTTTCAATTCAGGAGACATTTATGCTTGATACCCTATCCGTCCCTTTGGAGTTATTCCCGTGCATTTCCATGATTGCCTACACCGGCAGAAAAATGAAGCTGGCCGACTTTTCGTTACCAGTCGTGGTCGATCTCGACGGCCTTGAAATTCCCAAACAAAACGTCGTACTCTTGCTCCAGCACAAATTGTCGCAGATCGTCGGCCTAACAATGAAGGTCGAAATCGTGAATCATGCATTGACCGCCGTTGGCGTCGTGGACGACGGCCTGCCTTCGGGACACGACGTCTGGCGTTCCGGCCTGCTCGGTTTTCCGTGGCGGGCGAGTATTGGGGCGACCCGTTACCAGTTAACAACAAAACAGACGAGGTCCCATTTTAACGAAAGGGTATCAAAAAATGAACGATTTACGCGAAAAACTTGAAACGCTTTGCACCGAACTTAAAGACGTGCAGAAAACCTTGAAGAAAACGGGTAACTCCCGCAAAAAGGAAGAGATTGCCGACGTTCGCAGGGTTATCCATGATGCGGCGGTATCTCTCGAAAAAAGCCTTGCCGCCATCGACGATGAACGCCTTTGCAAGCCGGGCGTCGGCAAAAAGAAACACGATGAAATGATTGAAATGTCATGCTGTTACAAATGTGGCAGCAAACGAGGCATTGTGGTCCAGTGGCTGAGTGTGAACACCGGTCGTGCCTTACGACGTTTTTCTTTGGTCTGTGCGCACTGCTGGAACGTCAATATCCGGGAACGCACCATTGATGATGCCATCAAAGAAAACAATAAAATCAATCGGACGTTTCAAAAATGACACTCAATGTGTACCTGCCATCGTTGAACCGTTGTCGGTTGGTACGAACCGGATTTCAATACGCTGTCCCAAAACGTAAGCGATTTTACGAAGCATCGGGAGCGAGTGACCTTCATAGTCGGCACTTTCCAACCGGCAGATGGACGAGGCGGTTGTTCCGACAAGTTCGCCAAGTTCTCTCTGAGACAAACCCGCCGCATGGCGGAGATCGTAAATCTGTTGACCGATAGCGAGGCTTTCCAATTCCTCCTCATGCATCGCTTCCATCTCAGGACGCCCCTTGACGTAACGATTGTAAAGGATTTTGACGGCATTCGTCGTTGTTTTCTTTTGATCTTTTGTCATAGTTCACCTCGATAGGAATGCTTTTCAGGATCGGCTTCAAATTGTTTTTTGCGATGCAGTGCCAAGTCGATTTCATCCGGCGGAACCTGGCTTTCCTTGACAAGACCGTGCGTCAAAAGGGTGACATTTTGACCAACAAACGTGTAAAGCATTCGATAATTGACATGCTGAGCACTGGCCCGAAGCTCGTAAATGCCGTCACGGAGATAATCGGCAATCGGACGCCGCAATTCACTACCAGACTCTTGCAGTGCTTCAAGTCGAGCGAGACATTTGACTTGCACCTTTGTCAGAAGACGATCAAACCACTCCAAAAAGGGAACATCCCCTTCCGACTCCTGATAAATGATGACCTCTGTGGTTGGCATTCCGTGATCTCCTTATGATCAATTTTCGCATATTTGCGAACGTTTGTCAAGAAGAAAATGGCCTCAAAAACACGCTTTTTTACAAATCAACGTCCAATCAGGACACAAAATGACCTTCAAACAAAAAATATTACTTTTTCTCGCATTCCATCTGGGTGCGATCCTTTATTATATCTTGGAGAAGTTATGGAAATGAAAGATTCAGGAAAACGACAAACATTTGAAACGGGAGCGGTGCGGGACACGGCGGAAAACAAAATCAGAGCTGACCTTATTTCGCCATTTGCGCTTGAACGTCTTGGTGAATGGCTCCGACTCGGATGTCTCAAATATGAAGAACGTAACTGGGAGCGCGGCATCCCAGTTTCAAGGTCAACCGCCTCGTTATGGCGTCATTTATTGAAGTTCCAGCAGGGTGATTCCAGCGAAGATCATTTAGCTGCGATTTTTTGTAACTGCATGTTTATCATTCATACAATGGAAATGGTCCGTCGCGGAATATTACCGCCGTCACTGCTCGACATGCCGAAGTATCGACGTCCGAGTTCGTATCATGAAAACGCGAAAATCGTTGCCACGGCTGATGGTCCGAAAATTACATTTGAAGCCGTCGATGAGGCCATCATGCGTTGGCAGGATGACGGCGGAAAAAATCATAAGGAGTGACAATGCTATCGAAAGCCAAAGAATATCTTGCGGCAGGGCTTTGCGTTCTGCCTGCCCTTCGAACCATCAAGCATGCCGCCGTTGCATGGAAACCGTATCAGAGCCGATTGCCGACGGAAGCGGAAATCGACGAGTGGTTCAAAAGCAATCGCAATGCCCTTTGTTTGATCACCGGGAAAACATCCGGCAATCTGGAAATGCTCGATTTCGACAACGCCGGAGAAGTCTTCTTGCCTTGGGCGGAAAAAATCGATCAAACGCTCATGGATCGGCTTGTGGTCGAACGTTCGCAGTCGGGCGGCTGGCATGTCGTCTATCGTTACGCGTCCGCCGTCAACGCCAGCATGAAACTTGCCATGCGACCGGAGTACAACATCGGCGACACCTTTTTCGACAAGGGAATCGAATACGCGAAAATCAACGGCAAGCAACTGGTCGTTCGTGTCGATAAAGACGGCAAGAAGTTTGCAGTCGTTCAATTGATCGAAACGCGCGGCGAGGCGGGCTTGTTTTTATGCGACCCAACACCCGGTTATCAAGTCGTGCAAGGTCTTTTGGTAAACCTTCCCGTGATCACCACGGAGGAACGTGACGCCCTGCTTTCCGCCGCATGGGAATTCAACCAACCGATTCCCGATACGGCAACAGAGAAGCGAAGCAACGCGGAGCGGGTTACTTCTGTCACGACGACAAGGCCGATCACGGAACGACCAGGTGACGAGTTCAATGATACCGTTGACATCCGGCACTTGCTCAAAATGCATGGTTGGAGTTATGTCGAAACCAAAGGAGACGGCAATGAATGTTGGCGGCGTCCCGGCAAGACCAGCGGTATCTCAGCGACCTTGCGACATGTCGACGGCCATTGGCAGTTTTACGTGTTTTCAAGCAATGCGTATCCCTTTGAGCAGAATCAAAGTTATTCGGCCTTTGCGACCTACACCATGCTTGAACACAACGGCGACTTTGAATCGGCGACGCGAACGCTTGGTTCGCACGGTTACGGCAAACCACCGACGCCGGAATCGCTTGGTGTCGACCTGTCAAATTTCAATAAGGCCTCGTCTGCGAAAAACGTAACTTGGGATGAACTGGAATATGATATGCTCTCCGACCTGACCCGGACGGAACTCAAGTTTCTTTGGGATCAGCGACTCGTGCAAGGCAAACTCAATCTCCTTGTCGGCGACGGCGAGGTTGGCAAGACGTGGCTCGTGTGTTACATGTGTGCGACCATCTCAACGGGACGCAATTGGCCCGACGGTACGCCGTGCAAACAAGGCGGTTGTATCTATTTTGCCAGTGAGGATGGTGTGACGGATACCTTGCTCCCACGTATCGAAGATCAGGGCGGCGATCCGCGACATATCTGCGTTCCCAAAGTGGTCAAAAACAAACGCACCAACAAGGTTGCCGAATTCACGATGGCCAACGCGAAAGCTCTTGAAGACCTCATCGACAAGTTCGAGGCGACGCGCGGCAAGGGCTACATCAAGCTGGTCATCTTCGACCCGATCACGGCGTTCATGGGCGACATTGACGAACACAAGAACAATCAGGTGCGGGCTGCGTTCCGTGAAATCATCCGCATTGCCGACGAAAAGCAATTCACCATGCTCGGTGTCGGGCATCCCAAGAAAAACGCCATGCTGTTCGGCACGGCAGCCGAAGCCTTCAGCGGGTCGATTGCTTACGTCAATCTCGCTCGCATGGTCTGGAATTTTTACTATGACAAAGACTCCGATATCCGTTATATGTTGCCTGCCAAGTCGAACCTTATCAAAAAAGCCTTCGGTTGCAAATACCATGTGCGCGACGGCGTTGTGTATTTTCTCGATACGATGTTCGACAAGCATGCCAATCAGTATCTCGAAGAGTATCGCGGTCAATTGCGGAAAGGTCGCAAGCCGGTTGACGTGCTCAAGGTCGAAGAGTGGCTGCATGACTTTCTCAAGGACGGCGAAAAACGTTGTGGCAACAAAAACGACTCGTCGGAAGCGGACAGCGTGTTCGGCGGAGCCAAGCAGATGAAGTTCTCGCGTGACCGCATTTATGAAGCGGCCAAACGACTCAACGTCATCAAACGCAAAAACAGCCTCGACGGCCAATGGTGGTGGCAACTCCCGGCGGGTCAACCTTCCGGTGAACCGCCGCCGGAAGATTCGCCCGAATTTTCCGAATGGACACCATAAAACAATGCTCCGGGCAGAAACATTTCGCGGAAGTTCGATGAAGTCCCGTAAATTACGATGTTTCGCCCAACTTCCGCCCTCCGCGAGCCGGAAGTTGGTAACCATTGTTTTTGACATCCCAACTTCCGGCCCAAAAACCTCCGGAAGTTCGATTTGAGTCTATAAAATATGACACTTGAACCATGTTCCGTGAAATTAAATTTGCCGTAGCCTCATTTTTTGACTGCGCGTTTTTTTGACGTGGGGATTTCCCAAGTCAAACCAGTTTTTCACCACAGAATCGCGAATTTATGTGCTCGTCGGATTGAGGATGAATGATTCTTACAGCGACCTGAAGAGCGTTTCATAGTCGGTTGAACCGTGCAAGATGCGGAGGACAATCAAATCGTCGGCTTCCATTTGATAGAAAATCAGATGATTGGGAAAATCCCGCACCGACCAAATACGGATGTCTTGGTCTCCCAACTGGGCAACGGCACCCAACTCCGGCATTTCAGAAAGACGCTGAATGGAATGTTGGATGCAATCGAAGAATTTGGCGGCGGCGTCAACACTGTGTTCGCCAAGATAAAACGTTGTATCAACAATATCCGCTCTTGCCAGAGAAGTAAAAATGATACGAAGACTCATGATGACGACTTTGACGTGGCAGCCAACCGATCCTGAACTTCCTGACGCATGGCTTCCCATACCTCATCAGTCATCACAATCCGCTCCTCGCATTGCATGCCGCGTAACACCTCTGCTTCAAGAGCCTGTTGCTCTTTTTTACGTTGATCGGCTTGTACCAGCTCGCAAAAATACGCACTGGCATTTTCGTAACCGTGTTTGGCAATCTGCTGTTGGACGTATTCGGTCAGCGAATCCGACAGCGCGACGTTCATTGTTTGCATGGCAATCTCCCTCTTCCTTCCAGTTTACTTTTGCCGGGGGGACGTGTCAACGCGCCGTGAATGTTTCAGGGATGGTTTTACCACAGGTTTTGACCCATTTTGAACTTTTTTGTATGTTTGAATTTCGATTTAATTCAAACAAGCGTTTTTTCCACGCAAACGGTGGTCTGAATGTGTCACTGAACACCAAAAATGGCTGCAAAACCACTTTCGGATGCGTTTCGCGACTTTTGATTATTGCAACTATTCAAACAAAGTGGCATTCTGCGGCGTTTGATGTCTGAGTCAACCCAGATTACCTATCCACTGACCATGCATTACAGGGCGAGTGTGGAATTTTGTCGTTTTGAGTCGAATTTTTGTCTTTTTGCGTAGAGTGCGTAATTTACGATGCCTACGAAAACAACTATTTCTATTCATAGAGTACGTAATTTATAGTATCTATGAATAACGGCATGATAATACAAAGAAATGAAACAGGATTTAAAAGTCATAAGTCCTTATTGAATAGGTGCTTCTGTCGTTACATTTTTTATATTTGGCCGTGGAATGTATCCCGGGGTTAGACACAGTTTACGGCGGGGGTGACGCTTTTTAATCATTGCTGTATAAGGATTTATGGCAATTCTTCCTGAAGGATTTCATGTGAAAAACTTCAAAACGTTTCATTTTTCAAAAATTACTGGTTTCGGGACTTCCAACTCCATTGTTCCGACACCAGTCAACCCAAAAAATAGAAAGAACTTTTATGGAAACAACTTTCAATATTGAACTTCGTGACATCAATTCAATCACGCCGTATGAAAACAATCCACGAATCAATGACGGCGCGGTCGATGCAGTGGCGGCCAGCTTGCAGGAATTCGGTTTTCGCCAGCCCATCGTTGTTGATGAAAATTATGTCATCATAGCCGGCCACACAAGATGGAAAGCGGCGAAAAAACTTGGACTCAAAAAAGTCCCAGTGCATGTCGCGGTTGATCTTTCCCCGGAACAGGTCAAGGCATATCGAATCTCGGATAATAAAACCGGCGAACTTGCCGAGTGGAATCTTGAAATTTTGCCGATCGAACTTTCGGAACTCCGCGACATGGGTTTCGACATGTCGGTGTTGGCGTTCGATGAAAAGGAACTCGCAAAACTCTTGGCGGCACCGGTGCAATCAGGTAACACCGATCCCGATCACATTCCCGAACCACCGGACGAACCCATCACGCAAAAAGGCGACCTCTGGATTCTTGGCGACCATCGTTTATTGTGTGGTGACAGCGCGAATCCGAATGACGTTGACTACCTTTTGAACGGCAATGTGATTGACGCAACTTTGACAGATCCGCCGTACAACGTGAAGCTTGAGTCTCGTAGCAATAATGCAATTGCCGCAGGACTGTCGAGTTTTACATCAACGCATCATCAACAATTCGACGCCGCTCGTTCGGGAAACCCAGAACCGACAACGCGCAAGTTACGTCCCAAAGATCGGCCTTTGGAAAATGATTTTGTTTCGGATGAGGAGTTTGATCGTTTGTTGGATGCATGGTTCGGTAATATCGCGCGTGTCATGAAACCGGGTGGAGTGTTTTACATTTGGGGGGGCTACTCGAATATGGGGAACTATCCGCCGTTTCTCAAAAAGTACAACTTGTACTTCTCGCAGGCTCTGATTTGGATTAAGGAGCATCCTGTACTCACCCGAAAGGATTTCCTCGGCGATCACGAATGGTGTTTTTACGGCTGGAAGCTCGGTGCGGGACACAAGTTTTACGGGCCGAACAACATCACCGATACATGGCAACTCTCGAAAGACCATGACGGCAATTGCGCGATCGGCAGTGGCGTTCGACTCAATTTTCCCGACGGCTCGCGGCTGGACGTTTTGCCTCCAAGCGACAAGCATCGTGTTCGTGATGTCGAGTTCAACGAGGATACGGTCAATCTCATCGGCATGAATTCTATCACGGACGTCTGGCGTGTCAAGAAGGTCAACCCACAACAGATGGTACACCTTACGCAAAAGCCATGCGAATTAGGCGTTCGCGCCTTGCAATATTCGACATTACCGGGCGAAAACGTGTTGGAATTGTTCGGCGGCAGCGGCTCGACGTTGATTGCCTGCGAAATGACAGGCCGTCGCTGTTTTGCAATGGAAATCGACCGTTGGTACACGGATATTATCGTCAAACGTTGGGAAGAATTCACTGGCCGCAAAGCGGAATTGGTGCGGAAGTCGGATAACGGAAATAACGAATGATCCAAGTTGCCTGGCTCTTACCGATCGGCAACGGATAACCGACTCACATAATATGCACGAAACACTGCAAAACACGGTGTTTTGTGCTACGTTATCCAGAAAAAACTTTCAGAATAACTGCGAACTTTACTGCCTTTCAGAAAAAAATTGAACCATTTTTTGTATCATGCGTATTACATTCCATGAGTACTTATCCCGACTTTTGAATTATCCCGACATGAGTGTCGATTTTGTTTGACCTTCGCTCGG
>Ga0123353_10008171_pt1 | contig 14254 bp, 5 predicted proteins | sample TergutLab28metaG_3_FD_92763 | JGI IMG/M metagenome (GOLD analysis project Ga0123353, IMG submission 92763) | Labiotermes labralis P3 segment gut microbial communities from Petit-Saut dam, French Guiana - Lab288 P3 | ecosystem: Host-associated > Arthropoda: Insects > Digestive system > Gut ... | reverse complement strand
CCGTTTCCTGATCCCTGACCCCTGATACCTGCTCCCTCACAGTGTACTGCGCGAACCCGACCTCATACCCAGCCGGGGCCCACACCTGGCTCTTGCGCAATATGAACGACACCGTGAGTATGATCTCGCCATCGCCAGCTTTTCCCAGGTCATAGGGCACGGCCGCCCACACGCAGCCCCCCGGCGCGGCGTCCACGTTTTCGAGGATACCCTGCTGCACGGTCACGCCGTCACAGGCCAGCTCCCAGCCGAACTCGTAGAATCGCAGGGGCAGGAACAGGTTGCGGTTGCGCAGCAGCACGGCCCGCGCGTCCGGGTCGAAGCCCTCGGCCACGATATCGGAGTAGCACTGCTTGACCTCGTAGTACGACGGGTGCGGCACCCTGTCCGCGCCGATGATGCCGTTGGCGCAAAAATAGCCGTTGGTCTTCCCCTCGCCGAAGTCCCCGCCGTAGATCCACGCCCCATTGGGGATATCCAGCTTTGATTGCAGGTGCGGCGCGTTGCGGATCGCCTGGTCCACGTAGTCCCAGATGAAGCCGCCGCACATGTGCTCGTATGTATAGAAATCCTTCACGTACTCGCGGAAGTTGCCCAGGCTGTTCTCCATGGCGTGGGCGAATTCGCAGTAGAGCACCGGGTGGTCGTCGTACACTTTTACGGGGATGGCCTTGTTGTCCGCGGCCAGGGCGTTGGCGAAGGCATCGAAGGCGCCGGGTTTGAAAGATTTCTTGTGCCGCAGGAGCTCCACCATAGATTCTACGGGGTACATGCGCGAGATGAAATCCGACTTCGTGTAGTCGAAGTCGCCCTCGTAGTGGATGGGCCGGCTGGCGTCCAAAGCCAGGACGGCCTCGCGCTCGTATTGGAAATTGACGCCGTCGCCCGCCTCGTTGCCCAGGGACCAGATGCACACGCAGGTGTGGCTCCTGTCCCGCAACACCATGCGGCGGGCGCGGTCGCACACGGCCTCCCGCCACTGGGGGTGGTCCCCGGGGCAGTTCCTGCGGCGCACGCCGTGGCTTTCCAGGTCGGCCTCGTCCATGACGTAGAAGCCCAGCTCATCGCACAGCTCGTAGAAGAAGGGGTCGTCCGGGTAGTGGCTGGTGCGGATGGCGTTGATGTTGGCCCGCTTCATCAGGTAGAGGTCGTCGTAGTAACGCGCGCGGGGCACGGCCCAGCCGTGGTCGGGGTCGAAATCGTGCCGGTTGACCCCCTTGAGCACCAGCCGCCGCCCGTTGAGCTTGAGCACGTTGCCATCGATTTCCACGCGGCGGAAGCCCACGCGCACGCGCTTTTTCGAGAGGAACCGCCCCGTTTCGTCCCGCAGCACCACCCCGAACCAATAGAGGTTCGGCGTTTCCGCGCTCCACGGCAGCAGGAGCGGGAAGTCCTGCCGGTTGAACTTCACCAATGTTTCCCCCTGTGCCCCGGCGGCTACGCTCTGGGAGGAATACAGCTTGCCGTCCAGATACACCGATACGCTCACTTGCCGGGCCGCCCCCATATTGCGCAGCGTGACGGAGGCCTCCAGCGTACAGGTCTTATAGTCGTCCAGCAGGCCGGTATCGGCGAACAGGTCGTAGACGCAGATTTCCGGCTCCGCCACGAGATAGACCTCGCGGTAGATGCCGCTGAAATTCCACATGTCCTGGTCCTCGAGATAGTAGCCAGAGGAAAAGCGGCGCACCACGGCGGCCAGCTGGTTTTCGCCGGGCAGGAGAAAATCCGTGATGTCGAACTCCGCCGGGGTCATCGACCCCTGGGAATAACCTGCGTAGTGCCCGTTGACATACACCTCCAGGGAGGATTTCACCGCGCCGAAGTGCAGGATTACCCGTCTGCCGTCCCAGGCCATGGGCACCTCGAACACCCGCCGGTAGATGCCCGCCTCGTTGGTGTCCTCATAGACCGTCGGGATCTCCCGCTTCTTCTTGGAGACATACCTGTCATGGATCGACGACGCCAGGTAGAAGGGCTTGCCGTAGCCCTCCAGCTGCCATACGGAGGGCACAGGGGTCAGATCCCAGGCGCTGTCGTTGAACTCCGGCCGGGTGTAGAACGGGTTGATCCCCGGGCGCAGATCCCGCTGCCAGAGGAAGCGCCACTGGCCGTCCAGGCTCAGCTTGTAAGGCGACGCGCCGGTGGCGTACTCGCCGCCCTCGTCGCAGGGCAGGGCGGGGTTGCGCCCCGGCAGCTTGTGCTCCCCGATGAATGCGGCGTCGTCGCGTGGTTTCATAGCGCAGGCCTCCTATTTTCATCTGGCGCTATTATAACATAGGTTACGACAAAAGGCAAGACAAAAACACGCGCGGGCGCACCTGGGTGGGTGCGGCGGCGCGTGTTTTTGGGGTTCGACGGGGTTTTGCGGGATTGCGTTTGTGTATAGGCACGCCCTAAAAACAACAAAAAGTCTCAATCCCCCGAAGGGGTCATTTGCCGTTCGAACGCTGGATATCACCACTCAGGAGGCAACCATAGCAATCGCGTCTCAATCCCCCGAAGGGGTTTTGTGGGATTGTGTCCTGAATGCGCAGGGCACCTATGGAAAGAAAGAGCTTTCGTCTCAATCCCCCGAAGGGTACACACCAATCTTAACAGATTTCCCCGGCGCTGTCAAGTAAAAAATCACCTTTTCTCGAACACAACCCCCCTGTCGTTGGTCACGTCGCCGTCTAGGCGCAGGGGGATGGGCGGGCCGAGATACTTCGGTTTGGGCTTGAGCATACACATAGCGAAATCCTTGCAGCGGGCGAAGGCCTCGCGCAGGCTGTTCTTCGCCTGGGTGGCGTAGGGGCGGTAGTCGCAGGACACGCCGTAGGCCTCCAGGCCCAGCTGGCGGGCGATGTAGAGCGCGCGAAACAGGTGGTAGCGCTGGGTGACGATGATGATCTTTTTCGCCTGGAACACGTCGCGGGCGCGGTAGAGGCTGTCGTAGGTGGAAAAACCCGCGTGGTCCATAAACACGGCACTGGAGGACACGCCGTGGTCCACGGCGTACTGCTTCATGCAGGTGACCTCGTCGTATTCCAGCTGCCCGTGGTCGCCGCTCATGAGCAGCGCGGGCGCGGCCCCGGCCTCAAACAGCGCCACGGCGCGGCGGCAGCGGTCCTCGAGCATGTGGCTGGGCGCGCCGCCGGGCATCACCTTCGCCCCCAGTACGAGCACGCAGTCCACGCCCTCCAACCGCGCGGCCTGTTCCTGCGGCAGGATGCTGGGGGCTTCCACGTGGGCCATGTAGAGGTTCGCGCCAGCCATAGCGATGCCTGCGCACAGCGCCAGGCACAGCGCCAGCGCGAATTGCCTTGCTCTTTTGCGCCGCCTGCGCCGCACATTGCGCGAGGTCATCACGCGGCGAAGCACCCGATTGGCTTTCGGCAAGTTAAACACCCCCTTCTATTATACACATAAAAGCGAGGGAACACAAGAGATTTTGTGATTATTTCTTTCCCTTTTGGAAAAAATAATTGGGAATATACGAAGGGGGCAGCCGTCTTGCGCAGAAAACACGCATGCCGTTCCATCAGGCGATACCGCGCGGGGGCCCTGCGGGGGCTACGCATGCTCCGCAGGCAGTACCAGGGCTCGCTTAAGCCAAAGGGCAGGGGCGGCGCGGTCTACCAGGAGTGGCTGCGGGACAACCACTACCTCATCGAGCGCGAGGGCAAAGCCGCCCTGCGGGAACTGCGGCACGCGAAGGTGAGGCCCGCAGCGTTCTTCGCCGTGCTGCGCATCTGCCGGGATTTATGCGCCGGGGGGGATACGCCGGACGGCGAAGCCCTCGCGCAGGCCCTGCTGCGGGCGAAATCCAAATCGGCGGGGGTGGCGCTCGCCCCCCTCGCGCTGCGGCTGGCGCTCATCGAGGGAGCGATCCTATCTGCGCGTATAAATGACCCGGCGGAACAGGTCAAGCTGCTCAGCGGGGCGGTGACGGGGCTGCGCGCCATGCCGGATATGGATTTCGCCGCGGTGCTCGAGCAGGTAAGCCCCCTGGAGCGCTGCCTGCGCCGCGACCCCGCGGGGGTCTACCCGCGCATGGAGGAGGGCAGCCGGGCGGTGTACCGGCACCTGCTGGCCGAACGAGCCAGGCGCAGGGGCCGCGGCGCGGAGGAGGAGGCCCAGGCCCTGCTGGAGCGGGCGATGGGCGCCTCGGGTCCGGAAAGGCACGTAGGCACGGCCCTGTTGGAGCGGGCCTATCATCCCAAACGGGGCACCGCGCTGCTGACCTGCGAGACGGCGCTGCCGGTTCTGCTGGCCGGGGGCCTCGCCCTCGCGCTGCGGACATGGTATGTGTTCCCGCTGCTGTGCCTGCCGCTGACCGCGCTGGGGCGGGTGCTCCTGGAGGCCGTGTTCCTGCGGGGGGCGCAGCCGGTGCCCCTGCCGCGCATGGAGCTGGGCGGCGCGGTGCCCGAGGAGGGCAGGACCCTCGTCACGGTATCCACCCTGCTGCCCTGCGCGGACCTGGGCAGGCACATGGAGGAGCTGCACAGCTCCAACGGGGGGCAGTATGTCGATATATGCATGCTGGCGGACCTCAAAGGCGCCGACGCCGCCGAGCTGCCGGGGGACGATGCGGATTTACAGGCCGCGCGTACTGAGACGGAGCGCCTCTGCGCAAAGTACGGCGGTGGGTTTATTCTTGCCGTAAGGCACCGGACGTACTCGCCCACGATGGGGAACTACGCCGGGCGGGAGCGCAAGCGCGGGGCCATATGCGACCTGGTGAACGCCATCCACGGCGGGGAGACGGCGCCGTTCCGCCTGCTGTGCGGGGACCTGGCGTACCTGCGCGCGTATAAATATCTTTTGGCCCTGGACGCCGACACGCAGCTGCCCCTGGATACCGTGCCAGAGATGGTGTCCGCGGCGCTGCACCCCTGCAACCGGCCGCGGTTCGATCTGGCGCTGGGCAGAGTGGTGCGTGGTTACGGCATTTTAGCCCCCCATGTGGAACTTGATTTAGAGTGCGCGCGTAAAAGCGCATTCGCCCACGCCATGGCCGGGGAGGGCGGCAACAGCCCCTATTCCAACCGCGTGAGCGAGCGCTACCAGGACTTGTTCGGCTGCGGCATCTTCGCGGGCAAGGGCCTGATCGACATCGAGGCCTTCGCGGCGCTGGAGCGGGCACGGCCCTTCCCCCGGGAGCAGGTGCTCAGCCACGACATCCTGGAGGGCGGCTACCTGCGCACAGGCTTCCTGGCCGACGTGCACATGGCCGACGGCTTCCCCGCGCGGCAGGGGAGCTACTTCACCCGGCAGGAGCGTTGGGTGCGCGGCGACTGGCAAAATCTACTGTTCCTGAGCAAAAAAAGAGGCTTGCCCCGCCTGAGCCGCTACCAGCTGTTCGACAATCTGCGGCGCTCGCTGACCGCGCCGGGGTGCCTTACGGCGATTGCCGTGTCGCTGTTCGCGCCGCCGCCGGTGTCCTGGATTCTTGCGCTGGCCGGGGTGCTGGGCGTATGCGGCGGGCAGGTGATCTCCGCGCTGCGGTGCCTGTGCTCGGGCGGGCTTGCGATGCTTTCGCGGGACTACTACGCGGGCGGGCTACCCGCGGCCCTGGGGGACCTGATCCGCGGAGGGCTGCAGCTGGTCCTCCTGGCGCAGGAGGCCTGGGTGAACGCCTGCGCGGCCATGCGCGGCCTGTGGCGGGGCCTGGTCACCCGGAAAAAGCGCCTGGAGTGGACCACCGCCGCCCAGGGGGAAAAGGCGAAGAAGCTCTGGCGCGCGATGCTGCAGCTCTGGCCGAGCCTGGCCGCCGGTGGGCTGCTGCTGGCGTTCGGCGGGGCGGGGCAAAGGCTGGCGGGCATCGCAATATTGGCGGATTTGCTCTTCGCGCCGCTGAGCGGGAGGCAGACCAAGAAAGATACCCCCAGGCTCGGCGGGGAGGACGGAGCGCGCGTGCAGGACTACTGCAAAGCGATGTGGAGCTACTTCGAGACCTACTGCACCGCGGACCAGCACTGGCTCCCGCCGGACAACGTGCAGGAGGCCCCGGTGTTCCGCGTGGCTGCCAGGACCTCGCCCACGAACCTGGGGCTGTACCTGCTGTGTATCCTGGCGGCGCGGGACCTCGATCTGATCGACACGCAGGGCATGGCCGGGCGCCTGGAGCGGGCGCTGGGCGCCATCGAGCGCCTGGAGCGCTGGCACGGCAACCTGCTCAACTGGTACGATACACGCACGCTGTGCCCCCTGGAGCCGAAATGTGTCTCCACGGTGGACACGGGGAATTTCCTGGTGTCGATACGCACGCTGAGGAGGGGGCTGGAGGAATACGCGGATAGCTCCCCCCGGCCTGCGGCCACCCCCCTCGCCTGCGAGGGGGGCTTGGCGGGCGGCCCGCCTGCTATCGAAGCAATCATAGAGCGCCTGCGCCTGCTGGAGGAAAGCTGCGACCTGCGGCCCCTGTATCATCCGAGGCGGAAATTGTTCCACATCGGGCTGGATTTGAGCGCGGGGAAGGTCTCAAGCTCGTATTACGACCTGCTGATGAGCGAGGCGCGCATGACCAGCTACTACGCCATCGCCACGCGCGCCGTGCCGAAAAAGCATTGGGGCGCGCTGGGCAGGACCCTGGCGCAGCAGGGGCGGTTCACCGGGCCGGTGAGCTGGACGGGCACAATGTTCGAGTACTTCATGCCCTACCTGTTCCTGCCCGCGCCCAGGGGGACGCTGGGCTATGAGGCGCTAAGGTTCTGCCTGCGCTGCCAAAAGGCAGGGGCTAAAGGACAATTCCCCTGGGGCGTAAGCGAGAGCGGCTTCTACGCCTTCGACCCGAACCTGAACTATCAATACAAGGCCCACGGGGTGCAGAAGCTCGGGCTGCGGCGCGGCCTGGACAGCGAGCTGGTCAGCTCGCCCTATTCGAGCTTCCTGGCCATGCAGCTAGCCCCCAAAAGCGCCCTGCAAAATCTGCGCCGCTTCGAACGCATGGGGATGCTGGGCAACTGCGGGTTCTACGAGGCCGCCGACGCCACCCCCGGGCGTGTGCGCGGGCAGGACTATGCCGTGGTGCGCAGCTACATGGCGCACCACGTGGGCATGAGCATGCTCGCGGCGCTCAACGCCCTGCGGGATGGCACGCTGCGCCGGCGATTCCTATCCGACGAGGAGATGGCCGCGGCCAAAGGCCTGCTGCTGGAGCGCATCCCCGACAGGGCGGCTGTGTTCCGGGATATCGACCTGCGGGATACACCCCGGCCGAGAGAGCGGGTGTCCTCCGCCAGGCAGGTGTTCAACCGGGCCGACCCCGCCGCGCCCCGGGCGCACCTGCTCAGCAACGGCGAGTGGAGCTGCGTGGTAACCGACTGCGGGGCGGGGGCCTCGTTCTACCGGGGGGTGAGCATCTTCAAGCACTCCCCGGATCTGCTGCGCAGGCCCTGTGGGGTTCTGGCTGTCATCCGGGAACAGGGCGGGCCGCCGGTCTCCGTTACACCCGCGCCGCACTACAACGCGGGGAAACGCAGGGTTGAGTTTGCCGCTACGGAGGCGCTGCACTACGGGGAGTGCGGTGGCGTCGCGGCGGCAATGCGCACGAGGGTGCACCCCAGGCTCCCGGGAGAGCAGCGGCAGTTCACGCTGAAGAACATCGGAAAAACGACGGTAAAGGGCAGCCTGTGGGTGTATTTCGAGCCAAACCTGGCGCCCATTCGCGAGGAGGCGGAGCACCCTGCGTTCACACAGCTGTTCCTGACGGACGCCTACGACGCGCAGCAAGAAATCGCGATATTCACGCGCAGGCGGGGTGAATCCGGCGAGACGCTCTCCCTGGCGGCGGGGTGGAGCAAAGGCGCGCAGGCCATCTGCGAGCGCTCGCGGGAAAAAGCCCTGCGGCGGGGCATGCCCTTCGGGTCCACAGTGCTTGAAGGCAAAGACGCGGGCAACGGCATGGCCTGCGCGGCGTTCGAGATTCAATACCAGCTGTCGCCGGGGGAAACGAAGGAGTGGAGCCTGTTTCTCTGCGTGGGCATGACCGCGCAGGAAGCCGCCGGGCGGCTGCAGCATCTGCGCAACGAGCCGCAGCCCCTGAAGCGCTGGGCCGGGTGCCCCTTCCGGGAGGGGGAATTGCCCAGCGCGTTGGCCCAGCGGGCCCTGCCCAGGCTGCTGTTCTACGCGCCTAGTACGCCCGCGCAGGCCCAGGCCAGGGAACGGCTGAAGTCCCCACGGCAGGCACTGTGGCCACTGGGGCTCTCGGGGGAGGAACCCTATATCTATATGGGGATCAGGGGGCAGGAGGCAGGAAACAAGGGTGCGGAGAATGGGGGCACGGCGGAGGACGTGGCCGCCGCGTTGCCCTGGTTCAGCCTGTTCCGGCGGCTGCGGGCGGCGGGGCTGCCCTGCGAGCTGGCCGTGGGCTACCGGGAGGGCGGGGACTACGACAGCCCGGTTTCTGCCGCGCTGCGGGAGGCCCTGCGCCGGGAGGGCTGCGCGCATCTGGAGAACCAGCGCGGCGGGGTACGCCTGATCAACCTGCGCCGGGCAGATCACAGCGCTTTGGAAGCCCTGGAGGCCTACGCCGCCTATTTAGGCAGCAAGGACGAGGAATCGGGCATCTGGGGGACGGAAAGCGGGGCGCTTCTGCCGATTCTGTCAGCAGGGTATAGCCATGATGATATCGGTGAAGGCGTGCGGGTAGGACACGGCAGGTTCTTGCCCGGGAAATTCGTGATCGATAAGACCCCCCTGGCGCCTGGTGCCTGTCCCCTCCCCCCTGTTTTGCCATGGAGCTTGCCGCTGTGCAATCCCGCGTTCGGCACGCTGGTGAGCGACAGCGGCCTGGGCTTCACATGGGCGGTGAACGCGCGGGAGAACAAGCTCAGTCCCTGGTACAACGACCCCTGCGCGGACAACAAAGGCGAGCTGCTGCTGCTGAAATTCGGCAGCCAGGTGGTGGACCTGCTGGCTGGGGCGCGGTGCGAGTTTTCCCCGGAAAGGGCCCGTTGGTCCGGGGCGGTGCACGGCATAGAGTACGTTGTGACCTGCGCCGTGCCGGCCCGGGGGCTGTGCAAGCGGGTGGAGATTTCCCTGCGCAACCACACGGACAGGACGCTCACGCCCGCGCTGGCGTACTACCTGGAGCCGGTGCTGGGCGTGCGCCGGGAGCCGCAGTTGCCCGTGCAGGGGGAGGTCCTGCCCGACGGCATGCTGCTGCGCGGCCCCGCCGCCGCGGTGGACGGCTTCGCGGCGCTGCTGATGCCCGGCGGCGCGGATTTTACGTGCGTTTCAAGGGCGGAGTTCCTTAAAGGGAACTGGAATGCCGGGGGCGGGTATCCCCAGGCGGACCCCTGCGCGGCGGTGGGCAGGCGCCTGCAATTGCCCCCGGGCGGGGAGAGCGCTTTCGAGTTCATGCTGAACTGGGGCGCACGGAAAAACGCCGCCCTGACCGCGCATCTGGTGGCGGAATTCTCTGATTCCCACGCCCGGGTGCCGGACGCCGGAGCAGATGAGATGTTGAACACCTGGCTGCCGCACCAGGTGATCGCGGGGCGGCTGTGGGGGAGGACAGGCCACGCGCAGTGCGGCGGGGCCTGGGGGTTCCGGGACCAGCTGCAGGATGTGCTGGCTTTGATCGGCACCCGCCCGGAGATCACGCGCAGGCAGATCGCCCGGTGCGCGGCGGTCCAGTTCCCGGAGGGGGACGCCCTGCACTGGTGGCACAGGCTCCGGGGGGGCGTGCGGGGCGTGCGCACGCGCTACGCGGACGACTACCTCTGGCTGCCGTTCGTGTGCGCGGAATATGTCCTGCGCTCTGGGGACAAAGATTTTCTGGATGTGAAGGTACCCTTTCGGGAGGGGGAATCCCTCGAACCGGGGGAAACGGAGCGGTACGCGGTGTATTACCTGGGGCGGGAAGGGGTTTCGCTCTACGAGCATTGCGTATGTTCGGCCGAGCGGGCGCTGGGCCTGCTGGGGGCCCACGGCCTGCCCCTGATGCTGGGCGGCGACTGGAACGACGGCATGGACCGCGTGGGGGCGGGCGGCACTGGCGAAAGCGTGTGGCTGGGGATGTTCCTCATCATGGTGCTGGAACGCATGGCTCGCCTGTGCGAATGGAGGGATGACCCGGAACTCGCCGGGAAGTACAAATCGCAGGCAAAGGCCATGCGGGAAAGGATCGACGCGCACTGCTGGGCGGGAGACCGGTATCTGCGTGCGTTCTGGGACGACGGGGCGCCCTTGGGCGGGCCGAATAACGAGCCCTGCGGGATTGACCTGCTGCCGCAGTGCTTCGCCTCGCTGTGCGGCATGCCGGACAAAATGCGGGTCAACATGGCGCTCAACACCGCTATGGCCTATCTTGTGGACGAGGAACACGGCATCGCGCGCCTGCTGAAGGAACCCTTTACCCACAGGGGGAGGCGCGCGGGCTATATCAACGACTACCCGCCGGGGGTACGCGAAAATGGCGGGCAGTATACCCACGCGGCGGTGTGGCTGTGCATGGCCCTGCTCAAGGAGGGCCGCAAGGACGAGGCCCGGCATGTGCTGCGCATGCTCAACCCCGCGGAATTTTGCCGGGACCTCCAGCGCATGGAAACCTACCGGGCGGAACCCTACTTCCTGGCGGGGGATGTCTCCGGCGCGCCGGGGGGTGAGGGCCGGGCCGGCTGGACGATCTACACCGGCGCGGCGGGGTGGATGCTACGGCTGGTGGAGATGATGGGGGAGATAAGCTGAAATTTATCTTGACAACCCTTCAGCAAGGTGTTAAAATACGAGTAATATTCCGCAGGCCCCTTCGGGGGATTGAGGCACGCAAGGGCAGTCCGCGGGCCGCCCAGCATTGCAAAAAACAAACCCACCGGAACCACCCGGTGGGTTTGCCTTGATTCGATTCGAGCGCCTGCTGGCTGCCTGACCTTATACTTCCGCCGCCTTTACATACTTCCCTGCCAGCGCGGTAATTTTATCGAACGCCCCGGCGGCAATCCAGTCCTTATTCACCAGGTTTCCGCCCACGCCGAAGCCCAGCGCGCCTGCCCGCAGGAACGCCGGGATATTCGCGCAGTCCACGCCGCCCACGGCCAGGAACTTCAAATGGCTCAGAGGGGCCCGCAGCGCCTGGATATACCCCGGCCCCAGCACACCCGCGGGGAACACCTTGATGAAGTCCGCGCCGTACCGGTGCGCGGCGGCGCATTCCGTGGGGGTCATGCACCCGGGCAGGGACACCAGCCCCAGCGCGCGCGTTTCCGCGATCACTGCCCCGTCCGCGTTGGGCGAGATGATGAACCCCGCCCCGGCGCCGTGGGCCAGGCGCAGCTGTTCCAGGGACATCACTGTGCCCGCGCCCACGCGCACAGAACCGCTGCAGGCCTCCCGTATCGCCGCGATGGCACTGGCCGTGCGCAGGAAGCTTTCCGGCGCGGCCTGGTTGAAGGTGACCTCGATCAGCGAAATCCCTCCCGCCAGTAAGGCGCGCGCCAGCGGCACGGCCTGCCCCTCGGGCAAACCACGCACAATGGCGATGAGCTTTTTATCGATGATTCGCGCTATGATTTCGTCACGCATGGGGACCTCCTGAAAATTAAAATCCCAGCACCGCCGGCAACAGCTTGAACAAATAATCCCCAAGCAGGCCCGGCACCCCGGTGATGAAGCACCAGAGCTGCTGCGGCAGGCAGGAAAGGAAATCCGTGGGCAGGGGCTTGTAGTTCGGGTCCGCACCGGCGAAGCTCGTTTTGGTGATGGCCAGCTCGTCATAGGCGGCGGAAATCTCCGTTTCCGGGTCGTAGGTATACGCCTGATAGGTCAACGTATTGCCCTCTATGGAAATCCCCGTGAAGATCGGCTTGCCGGGCTGCTCGCTGCGCGCCATGGCGCTCTTGATCGCCGGCAGGACATTCTTCTTGATATCGTAGCGCTTGGAGCACGCCGCGCCGGGCAGGAGGTAGATCGCCGCGCCGGGGTCGGTGTAGGCGCTGGCGGCCTCCCCGGCGGGCTTGTCGCCGCGCATGGGCTTTGTGCGGGCATAGACGTGGTCGTGGCCGGACATCACCAGGTCCACGCCGGCCTTGTCGAACAGGGGAATGAGCACGCGGCGCATGAGCATGGTGTCCGGGTCACTGGAGTGGCTCCCCATGGTGTAGGGGGGCCTGTGCATCATGACGATCTTCCAATTGGCGTTACTTTGCTTCATATCGTTAAGCAACCAGTTCTGCTGCATCATGGTCATGGGGTACATGTCGTTGGAGTTGAGCACGGCGATGTGGACGTCGCCGTAGTCGAAGGAGTAATACACCCCCGTCAGATTGCTCAGGAAGTTCTTCGGCTCCTTAAGCGTAAACATATGGCGGAACCAGTTCCATTTCAGGTTGCCATCGTGGTTGCCCGCAACGGGCGCCAGGGCCGCGTTCGCGTTCACGCCCGCAAAGGCATCGAAGAACATATCCCACTGGGCGTTGCTGCAATCGTTGGTCAGGTCCCCCAGAATCACGGAAAACGCCGCCTCCGGGAACTCCTCCCATGCCTCGATGTGCGTTCTGGCGCTGTAGGCGAAATCCTTTTCGCTGCTGGCCTGCGCGTCGCCCGTGACGATGAAGCTGAAGTCCTTACCCCTGCCGGGGTTGGATTTGAAATAGCCGGTTTCGCTGTATTGCTCATCGCCGCCTACACGATAGGCATGGCTTTTATTTGGCTCTACGCTCATAACTGCCGAGTGGGCATAATAGTCTTGGAATTTTGTGGTTGTACCGTTTCCGGCATATTGTCTTGTGCCGTCTGTTTCCAGCACATACACAACAGATTCGCAATTTCTTTTTGTATACCAGTGAAAGCCAATGGTGCTGCCCTCCTCACCGGCATATGTGCACACCACACGGAAGGGTTTGTAGTCCTCCTCCGTTGCGAGGGGCGCGAGTTTCTCCAAAAAATCCAGAGCGTTATACTCGTCATTCTCCGCCGCCTGAATCCCGATGCCAAAGCAGCCCAGCAGCAGGGCCAGGCCCAGCAATACCGCAAAAAGCTTACGCATTTTCATTGGTTTCCTCCTGCTTCCATGTGATATCTTTGAATTTCACGCTCTTGGTCAATGTCAGCGTAATGGGGAATGCCCCCTCCCCCTCGAACGCGCCCACACCCGTGGCTGTGGCCGTCAGGGCGGACTTCAGCTCAAGCCTGAGCTCCTTGATATGGTCATCTGTCCGCGCGGGGTCGCGCACCTGGTCCGTGGCGTCGGCTTGCTCGATAAAGGCCTTGTTCACGGTGGCGAACAGGGTGAACTCCGCGGGTTCGAGGCTGTAGTCCTCCACCACCAGGTATTCCCCCGCCTTGTCCAGCTGCGCCAGAATATCCGCCTTGTCCGCGGGCGTCAAAAGCCGTTCCGCCGCCGCCGTCGCCAGCCTGCCCTCGATCTGGTACTGGTTATTCGCGGTCTTCACCGCGGAATCGCCCATCTGCTCCAGCACATATTCGCGTTTAACATCGGCGTCTTTGTTCTTCATCGAGGTATTGCGCCCCTCCGCAATGTCCTTTTCCAGATCCACCAGGCGCTTGGCCACCTCCAGCTCCAGCACGTCGCTGATCTTCAGGCCCTCCAGCAGGTCCTGTGCCTGCAGGGCGCTGCATAGCGCGGGATACAGCGCGGGCATATCCGTACCCTCCCCCGCCTTGTACGTCAGCGAGCCCTTGATGTAGTTGATGATATTGCCCTTGATGACGTCTTTCCCGGCCTGCAGGGCGCTGTTGCCGGCCTGGATGTCGTCCATGCCGTAGCCGGTTTCCATGACGAAGCCCTCCGCGCCCCGCAGCAGGCCCACCAGAGCGTTAAAATACATTAGGGGATCGGACTGTGCGACGGCCAGCGGGGTTTTCGCCACCAGCGCCGGGGCTTCCTCCTCCTCCTCTGCCGCCGCGCAGGCAAACAGCCCAAGAGCCAGCGTGCAGGCTAGAACGATCGCGAGCAATGCTTTGATGGATTTCATAAAATGCCTCCTAAAATTTATTTTAACTGTAGGGCGGCGCATGCTTGCCGCCCGCAATCAAAATCTTATTTTCCTGCCTTCACCCGGCTTCCCTCAAAGGGCGCCAGCCCGGTTTCGTCGAACTGGTACACCGCCTCCATGAGGATATCCAGGCAGGCCTCCACGGTTTTGGGCTGCAGGCGGTCCACGGTGTCCAGCCGGGTATGGTAGTAGTCCGCCGGGGTGGGGTCCATGGCGGCCAGCAGGGCGGCGGGCAGGCCCGCCTGGGTGGCGGCCGTGGCGTCGCTGGCGCCTAAGAAGAGGTTCGCGTAGGGCACGTCGTGCCCGGCGGT
>Ga0123353_10008168_pt1 | contig 14258 bp, 11 predicted proteins | sample TergutLab28metaG_3_FD_92763 | JGI IMG/M metagenome (GOLD analysis project Ga0123353, IMG submission 92763) | Labiotermes labralis P3 segment gut microbial communities from Petit-Saut dam, French Guiana - Lab288 P3 | ecosystem: Host-associated > Arthropoda: Insects > Digestive system > Gut ... | reverse complement strand
TTTTGATCCATTCGCGAAAACCGGTGACTTCCCTGTTGTTCTTGAGCACCACGTATGAGGCGATCGTGGGGGAGAGCGCGCTCAGCGCCACCAACCCATACAGCCAGGGCGCACTCTCGACGGTCAGCCCGAATGTTTTGAAAACGTTGATGATCGCAAAACAGACCAATGTGATCGCGAACGTTAATACCAAGAACTGAATGACGATCTTTTTATTCATGAATGTGTATTCTCCTCCTATGTAATACCAGCGTTCGGTGGTGGTTCACCGACTTCATAGAGCGCGACGATCCTCCTTCTTGACTACTCGCAATCCATCTTATCAGAGCACTACTTAGACTCAGTTCTGTCGAGGAGAAGATCGGAACAGAGAGGTCCGAGGACCTTTCAAACGTGCGGTATCATTGACCCAGAGAATAAGGAGAGCGCAACATGCCAAAAAAGTTCGCCTTCATAGGAGCCGGTTCATTCGAGTTCACGAATGATCTCGTAAGGGACATCCTCACCTTCCCCCTGTTCGGCGATGCCGAGTTCGCACTCATGGATATCGACCCCGAGCGCTTGGACTATGCAAAACGATCGGTCGAGGCGATCATCGTTGCCGGCAACTACCCAGCAATGGTGACCGCGACCCTCGATCGCGTCGAAGCGCTTCGCGGGGCTGACGGGGTACTCATCACGATACTTCAAGGTGGTGTCGATGTCTGGCGTCATGACATCGAGATCCCCGCAAAATATGGAGTGGATATCAATGTGGGAGATACACGCGGACCCTCCGGGATCTTTCGATTTCTGCGGACCGCCCCGGTCATGCTCGACATCATCCGCGACGTCGAGCGGGTCTGCCCCAATGCGATCGTGCTCAACTACACCAATCCCATGGCGCTTCTCTGCGGTTATCTGCAGCGGCAGACCGAGGTCAGTGTCACCGGGCTCTGCCATAGTGTCCAGGGTACGGCCGAATTGCTCGCCGGTTTTCTCGGTGCCGACGAGGAGGACATCACCTATACGTGTGCGGGGATCAACCATCAGGCGTTCTTCATCAAGTTCGACTGGAACGGAAAAGACGCGATACCGCTTCTAAGAGACCTCGTTGCTCACGATCCGGTCATCTACAATACCGAGCCGGTGCGTAGTGAGATGTTCCTCAATCTGGGTTACTACCCTTCAGAGTCCTCGGGTCATAACTCGGAGTACAATCCGTGGTTTCGAAAACGTCCCGATCTGATCGAGCGGTATTGCACGAGCGGCACCGGCTGGAATCCCGGAGTGCATCGCTACATCCTCGATGAGTACCTGATGCGTGAAGACACATGGAAGGACGAGTTCGAGAGGAGGTTGACGCAAGAGAGCGTCGATCTGGATAAGGGGACCGAGTACGCTGCCGATATCTTCAACGCGATCTTCGGGGATCACACACCGTTCAATTTCAACTGCAATGTCCGCAACTTCGGTCTCATCGACAACCTGCCACAGGGAGCATGTGTCGAAGTACCGGCGATCGCATCGAAAGACGGTATCACCCCGATACCGGTGGGATCACTTCCCGACAACCTCGCCATCTTGATCAACACCTCTGCGCGTTGCGAGGAACTCGCCATCGATGCTGCGATCGAGGGGGATGCGTGGAAGGTATTCCAGGCGATACTGTTCGATCCTTTGACCTCGGCGGTGCTCTCGATGGATGAGACGAAACAATTGGTACGCGAGATGTTGGAGCAGAACAAAGACTACCTTGGTTTCTTTCATTCACTGAACTGGTGAATGATAAGCTATAAACGTCGGTAAATTGCCGTGTGCAATGTGCGAGAGGAGCGCTCATGAGTCTAAGAAAATTCCTGAAAACTCTGATGCTGACGATGGTGGTGATATGTGCCCTGGTCCTAGTCGCGGGTTGCACAAGTGCCGCCGAGGATGACGGTACCGATGCGACCACCGTGACCGATGACCAGACTGTTCTGACATTTTGGGTCCACATCGATAATCTATGGAACGCGGAGCAGGACAAGATCATCGCCGAGTTCGAGGCGGAGAACCCCGACATCGTGATCAAGAAAGAAGCGTTCCCTTGGGATGACTTCGAGGCAAAGATCCAGACATCGCTCGCGACCAAAGAGGGCGGAGCGGACATCTATCTCCTGTGGGGAGGCTGGGCAGGTGACTACGCCGATACCGGGGTATTCTCGCCGGTACCTGCTGACTTCATGGCGGAGGTCAAAGAAGACAGCTATGAGCCGGTCCTCGGCTCTTTCGAGTACGACGGTAATTACTACGGAGTGCCGCTCGAGTTCAACAACGAGTATGGCGGCATGTTGGTCAACACCCCCAAGTTCGAGGAGCTCGAGCTCGACTATCCTGCGACCTGGGACGAAATGATCGATATCGCGCGTGACGTGACGGTCCCCAAGGGCAATACATTCGAGTTCCGCGGGTTCGACTTTCCCGGTGAGGATTCACTGACCTATGTGTGGACCTCGATGATCCTTTCATCGGGTGGACAGTACATGGACGGCGACGAGTTCACCTTCGCCACACCGATCGGCATCGAGACCATGCAGACGCTCGTCGACTATATCAAGGTCGATGGTCTGACCGATCTGGACGGTATCACGAACGCCGAAGAGCAGGAGCCCTATCAGAAGTTCTTCCTCGGCGAGTCCATGATGGTCCCGCGTGGTCCCTGGGTCGTCCCCGAGGGCGAAGAGGAGTATGGCCTGACCTATGGAGTGGACTTCGAGTTCGTGTCGATGCCGTTCTACGGTGCGGACAAGAAATTCGCCGCAGAAACCGGTTGGGGTCTTGCGGTCAACGCCGCGACACAGAACCCGGATGCCGCGTGGAAGTTCGTTGAGTTCTGGAGCCAGAAAGACCGACTCCTTGAATACAACATCGCGACCGCGACGATCCCTCCGTACAAGTCGCTGGCACACGATCCGCGCTTCGTTGAGGCGGTGCCCTACATGGCTCCTATCATCGACATCCTTGATGGTGGTCAGTTCATCGGTCACTTCAACACCTCAACACTCAAAGAGGAAGTCGCCAATATGTTCGTCGATATCATCGATAACGGCACATCCGTAGAAGATGCGGTCAAAGCGCTCGACGACATCATGAACAACCAATAGTACGGGTAAATGCGTGAAGTGGAACAGATCATCTGCTCCACTTCACGACAATAGAATAGAGGAGGCCGCACTCTGAAAAACAACCGGTTCGTGTTCTTCGTGCTGTTGCCGATACTCCTGTTGTACTTTACGTTCCTCGTATTGCCAATAGGTGCCGGGTTTGTTATGTCATTTTTTGACTACAATCCTCTGCGCACGAACAACGATTTCGTCGGGCTGGCGAATTTCGCCCGTCTGACCAACGATCCGGTCTTCTTCAAGGCACTTCGCAATACGCTCTACTTCGTCTTCGCGACCGTACCGCTCAACATCATCATCACCTTGATCATCGCCCAGCTCATCTCGTCTTTGGACTGGTCGAAGCTGCGCGCGTCGTTTCGGGTGCTGTTCTTTATGCCTTGTATTGCGCCATTGGTCGCGTCGAGTATGGTGTGGAAGCAGTTGTATAACGTACGCTACGGGATCATCAACTCGATGCTCGAAGGTCTTTTCAACATCCAACCGATCAATTGGTTGGGTACCCAGTCGTTGGTCATCCCGTCAGTGATCCTTTTCACGTTGTGGGCCGATATGGGTTATAACGTCATCATCTTCTCCGCCGGGATGGATGGGATTCCCAGCGACTTTTATGAGGCAGCCAATATCGATGGCGCAGGTCCGATCTCACGGTTCTTCAATATCACCCTTCCGCTGCTCGGTCGTACGTTCAGCTTTGTCATAGCGATGACGTTCATCTCACACTTCCAGATGTTCGCTCAGTTCCAAGTACTTGCGACCAAGGGTGGTCCGAATAATGCAGGGACGGTACTCACCTATCTGATATATAAGACCGCGTTCCAGAATAAGAATATGGGCTACGCCTCGGCGATCGCCATCACGCTCTTCTTATTGATCATGATCTTCACGATCGTTCAACAACGCGTGAACCGGGTCGATTGGGGATACTGATGGCTGTGGACACTCGTCATAAAAGACACTCCATCGGTCAATACATCTCTCTGGCGATCCTCTCATTGGTCGCGCTCTTTATCATCGCACCGTACATCTGGATGCTCATGTCATCGTTCAAGTCAACTCAGGAGATCGTACAGAACCCCGGAGTGATACTGCCAATCAATTGGACTCTTGCGGGCTACCGCAATGTATTGACCAACTCGCCATTCTTCAGGTGGTTCCTCAATAGCGCCATAGTCGCGACCAGCATTACCGTGCTGGTGGTGTTCACGTCGACGTTGGCGGGATTCGTCTTCGCGAAGTTCGAATTCAAGGGCAAGGAGGCCCTGTTCTGGCTCATCCTGGCGACGATGATGGTACCCTACCAGATCACGATGATCCCGATCTTTCTGATCGTCGGCGAGCTCAATCTCTACGACACCTTATGGGCGCTGATCCTTCCCGGCGCGGTCTCGGCGTTCGGCTTCTATCTGTGTCGTCAGTTCTGCGAGGAGATCCCCGATAGTCTCAGCGAGGCGGCACTGATCGATGGCGCCGGACCGATGCGGGTCTATTGGTCGATCATCATGCCGTTGCTTAAACCCTGCATAGCGGCGCTCGCCATATTCACCTTCTTGGAAGCGTGGAACGAGTACCTCAAGCCGCTCATCATGCTCAGCCAGGTCGATCGGATGACATTGCCACTCTCTTTGGTATTTTTCGGCAATGCACACATCCACGACATCGGATCGGTCATGTCGGCCGCATCGCTGATCATGATCCCCGCGGTCATCGTCTTGCTCATATTCCAAAAACAATTCATCAAAGGTATTTCCATTACCGGGACCAAATAAGGGATTACGACATAAGAGAAGACCGATCGAGATCCATCCGAAGAGAGGTCCGCGCTGGACCTCTCTTTTGTGCGGTATCATTGACGCATGGAAAACCAAGAGATCAAACTCACTCAGCTCTCGAGCAAGGCCGGTTGAGCCGCCAAATGGGGTCCGGGCGACCTCAAGGCGGTCCTCGAAGCGATATCGCCGGTGCAGAGCAACGCGCTGATACTCGGCTTTGAGACGAGCGATGACGCAGCGGTCTATCGCCTGTCCGATGAGATGGCGGCGCTTCTTACCGTCGACTTTTTCACGCCGATCGTTGACGATCCCTATGATTTCGGGCGCATCACCGCGGCCAACAGCCTCAGCGATATCTACGCGATGGGTGGCAAGCCTCTGACCGCTATGAACCTTCTCGCATTCTCATGCGAGCTCGGTCCAGAAGTGGTCGCCGACGTCCTGCGCGGAGGCGCCGAGATCTGCGCCGAGGCAGGTGTGGTCGTGATCGGCGGGCATACCATCGATGACGCAGAGCCGAAGTACGGCTTGAGTGTGATGGGCACGGTGCACCCCGAGAAGGTGTGGCTCAATCGTGGGGCGCAACACGGCGACGTCTTGATCATGACCAAACCGTTGGGGACCGGTGTGTGGGGGACTGCGCTCAAGCGCCAGATGGTGACAGAAGATGATGCGCGAGAGGTCATCGAGGCGATGGCGACGTTGAACAAAGAGGCGATGGAAGCGGCCGAGGGACTTGAGGTCCATGCCTGCACCGACATCACCGGGTTCGGGCTTGCCGGTCACCTCCATGAGATGGCGTCAGCCAGCGGTGTCGATGCCGAAGTCGCACTCGACGTGGTCCCGCTTCATGAGCGTGTCGCGGAGTTCGCGAGCAGCGATGTGGTACCCGGACGTACGGCCGAGATCATCTCCTGGGCGCAAGATTTCATCACGTTCGATGATATGTATGCGGATGGCGAGAAGGCCATGTGGCTCAACATCGTCTGCGACCCGCAGACGAGCGGCGGCCTTCTGCTCGCACTGCCACGCGATGACGCCGGTCTCTATCTGCAACGGATGGGCAACTCGGCGGTCGCGATCGGTCGTTGCCACACCGGCGACGGCGCTCTTTCGTTCGTGTAGACAGGGCACTGAGACTGTGGGGTCGGTTCCGTTTGTCTCACTACTGTCCCTCCCACTGTCCTGCTGTCACTTTTAGTACAATAGAGCGCATGGACAGAAAAGAAATGTATCGGGCCTTGCCCAATATGGACGATCTCCTCGAAGATGAGCGTATCGTCTCGGTATGCGAGCAGCATGGTCGCACACCGGTCATATCACAGATGCGCCGCTCACTCGATGATATCCGAAGCGCGATCACCTTGGAGACGCTTTCAAGCGTACCCGATACTTCTACTATCATCGATTCGATCATCGCTTCGCTTGCGCTGACCGAGGTCGCGCACTTGAGGCGCGTGGTCAACGCGACCGGCATCGTGGTGCATACCAACCTTGGGCGCAGCGTACTTGCCGATGAAGCGATCGCAGCGGTCGATGAGGTCGCCTCGTCGTATTCGACGCTCGAATACGACCTCGGGAAGGGTACACGCGGATCTCGTCACGAACATATAGAAGAACTTCTTTGCGAGTTGACCGGCGCACGTGGTGCGCTCGCGGTCAACAACAACGCAGCGGCGGTCATGCTGATTCTCTCGTGTTTCGCCAAAGGTAAGGAAGCGGTCATCTCGCGCGGACAACTCGTCGAGATCGGCGGATCGTTTCGGATCCCCGAGATCATGGCGCAATCGAACGTGGCGATGGTCGAGGTCGGCACTACCAACAAGACGCGTCTCGAGGACTACGGAAACGCGATCACCAGCCAGACCGGTCTGTTCCTCAAAGTGCATACCTCGAACTACGAGGTGGTCGGCTTTACCGAATCACCCCTACTCTATGAGCTCGCGCAACTCGGCGCGCAATATGATATTCCAGTCTACGAGGATCAAGGCTCCGGAGTCCTTATAGACCTTCGTCCCTTCGGTCTGCCCTACGAGCCGATGGTCCCCGAATCGCTCTTCGCCGGTGCCAGCGTCGTATCTTTTAGCGGCGACAAGCTGCTCGGCGGACCACAAGCAGGTATCATCGTCGGACAGAAATGGGCGATCGACGCGCTTAAAGCGCATCCCATGGTACGTGCACTTCGCCTCGACAAGATGACGCTCGCCGCGCTCGAGGCGACGCTGAAACTCTATCGCGATCAGGATCTGGCGCTTCAAAAGATCCCTACCCTGCGTATGTTGACGATGTCGCTTGAGGAAAGCGGTCAGCGCACTGATGCGCTCCTCGCCTCACTGGGACCGATCTTGCGCGTAGATGACTTTGCGACGATCACCGAAGACGTCGCATATGCCGGCGGCGGATCGCTTCCCATGGCAGATATCCCCACGATGGTCCTGCGTTTGAGGCTGCATGGGTTCAGTGCGACCGATGTCGAGCGGGCGCTGCGGCTTCGTAGTGGTACTCCTATCATCGCGCGCATCAAGGACGATCACCTCATCATCGACCCGCGTACATTCGTGCGAGACGATCACGACGTGGTGGTCTCCGCGATCGCCGATATCATCTCCGCGTAATCATGATCTCGTATATCCTTGGCACAGCAGGCCATATTGACCACGGAAAGTCAGCACTGATCCGGGCACTGACAGGGGTCGATCCCGATCGACTTCCCGAGGAAAAGCGTCGGGGGGTCACGATCGAGCTCGGCTTTGCGCAACTGGCGTTGCCTAACGGAGCGATACTCGGGGTCGTCGATGTCCCCGGACACGAGAAATTCGTCCGTCAGATGGTGGCGGGATCGAGCGGTTTCGACATCGCGCTCCTGGTCGTCGCGGCCGATGACGGGGTGATGATCCAGACACGCGAACATATCCGCGTCCTCCAGTTGATGGGCGTCGAGCATCTGGTGGTCGCACTTTCAAAGAGCGACCTGGTCGATGACGAATGGCGCGACCTGGTCGCGCTCGATATCACCGAGCTGCTCGAGCAACACGGATTCGAAGAGGTTCCCATCATCGAGACCTCGGTCGTGACCGGCGCAGGACTTGATGCACTTGTCGAGGCACTCGAGCAACGCGTCAGCGCGATCGATCGCAAAGCGTCGACCGAGATCGTGAGGCTTCCGGTCGACCGGGTCTTTACGATCGAGGGCGCGGGTTGTGTGGTGACCGGTACCTTATGGTCCGGTGTGGCACGTGTCGGCGACACCGTTGAGTTGCTCCCTTCCGCCAAAGAGGCACGTATCCGCGGTATACAGGTCCATGGTATCGATACCGATAGCGCGATGGCGGGACAGCGTGTGGCGCTCAATCTCGCCTCGATCACCGCGGTCGAGATCGAGCGCGGCGACACCGTTGCGACTCCGCGGACACTGATGATGACACGGCGTTTCGACGCGGCGCTCACCTACCTCGGTCCCGATGATGGATCCGCAGTCCTCAAGTCGGGATCCCGCGTACACGTCCATCATGCCGCCACCACTACGATCGGGCGCGTCATGCTCTTCGATGAAGCTTCGCTGGTCCCGCATACCGAAGCGTTCGTTCAGATCCGACTCGAAGAGCCGATCGCCGCGCAGTATGGCGATCGATTCATCATCCGCAGTTACTCACCGACCTACACGATCGGGGGAGGGAAGATCCTTGATGCACAGGCGACCAAACATACGCGTCTTTCCGAAGAGGAACACGCACTTTTGGACGCGTTGCATGCGGGGGACCTACGCGAAGCAGTCCACGGTCTTATGCAGATCAGCGATCTACCCTATACCAGTGTCGCTCTGGCGAAGCGACTCGGTGTCGCCAGAAGTAAGGTCGCCGCGATCTTGAACGAATCGGATTTCGAGCGGATCAAGATCGAGAAGGAGACCTCGTTCATTACGACCAAAGGAGCCCAACGCGTACGCGATGCGATCGATCGTGTGCTTCTTGCGTTCCATGAGGACAACCCTCAAGAGGTCGATATGTCGATCGCGACACTGCGCGAGCAGGCCGCACCTTATCTCGATCCCGAGGTGTTCGATACGTTCTTCGCCCAACTCGAAGAACAGAAGACGATCACCGGCAAAGCCGGCAGGGTGCGCCACAACCGAGCACCTCAGACCGCGCAACTCGAGCAGCAAAAGATAGCAGGCAACGCGCTTCCTATTCTCGCGGGAAGAGGGCTCTCGCCCGATTCGCTCGCCGATCTCAGCGTACGTCTGGGCTCCGATGCCAAGACGGTCAGTCGCGCCCTTGCCTCCCACGTGGAAAGCGGGGAGTTGATCCGTCTTGCGGGAGATCTCTACTTCGCAAAAGAAGCGATCGAGAGCGGTGCGCAATTGATCCGAGACTATCTGAGCGAGCAATCCGAAGGGGCGAGCGCCGCTCAACTGCGAGACGTACTCGGTGTGAGTCGCAAATACGCGATCCCGCTCCTTGAATACTATGACAGGGCCGCTTTGACGCGTCGTGAGGGTGACTTGCGTTTCTTACGCTGATACTTCTCTCTTTTTTCTGCTGGGGAACGCTTCCCCGTTGCGTGTCGGATCGGCGTGGTGGTGCTTGATCACGCAATGAGCACCTCGTTCGAGTACGCGACCGCGCACGAGGCTTTACGTTACAATAGTCTCTACGCAAAACGGAGCTGGATCTGTCCTGGTGGGCAGCGCGGCCTTCAAAGCCGTCGTGAGGGATGAAGAGTCTCTCGGGTGTGTTCGATTCGCACACAGCTCCGCCACAGATACGATCTGGTACCAGCACTACCGAAACGTTATGCCAAGGAGCAGGAGCACGGTCCCGATGGACAAGAAGATCGTCACCCGTATGATAGCGGTCGCAGTTCTCGTGATAGTCGCGTTCGCGGTATTCTTCGCAGTCCGCGGCACCGTCACCGATCGATCGAGCGATCTGCCTAAGACGGCACGGGTCGGTGCGACCGTGATCGGCGAGCTCAGTGAAGGATACCCCGAGGCGGTCCCCAAATGGGAAGGCGCGACCGTGGTCTCGAGCGATCACGTCATGCGGACCGATTTTGATGTATACGACCTGACCCTTGCCACCGACGATCCATTCGACGTGGTGCTCAACGGATATCTCACCGCGCTTCAGCGGGAAGGTTTCTCGATCCGCCAGCGAGATATCGGCACGATCATGACATCGGTCGAAGCGTCGACCACCGTCTACAGTGCGACCTTCGTGTTCTTTACCGACGAGATCGATCGTACCGGTATTAATGCATCGATACGGACCTACCGATAACCATCGACCGAATGCGCTTTCATCCAACGGCTCAAGGGCGGTATCACATCTGCGCGCGAGGCGGATTCAGTAACGTTCGTGTGCTACCATATTGAGCAGAAAGGATAGGCGATGGCAAGCTTCAAACGCTACTTGAAAACGAACCATAAACGCGTCGATGAACACCTGGGAACGTATTTCGAGATCCCCGGTGAGCATGTCGATATGCATGAATACCTTTATGGTCCGCTCGCGACCTATTCAGCGAATTCGGGCAAGCGCCACCGTCCGCTCATCTGCCAACTTGCTTGTGAAGCGGTCGGTGGAGACCCTGCACGCGCGCAGTGCAGCGCAGCGGCGGTCGAGCACTTTCACACCGCGGCACTGATTCATGACGATATCGAAGATGGGGCACTCACGCGCCGTGGCAAACCGGCCATGCATATCCTTCATGGTGATGGTATCGCGATCAACGCAGGTGATCTGGCGCTCTCGTTGGTGACCGGTTCGGTCGTCAATGACCCATCACTGGATCCCGAGATGAAGGTGCGTATCCTCAAAGAGTTGATCGATATGACCACTCGCACGATCGAAGGACAGGCACTCGATATCGGATGGGCTCGCGACGGGCGTTTCGATCTGACCGTCGATGACTATTTGACGATGGCGACTCACAAGACCGCGCATTACAGTGGGGCGGTCCCCCTCGCGATCGGTGCGATCATCGGTGGGGCCGATGATGACACGATCGAGATCTTGCGTGACTTTGGTCTGGCCGCAGGGCTTGCATTCCAGATACAGGATGACCTTATCAACCTGACCGGAAGCGATAAAAGCAAGGACTTCCGCATCGATATTACCGAGGGCAAACGCACGCTCATGGCGTTGCACGCGCTGACCCACTCCCCTGCGGCGCGTCGACTCCTCGAGATATTGGAATTACGAACCACCGATCCTGTTCTTCTCGAAGAAGCGGTCGCGATCATGCGCGACGCCGGTTCCCTCGATTACGCGAGCGACTATGCGCACGCACTGGTCGAGAAAGCAAAAACCGAACTTGACGGTGCGCTGACCGCGTCGAAGGCCAAAGATCTTTTGTTGTCCATGGCGGATTTCTTCATCGCCCGAGCAGGATAGAACTGCGAAGGCGCCGGTATGAACAGCACCAACCTCAAAGCATTCGTCTCCGTTGTCGATTCGGGTTCGTTCTCACGCACCGCGCGCACGCTTTCCATCACGCAACCGGCGGTCACCACGCAGATACGCACTCTTGAAGAAGAGCTGGGCGAAACGTTACTCGATCGCCAATACCGCAATATCGAGTTGACCGAGGCCGGCGCGCTGTTCTTGCCATATGCGCGCGAGATACTCGACCAGATCCGATGCGCGCAGCGAGCACTGCAAGAACTCGACGGCGAGATCAACGGCTCGCTGAGCATCGCGGCGAGCACGATACCTGGGTCCTATGTCGTACCAAGGCTCATGGGTGAATTCGCACGTCGGTATCCGCAGGTCGACCTCGATCTCGCCATCAGTGATTCGACGCGCGCGATCGATACGCTCATCGGTGGAGATGCTCATCTTGCGTTGGTGGGTGCGTTGAGCAAGGATGTACCGGTCGACTATACCGAGATAGTGATCGATGAACTCGTGGTGATCGCGTCACCGGACCACCCGCTCGCTGCTCGCAAGGAGCTTTCATCCGATGACTTGATCGATCAGCGCTGGATCATGCGACCGGATATGAGTGGCACACGCCGAGCGGCGCTGCACCTGTTACGCGATGCCGGTCTTTTAAATGCACAGCTCAACATCGTACTGACGCTGGGTTCGGACGAAGCGATCATCAGCGCGGTCGAGGCTGGTCTCGGCATCGCGATCATGAGCAGACTTGTCGCGGAAAAGGCGGTGCGACTGGGGACGGTCGTCGAGCTCGATCTAGCAGGAGAAGCGTTGACGCGTCCGCTCTATCTGGCGACCCCGCATCGCTCGCCGACACGCGCTGTGTCTGCATTCCTTGAGTTCATCGCAGAACGGATGCATCTATGATACCGATAAAGATCCACGATAGTGGACGAGGGGTCGAGGACATTCAGCGACGCCTCAAGCAATTGGGTTACGATCTGGGGAAGAGCGGGGTCGACGGTGATTTTCGCGAGGAGACCCGATCGGCGGTCGTGGCCTTCCAAAAAGAATACGCTCTGCCGATGACCGGTGAGGTCGACAGCCGCACCTGGTCCACACTTGTCGACTCGACCTTCATCTTCGGTGACCGTTCACTCTATCTACGCAAGCCCCACTTCCACGGTCAAGATGTGAAGACGCTGCAGACCGCGCTCATAGCGCTCGGTTTCAGCAGTACCGATATCGATGGTATCTTCGGTCCGCATACCGAGCGTGCGGTCATCGAGTTCCAGACCAATATGGAGATCTCACCGGACGGCGCGGTGGGGATCAAGACCTACGAGGCGCTCAACGGGCTCAGGCACATCTGGGATAAACGCGATGTGCACGCGCACAGCGAGGCGGTACCGACGACCCAGAATCGTGAACCGGTGCTCATGAGCTACCAATGGTACTTCACCGCGACCGACAAGGCGACCAAACAGATCGTTCGTAGACTCGTCAACCTCGCCTCGGCGAGCGCGGATCTTGCCCTCATCACTCAGTGTGACGAATGTCGGCAAACTCCGATCGGTGAGGATTCGATCGAGATCGTGATCGTGGGTGAGAACTCCGCTGCTCAATACGATCTCATTCAGATCCCCTACGACCCGCATCGCGCGACACTGATCAGCTCATGGCAAGAGGCGACGAAAGGTGAGCCGGATCGATTCCATGAGATCGCGATCGTAATGCCGAAAGAGACGCTCGAAACGATCAATAAACTGCACTTTCAGTTCATCGCGGCGGTCATCCTCGACACGTTATGTGCGGTATTCGGTTAACTTCTATCAACTGAAGCGATCTGGCCTCGATTCACCATTTTATCGCTACGATTATGTAGATTTATGAGTATTGAACTGCTTTTTTGCGTGAATGCGCATAAACTATGTGCAGAGATAGGTGCGATTTGAGTATTGTCAGCGACCTTGCTAGAATGGATTAGATGAATTATCGGATCAAAAGACCACTTCTGTGGGTTTGTTCGTTGGCGCTTGTGGCCAGCTTTTTTCTCGCGTTACCGTTGAATGCGTTCGCGGTGCCGCAAAGTAAGCTCGATGAGGCAAAAGCCGCCAAGAAGAGAGTCGAAGAGCTCGGTGCCGAGTTCGGTCTGATCGTCGATCAATACAATGGGGCGGCAGAAGAACATGACGCCGCGGTCGCCAAACACCATGAAGCACAAGAACAGCTCGTTAAGACGACCGGTCGTCTCGGCGAGGTGCAAGAGCATCTTAATCAGCGCGCGGTCGATATGTATCGCCAAGGACCATTCGCCTTCGTGCAGGTCCTGTTCGGCGCGAACACGTTCCAAGAATTCGCGACGACATGGGATATCCTGACCACCATCAACGAGCAGAACGCGCTCAATATCATGGAGCTCACCACGCTTAAAGCCGAGCAGGTCCAGCTCAAGAGCATCTTAAGTGAGCAAGAGCAGATCGCCGCTGAAAAAGAGCAGGAGATGGCGGCAAGGAGAGCCGATATCGAAGCTGCACTCGCTCAACAGCAAGCGGTCGTTGCCGGTCTCGAGGACGAGATCGCGCAGCTGCGCGCCGAGGAAGAGGCCGCAGCCGCGGCCGCAGCCGAACAAGCGCGTGCCGCTGCCGCTGCCGGACCGGTCTATTACGCTCCGCAAGACGGCGGCGGCGGTGGTGGCGACTATGCGCCACCTCCTCCGGGAATGTACTCCAACGTCCTCGATATTGCCGCACTCTATATCGGGGTCCCCTATGTGTGGGGTGGTTCGAGCCCGGCCGGGTTCGATTGCTCAGGTCTTGTGCAGTATTGCTATGCTCAACTGGGAGTTTATCTGCCCCGTACTACCTACGGCATGATGGAGTACGGTTCATACGTCGCCTACGGTGACCTGCAACCGGGTGACCTGGTCATCACCAGCGGTGGAGGACACGTCGGACTTTACG